>Ga0169931_10005735_pt1 | contig 18875 bp, 16 predicted proteins | sample Kivu_15m_20L_FD_129675 | JGI IMG/M metagenome (GOLD analysis project Ga0169931, IMG submission 129675) | Freshwater microbial communities from Lake Kivu, Western Province, Rwanda to study Microbial Dark Matter (Phase II) - Kivu_15m_20L... | ecosystem: Environmental > Aquatic > Freshwater > Lake... | reverse complement strand
CTTATGTTGCTCGGCAGCAATGTCAATGCGATCAAGAATCTGAGTCACGCGCTGACCTGTAAGCGCACTCACAAAGATAATCGGAGCATATTCCACAAACATGAGACGGCTCTTAACTTCGGCGGTGTAATCGTAAATAGTGTAGGAATCTTTTTCGATCGCATCCCATTTATTCACCACAATTACACAGGCTTTACCCTCATCATTGATCCGACCTGCCAATTTTTGATCTTGATCGGTAACACCATCTAAGGCATCAATTACTAGTAAAACGACATCAGAGCGTCCGATCGCCTTAAAAGCACGGTTAATGCTAAAAAACTCAATGCCGTAGTCAATATTCTTTTTACGACGCACCCCTGCAGTATCGATCAGGCGGTATTTTTTGCCATCGCGCTCAACCGACATATCGATCGCATCACGAGTTGTGCCAGAAATGGGACTGACAATACTCCGATTTTTACCGAGAAAGGCATTCAATAAACTAGATTTACCAACGTTTGGACGACCAATAATTGCGACCTTAATCTCATCGCTTTCTTTAACTATTTCTTCGGGTGCTGGGAAATGCTTAATTAACTCATCTAGCAGTTCACCTGTACCATTGCCATGAATGCCCGACATGGGAATCGGTTCGCCTAAGCCCAAATTCCAAAATTCTGCTGCCAATGAAAGTCCATATTTAGAACCTTCACATTTGCTAACCGCTAGTAATACAGGAATATTTTGTCGTCGTAACCAGCCGCCCAACTGCTCATCCGCATCGGTAATACCTGCAAGACCATCTACTACAAAAATTACCGCCACCGATTCATGGATGGCTATTTCCGCCTGTTCGCGAATCATTGGTAAAAATTCCGTCTCATCGTCAAATACTAATCCGCCTGTATCTACTACTTGAAATTCATGTGCGCCCCAGAAACAATCACGGTAGACGCGATCACGGGTTACGCCCGGTTGATCATAGACGATCGCGTATTGTTCACCCGACAGGCGGTTTACGAGAGTGGATTTGCCCACATTGGGGCGACCGACAACGGCAACAATCGGTAGGGGCATGGCTTTACAGTTTTGGAATTCCGAACTCATTACTATAACTTTAATTTGACGAGTTCGTCAATATGCCAACAAGAAAGGCGGCGCTTCGCGCCGCCTTTCTTGTTGAGGGTTTTGAAAGCACAAAATGGCGTAGCCATTTTGTGCTTTAGTGTTACAGCGCAAAGCGCTGTATATCTCATGTTTAAGGGGTTTTTAACTGAAAGGGGGTATACTTGCCGCCTAAGCCTTCGACAATTGTGCGCGTATTGGCGATCAACATACCTGCATAGGTTTCAGCTTCACTGCCCTTTGCCCCTAGACCATCAGCATAGAGTTCCCGTTCAGAAACCTTGACATTGGCTTCTCTCGCAACAGTGGTAATCAATTTGGGATTGATGGACACTTCGGCAAAAATAGTTGGTACTTGACTGGCTTTGATTACATTCACCAGTTCTTTGACTCTAGTTGGGGTGGGCTGCTCATCGGTACTAAGTCCATTCAAAGCACCTTCAACAGGAATTCCATAGGCTTGAGCATAGTAACCTAGAGCATCATGGGTAGTGATCAGCTTCCGAGAATTTGCAGGAATTGTGGCAATTTGAGCCTTAATCCAAACATCGATCTGTTCTAGTTCGCTAACGAGCTTGGCAGTGTTTTTGGTATAGGCTTCCGCTTGATCAGGACGGAGTGCAATCAAGCTCTTACTAATCGACTGGGCAATCTTAATTCCATTCTGAGCATTATTCCAAACATGGGGATCGGCTACTTTTTCGCCAGTTTTTTTCTCTTTGTCGTGATCATGATCATGATCGTGATCGTGACTATGGCTATGACCATCTGCCGTCATGATCGGGTTAGGTACTGCGACCTCATTAGCGGCTACTTTGGGGGCTGTATTGGAACTAGCATTGATCAGTTTGATTATGCTAGGTTCAAAGTCATAACCACCGTAAATCACTAGCTTTGCGGAATCGATCGCTTTGCGATCTTCGGGATTCGGCTGATAGACATGAGGATCAGCTCCTGACTCAATTAAGCATTTGAGATTAATCGTATCTCCTGCAATTTGCCTAGCCAAACCACAGGCTACGGAGTTGCTTGCTACAACTAGGGGCAGTTCTTCTGTTTTGGCTACTGGGGATGATGTGGTTTGAGCAGTTGCGGTAGGGCTACTCACTGGTTTATTCGCATCAGTAGTCACAGTGCAGGAAACAAGACTAGCTGCGATCGCCATCAGAGCCGCACTAAAAGCTGAAGAAAGCCTCAAGCTTTTTTTGGTAAAGAGCTTTGAGTTCAATTTTGCAGAGTTTGGCTGAGACATTTTTATATTTGATTACAAAATAATGATAATCATTATCATAATACCTTTTCATAGATACCGTGCTTTGCACTAAATTAAAACTTAGTAAAATCTTTAAAAGCGGCGCGTAGCGATGCTTTTTTATGAACGATACAGCGCTTTGCACTAAATTAACGTCAGTGCGACGAAAGCAAAAAAACGGGAAGAATCGGTATGCGATTCTTCCCGTTTTTTTGCCATTTGCGGCGTATAAAGCACTCTAAAATGGCTATATAGCGTTTTTCAATCAAGCGAGGTACATAGGTTTGTTTCCCCGCCGAAGGCGGGGAGACAAACCTGTACTTCACTAGCCTGATACAGGCTATATCGAGTTCACGTTAAATTAAACCCCAGAAAAATTTTTTAAAAGCGGCGCTTCGCGCCGCTTTTTTATGTACTACTAGTTGCGAGATTTAAAGCGATCGCTTCTTTAATACGTTGAATTACAAAATCCTTCTCTAAATAAGAAAGTAAACTTCCTGCTTTGGGACCCCGTTCCTTATTTAAGAAAGTGTAATAAACTGCTGCAAAAGCACTCTTTTGAGAAACTTCAGTCTGTCTAGAAGTGCTAAATAATAGCGTTTGTAAAGCTTCACCTTCCCAGCTAATATCACCAGCGAGATTAGTCACTAATGCTTCAAGATAGGTTACTTGCTCAGTGGTGAGAGTTGCCGCTTTCTCAGGCATCGAGTCTAGATAGAGAACTAGTTTCTCTTCTTCATCGGCATAGTCTTGCAACCATTTTTTGCCGACGCGGATGCGATCGCGGATTACTTCCCAGTCGCGATCGCTAAGTGGGTTCGCACTTCTGGCAGCGATTTCAGCTTCGAGGTCGAGGTGAGGGATTTGCAGTAAGGAAATTAGGGTGCTGAAATCAAAGGCTTGATAGCCTGTAACTTGCTCATCGGTATTCAGTTGCGAATAGACTAAAGGAACCAAATCCTCTAGAGCCTTTTCGTCTTTAACTGTATCAGCCTGATATTTATCAATCAAGGTGTCATAGTCACGGAATAGACGGGTAACTGTGTCGTAGTTTGGTGAGAAATTGATCACGCTGCGAGGTTGTGTCCGCAACATCAAGAAACGTAGTAGTTCGGGCGGTAATAAATCGGCGATTTCCTTAGCACTAGAACCGACCCCTTTAGAAGAACTCATCTTGGTTCCATTTACCAAGATGAATTCGTAGGGCGCATGGGTGGGTGGATTCTTTTTGAGAACCTTGCGACAAATGGAGTTAGCCACATCGCGAGAACCACCTTTTTGGGAATGGTCTTTGCCCGCGAGTTCAATCGATACGCCGACAACTTCCCATTTAGCAACCCATTCCACTTTCCAAGGTAATTTACCATTGCCATCAAAGGGTGATACCCAGCCTGTATGACCGCAACCTTTGACATAATCCATTGCGTTAGGCTCACAGGTGTAGAATACTTTGCCATCTTGGTAATCAGTGACAACGGTAGTTGCAATTTTGCCGCAGTTTTCGCAGATGGTTTGGAAAGGATACCAATTGGAGGGGCGATCGGCTTTGCTGACTTCTTTGTAGGCTTCGCGCACAAGATGAGCGTTGTTCAAAAATAAATCAATATATTGATTCATCTTGCCTGAACGGTAGAGGTCGCGGAGATAATAGATTTGGGGAAGTACGCCTAAATGCTCAAATACTTCGAGAAATTCGCCCATGAAGTATTTGGCATAATCGCTAGCTACTGTCTCATCAGGTGAGGGAACATTGCAGAGGGGCTGTCCTAAATAGGGGGCAAACTTGGCTTGATCTAAATAATGGGGTACGGTGTCGAGCGCATCGTAGTCGTCAACGCCATAGGTAAAGGTGACGGGTTTACCTGCATGTTTGAGGGCGCGATAGATGGCATCGTGAATCACAACCCCGCGCAATGAGCCGACATGAACGCGCCCAGAGGGGGTTTTGGAATCGTTGACTATAATGCGATCGCCGCTTGCATCTGCTGCAAATTTATCCGCCCAAAACATAGTGGTAATTATCCGAAAGTCTTTCAAGAGTTAAGTTTGGCGTATGAATTTGCTGATCTAGACAATTTCGCGCCTTGTCTAGTCTAACAGGATTAAAAATTTTCTGACCCTAATTTTTTGCCCCAGTAGTAAATTAAGTTGTCATTTGCCCTTGATCTTTGATGGCGATCGCGCTTCTTTTTGCAAAGTTATAAATTTTTTCAGGCAATCATTATGAGAATATTTGTTTTTGCATCGTATTTAACTTAAATTTTTACAGGTTACTAACCTACAGCAAACTCAGTTGCAGAACGAACTCTAGAAGGTTGAAATCCTAAAACTATATCTTGGTTAGGTACACCTAATTTCACTAACTCGTAGGCAATACCACCTTCAGTACCATCATATTGAATCCAAATCTTTCCATCCTTTATATCCAGATGTAATAAACATCCATAATCTCTTATATCATTGCGTTTCCAACCGACATAAACTAATTGATTTTGTTAGCGTTCCAGATTTTTACAACCTTTACGCAGCATCAAAAGCTGTTGATTATCTTGAAACAACTAAATTAGTTTCGTTAGGATTAAACAGTTGACGTTTAGAAGCATTTAGGAACTCTATACTAATGGGTTCATCGGCTTCGTTATAACTCACAATTACGCCGCCTTGCTCTGATATGGCGTTGTATGGAAAGTCTTCCTTTAAAATAAAAATGAGAATATCTGCTTCTGCATCATATTTAACTTTCATTGTTTTCCTCCTGCCAATAGCGCTTTACACTGGTTGCAGTGCTTTAAGTTCTAAGTTGGTCAAAATATTAATTGAGTTAAGATCTACTTGATTTCTTGCTGACTCAATAGTAACTCCCACTAATGTTTCTTCTATGTCAAAGTCTACGGTCACTAGATCGTTAATTTCTTCAGTTCTGACACTAGGGCGATCGCTTAGTTCAATGAAGAGTGTATCTGTATCTGCAAAGTAATGAATTTTCATATTTGTTTTGCTTCTCTTTCTAATTGTTTACGAAAATTGCGATCGAAGAATGCGTTGTGAATTGTTTCACCATCATCTAATGTGACAACTCTCAAAACTCGGTTATCAGCTTCAGCAATTATACCCCAATGACGAATTCTGCCATCTGGTTGTGATTCTGTCTTTAGGGGATTTGCAATTACGCGATCGCACCAATCTAAGCTAATCTCTAAGCGCTTGTTGATGACTATTTTTTCAAAGTATGGAGTTAGCTTCATTGCAAGTAGAAAGTAAAAATTTCTTTTTGTATTAACCAACCATACTAAAAAAATCTCAATTTATCTAAATCTTATTTTTTCCTTTTTCCTTTTTAATTTTTCCTTGACAAACATGGCTCGAAAACCGCGTGAACTAATATCTGGATACTGCTATCACGTTACGGTGCGGTGTAATAATCGCGAATTTCGATTGACTCGGTTGGAATGTCGGAAGGTACTACTCTATGCGATTCAGAAGTTGAAGGAGAAGTATAAGCTCAAACTCTATGCTATCTGCATCATGAGCAATCACATTCATTACTTGCTTGAGCCTGAAGTTGTGGAAGAGTTACCCAAAATTATGCACTGGCTCAATTGGTATAGCGCCATGTGTTTTAACAAGATGCTCAATCGCACGGGGCATTTTTGGGAAAAGCGCTATCACAGTACTGGGTTTCCTAATAGCGATCGGCAAAGGGCTTTAAATACTTTGCGATATATTCATGCGAACCCCAAGGCGGCGGGTTTTCAGCGTGGTTTTTTCTATGATTTTAGTAATTATGGCTCCTATGAAAGGCTAACTGATGATGGTTTGACGGAGTGGCATCCTGCTTTTTTGTCTTTGGGTAAGAGTTTGCAGGAATGCGCGGATCGTTATAAAAAGTTTTGCGAGAAATATCGACCGAAGCCAAAACCTGAAATTAAAAGGCAATGGGGTAGCAAGTTACTCGCAGGGCTAGGAATTGCGCGAGGCAGTCCGAAGAAAAGGTGTAAGGGTCAGATGGGGCTACCTTGGGACAGTTGGGAAGCAGAAAATGCCGAAATTTTGGCAGTGGCGATCAAATTTGTGGGCGCTAATGCTCTGAACCCTAAAATTGCTTTGATGATGTTGGTGTGAGACAAGGAAAAAGTAAAAAAGCAAAAGGAAAAAATTGTTTGTAGGCTGTAGGGGTAGAGCATTTGCGCCACCATCTCGCAACTCTCCACTAAGATCTCAATCCGCAAATGCTCTACCCTCTTCGCTGTTACCGATAATTCATGACTGCGGTTTGGGGATTATTGGTAAATGTTTGAGGTTTTGGGCGGTTTGAGGATTTGTCGGTAAATGTTTGAGGTTTTGGGCGGCTTGGGATTTGTCGGTAAATGTTTGAGGCTTTGGGCAGAGCATTACCGATTTAGACGAATCTGAAAATTTATAGATTGTGGCGGTAATGCTCTGCCCCTACATGAACATCTTGCCCTCGGTGACAGGTAACAAAAGCGCTGGAAGGCTGATTATGTCGTAGAAATGGGATTGTAACAAAAGCTTAATATTGGGCTGTAATGCTTATCTGTTACAGTCTACAAGTCTCTGCGCGAGAGAAGAGATCCTACCACCCCCCCCAAACCCCCAAATGCGCGGTAACACCCACCTGGGGAGGCTTGCTGGGAGAGCGTTTTGGGCATTTTTAGTATCATTCATAAATTCAGTATAAGTCCTCCAGTCATTTTTTTGTGGATGATACCAACCAACTTTTGCCGCAAATTTTTTCCACACCTCATAGTCATATTTCCCAATCTCGCCACCGCACTCCAGCCAGAGTTTTTTCTGAATGCTAAAACCAAATTTGCTACTGCTGTAATGCACCCACAATTGGTCAATCGTCCGCAAATCTTCGCAAGGAAAAGCATTAATTGAAGCCTCATCAAGATAACCTTGACTTTCTCGATTCGCCACCTTCAGCATATGTTTCGCCGTCAGTTCATCCGCTTTGCGCCATTCCTTTGCCTTCAGCAATTTCTCTAACTCGCGATAATCAATCCCCTTTGCACTCACCAATTCCACAGGATTTTTCTTGATCTCTAGCACTGGTGGAGCTGGCGATGTTGCTTTACCAATAACTTCTCTCTGAAACTCTTTAGGAACCGCAGGGGGTGAAACTTGCGGTGATGAAGGAGTTTTACTACCACTAGAACTAACTGCTCCCCTTGGCTGAAGACTTGGAGCAGATTGCTTATTTGCCAAACGTTGAAAAGCTTTAATAGCCTTAATATCCGTCCCACCTGCCGCAACATTTACCCTTAGCCATAACTGAAAAGCTAAATCATAATCTCCTTCATTTTCAGCCTCAAGTGCATTTTCTCTGAGCAAAGCAATATCCGAGAGATTCGCAAACTTAGGCAATAGGATATAATGCAACTTCGTTTCAGGCTCAATCTTGACATAGGGCGATTGCAAATAATTCTTGTACCTTTTCGTCAACTGAGGCACACGCGCCTTCAAATAATTAGCAAACCGCTCCACCGTCGCACAATTTCCCTCACCCTGAATCCGCAATGCCTCCAACAACACATTTGTAAAAGCCCCTTGCCCAATCTCATCAATCTCATAGGAAACTTGCGACGGACTACAAGAAAAAAACGTAATTACGCCCTGTTGCTTCTCCTCACCGATGCCCATACCCGCATTCTTCGCGCCATCACTGCGACAAGCATCAATCAACATCACCACATTATCCGCCCCACTCCGCCGCAAGCGTTCCGTCACATCACTAATCGCAATCCCCAAAGCAGGCATTGTTCGCGGATTACCATCACTAGGCAACAGATAATCGCGCCCCTCACAGGGCATCCCATGACCGCTAAAGTAAAACCACAGCGTATCCCCTGCGGATAGAAATGAGTTTTCAAAGCGATCGCCTAAAAAAGACTTGAGCGTGCCATAGGTCGGCTGAGTCTTACGCCCCTGAGTATTGCGCGGCGAATCATCGGTAAAAAAGTACAGATCGTCATTACTAACGCCCAAATCTTGCATGAAAAAATCACGCATCCTTTCAGCATCGCTTTTGGCATACTTCAGAGGCGAAATCTCATCATAATCATTGATTCCGACAATTACCGCGCAATTTCTCGCCATAGCTTTAATCTTCCTCCGAAGCCTTATCAACCTTAGGTAAATCGGCACGTTTAAATTTTAACTCGATCGCCCCTTTGCCAGAGGTTTCGATACCAGTACCTAGCAACTTAATTTCACCCTTACCCGAAATCTCCACAGCAAGCTTAATCTCATCCAGTTGCAGCCCCGCTAGCGGATCAATTTGTTGTTGAGCCGTCGCAAAAACTCGACCGATAATCCTGACAAATTGAGACATTTGTACTGCCAAAGTCTCTGCCTTAACCCGACTAGCTTGAACTTCTTCACCCGATACCGTCGCCTTAGAGGGATTGTTATAGGGGTTAAAATTTTTGGGTGGGCTTTTTTGACCAGTTGGCTCTGCTTCTTGGCGATCGCTAGCGGTTACGATCCACAGTTCCTCATCACCCCAATCTTGTTCCTGCATTTTTGCCTCTAGACTATAATATTTCTAGCAATTATGTATTATTTTCTCACATTTCATAAGTACTCATGTAGCCTGTACCATGAACCAATGGCGCACGCTGCGACTGCAACACTGGTTCTTGTGTTATTACCAAATTTCCTCAAGACTCAAAACAAACTCAGGTAAAACATCCTCCCCAGAGAGAGAAATCGGATTTTGTAAAACTTCTTTAGGCTTCCCAATGCGATAAACTTCCACTTCTCGATCTTTGCGATTAATTAGCCAGCCTAGTCTTGCGCCATTGTCTTGATATTCCTGCATCTTCGCTTGCGTGACCTTCAAGTTATCACTAGGTGACATCAACTCAATCACAAAATCTGGACAAATGGGAGCAAATCGGGATCGCTGTTCTGGCGTTAAAGCTTCCCATCGCTCTTTCAAAATCCATGACGCATCAGGTGAGCGATCGCTACCACTAGGAAGTTTAAATCCCCCAGAAGAGTCAAAGACAATACCTAACTTTGTGCGTCGGTTCCAAAACACGAGATCAGCGTTTAAATCAGAGTTGCGGGCGCTTGTTTCACTACCTGCGGGAGCCATGACTGTAATATCTCCTTGAGCATTGCGCTCGAATCTAAGGTCGCTATTTTTGCGGCAGAGTTGAAAGAACTGCTCATCGGTGAGATCGATTACGGATTCCAGGCTAATAGTTAAAGCGTTCATAATTACTTAGCAAATCTTGAGCCGTCATCTAATTTTATCATGAACAACGTCTAGGGCTGGCACGGGGGCGCAGCCTATACAAAATCCAAATTATTGGGGTAGGGGCAATCCCCCCCGTGGTTGCCCTGTCGTGTTAATTATTAGGGTAGGGGCAATCCCCCCGTGGTTGCCCTGTCGTTCTAGCAGCAAGAGATTCAGCCTCTGAGTTCCATGTAACACCAGTGATTAGAGTAACGAATAGAGTAATTGGAAGATGAGGCGAAAGGCTGCCATTAGAGCGATCGCACTAAAACCAGCAACTCCACAATATTGAATGATATCCATCCATTGTGGCAAGTTCTGAAATATAGTTTTTGCGAAGATTTGCCCCGCCCAAACTGCGGCGAAACTGAGTAAGTTTACGAATACAAATAGATCTTTATTATCCAGAACAGAACTAATCCGCAGCAGAATAACACCCAGTAAGAAGGAAGCAAAAACAACTAAATTTGCAGGAGAACCGATCGCTGTAATGCCGACGGTTGTACTTACTTGCCATAGCAACATCGCCTCAACGCCCAACAAAAAAGCAGCGATAAATTGTGTGGGAATCGGCGCAGATAGTAGCCAAGGTGTTTTTTGTGGTTTTGGAGGTTTAGATGGAACATTGGGGATAGATGGCGCATTAATCGCATTGGGCGAAGCGATCAGCACAGGGACTTGGATGCTCGTTTGGTGTGTGGGCTTTACTGGTGTTGGTGCTGCCACTGCTATTTGAGAATTGAGGGCTTGGATTACACTTGCCGCCGAGTTGAAGCGATCGCTGGGAGCCGTCTCTAACATTTTATGTAAAACACTATTCAGGTTAGGACTGAGCTTCACAAAGCGATCCCATTGCCATTTGTTGTAGCTCACATCAAATAATTCATCTGGCTCTTTGCCCGTCAGCAAAAAGAGACAAGTCACGGCGAAGGCATAGAGATCGGTGGCAGGAAACACCGTGTCACCACGCATTTGCTCAGGTGCGCCATAGCCAGGGGTAAAGATGCCTGTGGACTTTTGACCTTGGGCTGTGCCAGCAACTTGCTTAACAGCACCAAAATCCAGCAAGAAATAGGACTGATCAGATTTACGAACCATGATATTTGCAGGCTTAATATCACGGTGGATCGATCCTTTTTCATGAATAAATGTCAAGACAGGCAACAGGCTTTGCATAATTTCTAAGACATCCGCCTCGGCGATCGCCCCATGCTGCTCGACAATTTGCTCTAACGTAAAGCCATCGACAAATTCTTGCACTAAGTAAAAAAATTCATCCTGTCCTGACTGCACCTCAAAGTAGGCAAGCAAATCAGGAATTTGCGGATGTGTCCCCAAATCTTCTAAAACCGTAGCCTCGCGCTCAAACATTTGCTTGGCTGTTACCATCTGTGAACTGGTTAACCCCACAGGTTGCAACAGTTTCACTACGCAGCGTTTCATCGCTGGGGTATAGCGATCCTTTGCCAAGAAAGTTGCTCCAAAACCACCTTGCGCGATCGGACGCTCGACAATATAGCGACCACCAAGCAACAAGGGCATCCCGCAAGCCGTACAGAATTTCTGAGTGATCGTTTTGAGTGTATTGCCACTATCAAGATCCGCAAAAGAATTTAAAGGCTTTGTACAATGGGGGCGTGTGCAGTAAATATCCACTGGCTAATCATTAAGTTTAGAGATTGACGGATTTTTTGAGATGTACAGTGCTAAGCGCTAAGCGTCTCAAAAGATCACAAGTAAACATTTTTGGCATACTGTATTAGAGTCTACCTAAGTTTCTCCCTTCTGTACCCATGAGTTCCAACTTTTTACATCATCTCAACCCTGCTCAACAAAAAGCAGCAAGCCATCTGCATGGCCCAATGCTCGTAGTCGCGGGTGCAGGCTCAGGGAAAACAAGGACATTAACATACCGCATCGCCAACTTAATGCTCAATCATGGTGTCGCTCCTGAGCAAATCCTGGCAGTGACCTTTACGAATAAAGCTGGCAAGGAAATGAATGAGCGAATTCAATCTTTGTTAACCCAAGAAGTCGCTCAAAGACAATTAGGTAAGGCTTTAAGTGAAATTAACGATTGGGAACAGGATAAACTCCGTAAAAAAGTTTACAAGCAATATATCAATAGCTTTGCTCAAGATGGTCTATGGATGGGGACTTTCCATAGTATGTGCTGTCGGATTTTGCGCCTTGATATTGATAAGTACAAAGATCAAAATGGTAGAAGTTGGGCAAAAAACTTCTCTATTTTTGATGACTCTGATGCCCAGTCCTTAGTCAAAGATATTGTCATCAATCAACTAAATTTAGATGAAAAGAAGTTTGAGCCAAGGTCAGTGCGCTTTGCGATCGGCAATGCCAAAAACAAAGGCTGGACTCCAGAGGAGTATGAGGCTCAAAGTGATGATTCACCTTTTCGGAAACGGGCGATCGCTCAGGTTTACAGTCTCTACCAAAATCAGCTAGCTACCAATAATGCCCTTGATTTTGATGATTTAATCTTTTTACCCGTGCGTTTATTTCAGCAAAATCCTGAAGTTCTCAACTATTGGCACGATCGCTTTAAGCATATTCTCGTAGATGAATATCAAGATACCAATCGCACCCAATATGATTTGATTCGTCTATTAGCAACTAACGATGGTCAACCCGCTTGGGAAAACCGCTCTATTTTCGTGGTTGGTGACGCGGATCAATCGATTTATAGTTTTCGCTCTGCTGACTTCACAATTTTGATGGAGTTTCAAGAAGCTTTTGGCGATCGCTTGCCTGATGCCCATACTGGCACAATGATCAAACTAGAGGAAAACTATCGCTCCGTCGCCAATATTCTCGAAATTGCCAACCAACTGATCGACCATAATTCGCAGCGTATTGATAAAGTCCTTAAGGCAACAAGACCCGATGGTGACTTGATCGAGTTATTCCGTGCTGATGATGAAGTGGATGAGGCTCAGTTTGTAATTGAGCAGATTCGCCGCGTTAAGTCAAAGACTCCTAGCGCTAATCTGGGACATTTTGCGATTCTCTATCGCACTAATGCCCAATCTCGTCCCTTTGAAGAAATGCTGGTGCGGTGGAATATTCCTTACAAAGTCGTGGGTGGTTTACGTTTTTACGATCGCAAAGAAATTAAAGATATTCTCTCCTATTTGCGGTTACTCTCTAACCCTGCTGATACCCTTGGTTTGATGCGAATCATCAATGTCCCCAAACGTAGCATTGGTAAAGCAACCCTCGATAAGCTTCAACAAGCTGCTCAAGAACTCGGCGTGCCAATCTGGGAAATCATCAGCGATGAAACTACGGTGAAAACTTTAGCAGGGCGATCGGCGAGGGGTGTGCTCTCCTTCGTGGAGTTAATGCAAAAATGGCAAGCGAAAGTAGCAGTTACACCTGCGGCGGATATCATTCAAGGTATTCTTGCGGAATCAGGCTATATCGATGAACTAAAGGCACAGAGTAACGATGAAGCCAACGATCGCATTGCTAACTTACAAGAACTGTATAACGCAGCAGTGCAATTTGCGGAAGAGAATGAAGATGCTTCCCTTGATGCCTTCTTAGCCAATGCGGCTCTGGCTTCTAGCCTTGATGATAGTAGTGAAAATGCCGAGAAGATCACCCTGATGACCCTCCATGCCGCCAAAGGTTTAGAATTTCCTGTTGTGTTCCTTGTTGGTCTAGAGCAGGGCTTGTTCCCTAGTTTTCGTTCCATTAACGATCCGATGGCGTTAGAAGAAGAACGTCGCTTGATGTATGTGGGTATCACTCGCGCCCAAGAGAAGTTATTCCTTAGTCATGCCCAAGCCCGTCGTCTCTACGGTAATCGCGAATATGCAATTCCTTCCCAATTTCTAGCCGAACTACCGAAGGAATACTTGACAGGACATGGCATCGATAAGTTTATCAGTAAGGCAAGTCAACGTGCCGAAGCCACTAGCGTTAAAGGTTCGCTCAGGACTGCGCCCCCTGTGAAGGTAAATGCTGTCAAACCTAAGCCTCGTATTGATTGGCAAGTAGGCGATCGTGTGATGCATGATAAGTTTGGCGAAGGTCAAGTCTCGAATTTGCTTGGCACTGGTGACAAAATGTATCTAGCTGTCGCCTTTGCAGGTCAAGGCAAAAAAATCATCGATCCTAAACTTGCCCCGATCCAGAAAATATAGATACAGTTTAGGCTATGCTTTCGCTACATCTATATTTTCTGGTGTGAGATTGAGTCCTTTATAAATTTGGGCGATCGCAAAGGTGAGATTGATGCTCTTTAGCTCGATCATGTCACCTTCTTGATAGTTACTGATTATCCATTCCCCATTATCATTTTTATGATAAAGGTCTATTTCGATACTAGTGGAACTAACTAATAAATAATCTACTAATACAGGATTGTTGCGATACAGTCGAAATTTCCCACCGCGATCGTAGGACTCGGTACTAGGTGATAAGACTTCAACGATTAGGGATGGATAGGTAATATATTGAGTAGTAGTTTTGTCGCGATCGTCGCAGGTGACACTGACATCAGGGTAAGTGTATTGTTCGGATTTAGCTATTTTAATCCGCAGGTCTGAATTGCCTACTTCACAAGTACTACCTTCTAGATGATTGGAAAACAATGTAGTAAACCGAACTGCAATTAAGCTATGGTTTCTACTGCCACCACTCATAGCATAGATTTCACCTTCGATATATTCATGCTTATGTAGTTGCTTTTCTTCCCAAGCAAAGTATTCTTGAGGAGTGAGTCGAGGAAAGTTTTCTCTAGCTGCAATCATATTCTTTTGGGGTAACAGACTTTCTATATTTTAACGTCAGTTCGACGAAAGCGAAAAATGGTAAGAATCGCTTAGCGATTCTTACCATTTTTCGCCATGCTCTGCACCATTAGTACCAAAGCACAAAATGGCGTAGCCATTTTGTGCTTTCAAAACCCTTACAGGATTTGGTTTTTAGTTTACAGAAGTGTAGCCACACTTCTGTGAACTGGTATAATTCTTGGGTGATGAAAAAGTAAGTGTGAGAACTCAATCAAATGTACCTGATTTGTTTCTTTTAAGCTGTTGCCTCTTGTTCGCTCTCAATCAAAGGCGATCGCAAACATAGATAAATTAATGCACCAATTAGAGGGATAAGCGCAATAAACGAAAAGAAGCGATCATCAGTCATGCCGCGCCTTTCCATATCGTCGCTAAGCAACCAAGGAAACATCAGTGATAACATGCAAAAATCTAGACTCATCACATGAATAAATCGACTGGTTTGCCATTGCTGCATAAAATCAGCCCAATTACCACTAGAGAATCCGTACACCAAAAAGTACATAGCGATCGCGCTAATCCCGAAGCCAGCAAAACGCGAGTCTAAAATTTTGATATTCCAACCCTTTTTGCCAATAAAGCTAGGGTTTGGCTCACGTAAGGCAAAGTAAGGCAACAGTGCAAAGGCTCCTACTAAAAATGAGAGCAACGAAAATAGCCAAGCTGGTATTTTTTGTCCCTGCCCATCACTGGCTAACATGCAAGCATAGATGCAAGGAAAAACACCCATTAAATTAAAAAGCGCAACAATATAACCATTTGTCCCTTGCCAGTCACCAGCGATCAGCTTTTGGATTAATGTCAATGTGTCAGGGCTGTCAGGCGGTGCAAAGATAAATGCATAAACTGAAAATAAAATCCAAATCAACCAAAATCCAAGTTTGTTAGGCATAGGGCAAATCCAATAATCTAATAAAAGTTACAGCCTAAATAGGCTGTAATACCAAAGTACAAAATGGCATAGCCATTTTGTACTGTAAAAAACCTTACAGGGTTTGGGTTTTAATTCACAGAAGTGTAGCCACACTTCTATGAATTGGTATATGTGATACAGAAGAAATCTTGAAAGTGGCGCGAAGCAACCCTTTCAAGATTTCTTCTGGGTTTTAAGTCAGCGCAAAACGCTGTAAAGTGTGTTGTCCAAGACACAACATAGCATAGCCATCTTGTGCTTTTAAAACCCTTACTGGGTTTGGTTTTCAATTCACATAAGCGTGAACACACTTGTGTGAATTAGGATTACTCTGAAAGAGAATGGTGATAGTACAATAATTAGCATACAAGTCATACTTCACAGAGATATATAGCGGTTTTCATTTTGCCGTAGGCAAAATGCTATATATGGCTTTGGATTACTGAGGAAACACTCAAATTCTGCATTAATTAATCACATTTAAACTATGACCGATCACACTGAAATATTACGTCACCTCATGAATCAAGCTGGTATATCTAGCTTCCAATTACTAAGCGATCGCACAGGAATATCACGTCGGGCGATCGATACACTGCGGAAGGGTAATGCACCAACTTTAAGATATAGTGATTTAGCGAAGTTAGCAGAAGTGCTGCAAATTGAAGTCAACGAGGTGATAGCTAAGTTTATTAATGAGTCAAATAATTCAGAAGGATCAATCTCGGCGATCGCCGCTTTGCGTGAAGAATATCAACGGTTACAGCAGCAATTTGAGCATCAAAAACAAGAGTTGCGATCGCAATTTGAACGAGAAACTATTCACCAATTAGAATCTTTACTTTTGCAATTACCATCAGCCGCCTATGCTGCTCAGCAAAATCCAAATATGCTAGCTAAGAATATTTTGCCTCTGTTACGACCTTTGGACGCACTCATACAAAAATGGGGAATTACGATGATTAGTTCTGTTGGGGCTGAAGTTGCCTACGATCCACAAAGGCATCAATTAATGGAAGGGAATAATGAATTAGAGGAAGGATCTGTAGCGATCGTCCGTTATGTTGGCTACATGCAGGGCGAAAAGTTACTATATCGAGCCAGAGTTTCTATCCCAACTTAGGAAATAGTGAAAAATAATGCCAATTTCTATTGCTTTGATCGCTCATGATACTCAAAAAGTAGATATAGTTGCATTGGCTCAAAAGCACCAAGCAATTTTGTCTCGCTATAATTCCATCGCAACAGCTAATACTGGGAAGCAAATTCAAGCAGCAACAGGGCTTTCTATCGAACTACTGCGATCGCAACGAGATGGCGGTGATATTGAAATTGCGGCTCGTGTGGTGGCGGGAGAGATTGCCTGTGTCATTTGGCTTTTTGACCCCGACCAAGGGCAGTTAATCGCACCTAGTTTGCTCTCTTTATTGCGGCTATGTAAAATCTATAATGTTCCATTTGCGACGAACTTAGCCACTGCCGATGCCGTCCTACAAGCACTAGCCAAATGCCGTGTCGCCTATCTAATTTTCAATCCAGTGGCAGGACAGGGAAATCCTGATTGGGATCTCGCGATGATTCGCCAAATTTTGGAACCACAAATACAACTGAAGGTTATTTTCACAAAGCCCGATGTCAATCCTGATGATCAAGCAAAAGCAGCGATTGCAGAAATTCAAGAAAGTGACTCAACATCCCCAGACACTGATTTTATTATTGCCTCTGGTGGCGATGGGACAATTTCCGCAGTTGCCAATGCTTTAATTGGTACAGGTATTCCCCTTGGTGTTATTCCCAGAGGTACTGCCAATGCTTTTTCTGTAGCATTGGGAATTCCGACGGGACTAAAGGCTGCTTGCGAAACTATCCTGACGGGTAATACCTGTGTTGTCGATGCTGCTCGGTGTAATGATTTCCCGATGATTTTACTTGCAGGGATTGGCTTTGAAGCTGAGACTGTCGAACGAGCGAATCGGGATATGAAGAATCTTTTGGGAGCTTTAGCTTATTTGGTTGCGGGGGCGCAGCAGCTTTTAGAGCAGAAGCTCTTTGCCGTTGAAGTGCAGATTGATGGTTCAGTTACTCAGTTTCAATGTGGAGCCATGACGATCGCCAATGCGGCTCCTCCGACTTCAGTATTGGCGCAGGGATTGGGCGAAGTCATTCCCAACGATGGTTTATTGGATGTGACGATCGCTGTTTCTAAAAATGAGAGTCTCAATCTTTCCGATCGCCTATTGGCGATCGATGTCATTGGTAAATTATTTACTTCTGCATTAGTAAAAACGCCGATCGAGAATGAGGTCTTAGTCTGTTTTAGAACAAATAAAATCAAGGTTACAGCGATTCCACCTCAAAAAGTGGTAGTGGATGGTGAGATCATTGGGACAACTCCAGTTGAGATAGTCTGTATTCCCGATGGCTTAACTCTCTTTGCTCCATTGGTCAATAGCCTAATTCCAGCGAGAAAAACAGCCGAGACATAGCTTTTATAGCGATTTTCGCCCAAAAGAGATTTAATAAAAGTGCTGTAAAACAACACTTTTATTAAATCTCTTGGTTCAATTGATAGAATAATAGCAATGTACTTTTAATTGGTGACAGTTTGATGACAGTTCAACTACCCACACACAAATTTACAACTGAACAATATCATCTGATGCATGAGGCTGGCATTTTTGTAGAAGGCGATCGCCTCGAATTAATCAACGGAGAAATTGCAGAAATGGCCCCAATTGGTAGAAAACACGCAGTTTGTGTAACTCGTCTAAATGAAATGTTTTTTAGCCGTTTGCTAGGCAAAGTACAAATTTGGTCACAAAACCCAATTCTTCTTGATAATGCTTCAGAGCCTCAGCCTGATCTCGCCGTTCTGAAACGCCGTGATGATTTTTATGCAGATAGCTTACCAACGCCTGCGGATATTTTGCTGATCGTTGAGGTTGCTGATAGCACGATCGCTAACGATCGCGAAGTCAAAATGCCCCTTTATGCTGCGGCTGGGATTCCCGAAATGTGGTTATTCGATGTGAATAGAAAGATAATTGAAGGGTATTCACAACCATCGGCATTGGGATATAAAAGAATGCAACGTTATGAGGAGAATGATACATTTTCAATGCTTGCTTTTCCGGATGTGGCTTTTACATGGCAGGAAGTATTTTAGTGACGCATGGTAAAATTATTCATGCAAACCAAGTGTTAGGCTTAAAAACTTTAAATGAGACTTCAAGGTTTCTAGTTTTATAGATACGTCTTAGGAGTATTTAGTTATGTCAAATACTGCATTACTTGACAAAGCCCAAATAAGCCTAGTTTATATCAACTAAGTTATGAGTCGGATTCATTTATAGAAATTGATTCTGATAAAGTCAGATATAGAAGAAGATGCTTAAAGTTTCCCCATATTTGCTTTCATAATAAATCTCTCAAGGGTGACAATCTCTACGCGATCGCCATAGGGAATGTATTGCTGTAAATCGCCTGAAATGTAGAACTCGCGCAAAGTCCAACCTT
>Ga0169931_10005734_pt1 | contig 18877 bp, 6 predicted proteins | sample Kivu_15m_20L_FD_129675 | JGI IMG/M metagenome (GOLD analysis project Ga0169931, IMG submission 129675) | Freshwater microbial communities from Lake Kivu, Western Province, Rwanda to study Microbial Dark Matter (Phase II) - Kivu_15m_20L... | ecosystem: Environmental > Aquatic > Freshwater > Lake ... | reverse complement strand
CGTACGGCCGCATGGCGTCGTTGCCGAACCCGTCCTTCAGCTCGACCTCGGCGACCGCCTTTGTCACCCGCCCGCCCGCGTCCTTCTTCGTGGCCACCAGAGAGATCAGCTCGCACCGCTGGCCGTAGAGCATCTGCTTGGGCGTGGGCGAGAACTCCTTCTGGTCCGCGGCGGGAAGCCGCTCGTCCACCGTCCACCGCGGGTACAGCACCAGCCGCTCGCCCTCGCGGATGGTGGACATCAAGAGGGCTTCGTGCAGGTCGCAGTCCACGCCGGCCGTCTCGACCCAGAGCTTGAGCCGCAGCCCCTCGGCCGACCAGTCACAGTCCTTCTTTTGGTCCGGCGTGAGCTTCAGCCGCTTGCCGGGGTTCGCCTCGCGGAAGGCCGCGGCGTACTCCTCTCGCTTCAGCCGCCGCCGCTCGTTCTCGCGGTTCTGCTCGGCCACGCCCGGCTCCTGATCTTCCTCGCAGTACCGGACGAGGAGGCAGTCGCCCATCAGCACCCGGCGTTCGGGCGGGGCGTGCCGGGTCGCCTTCCAGTCGGCCAGCTCGACCAGCCGCTCGATGGTCACGAACTCGTGCAGGGCGTGCGCGAGCGTGCCGGCCATGTCCGAGAACTTTGCCAGGTCGGGCAGCTCGTACGGCGTCTTGGTCGTGTACGGGTTCCCCTGGATGCGGCCGGCGACGTGCTCGATCGCCTCCAGCCGCCGCTGCTGGAACGCGACGACCTGGTCGCGGGTGACGCCCCGGTAGTCGGCGAACTCGTCGTGCCCGCCCGCCGGCTTGGGGAGGGCACCCCACCCGGCGTAGGCGTACTCCAGCGGCACCGAGCTGCCGAACCGTGCCCGCCTGGTGTACCACTCGCTCTGCCCGTCGATGTCGAGCTTGCCGATGTTGTCGAACAGCCGAGCCCTGAACAGCTCGCGGAACTTATGCGGGCTGTTCCAGTCGAACTTCAGAAACGTCGCCACCGACTGGAGCGACTGGCAGGTCATCGGGAAGTTCTTGAACGTCCTCATCTCCTCGTCGAGGTAGCTGGCGATCGGCGAGTCGAAGGAGGCGATCTGCGTCAGGAAGTCGTACAGCGGCGGCGTGTGCGACAGGATCGGCGGGAAGTTGCGGGCGAGGCCCTCCAGCAGCACCCGCTGCTCGCCGCGGTCGAAGAAGACGACGTGGACCGGGGCCGACTTCGGCTCACCCGGTTCCGCACCGGACACGGCGAGGTCGGTGACGGCCTTCACGAGATCGCGGGTCCAGCCGACGAACAGGTCCCGCTCCTTCGCCGCCGTGTCCGGCGGGCCGCCGGTGATGCTCACGATCGATTGGCGGGCCACGGGCTGGCCGTCCTTGCACGCGACGACGAGCGCACCGAGCAGGTACACGCGGCCTTCGAGGTGGTCGAGTTGGGCGTCCAGGTACACCCACACGAGGTTGGGGTTCAGGTCGGGCTTCGACACCGGCAGCGTGCTGTTCCCCTTGCCGGGAACGTACGACAGCGAGCGGGTGCCGTCGCCGCGGACCGAACGGCGGAAGCTCTTGGCCCTGTGGATGAGTTCATCGAGCCGCTGCCCGACCGACCACGCCGCCGCGATCTGCTTGACCTGGGCCTCGCGGCCGGGGGCGGGGACGAGGTCGTTCGACGGCTCGCCGCCGACGGGCGGGGCGAAGTCCTTGAGGGTGGCGAGGGACTGGATGGTGGTGACGCCGGCCCGGCGCAGGGCGTCCTTGTCGGTGCCGGTGGCGTACGGCAGGAGCGAGAGATCTTCCGTCTCCGCACTCCACTTCATGCAGAACTCGTTATACAGGCAGTCGTCGCACTTGAAGCCGAGTGCGTACGGCACGTCCTCGAACGGGGTCGCCGCCACCCGCCGGGCGGTCGAGCCGTCGCCGAGCACGAGATCATGCGCCGAGCGGGCGTACGCGTCGGGGTCGGCGACCACTTCGAGCAGGTAGCCGTCGAGCCCGAACACGGCTTTCGCGGCCTCGCGGAGCGGCTTGAGGGCTTCTTCGTCTTCCGGTGCCGGGTCGGGCGGCAGGCGGAACAACACCGCCGTCTGGATCGGCTCGTGCGCGACGCCGGCGTCCTTGAGGATTTGCGCGAGCATGAGCCCATAGAACGCGACCTGGAGGCGGTGCTCGACCTTCGCCTCGACCGTCGACTTCATGTCGGTGATCAGGATCTGGAGCAGGCCACCGGCAGTTCGCGACAGCCGCACGAGGTCCACGTCGCCGCGGAGTTGCCAGTTGTTGAGGGTGGTTTCGAGCCGCACCTGCAACAAGGTGACCGTCTCGCCCGGTTTGAGCGAGCGGGCCTCGGCCGCGACTTCGGCGTTGTTGGACGGGCGGCTCTGCGACCTCCCGTGAATCGCGACGTAGTTGACGCAGCGGCCGTTCTTTATGAGGTCGACCTCCACGTCCTGCTCGAACGTGCTGCCGGAGAGGGAAAGGAGCGGGGCGAGTCGTTGCACGCCCACGCCGTACTGGTCCATGAACTTCTGCCCGCCCCGCTCGGCGAGGCGGAACCGCAGGAACCGCTCGCACTGCTCCAGCCGCACGAACCGCGTCACGTCGGTGGGCGTGAGCCGGAGGGGCCCGCTCGCGGGCAGCACGGGGAGGGCGACGGGAGCAACTGACATCGAGTTCACCGCGGACGGGGAGGAATCTACCAACGAGGAGCATCACAGGCGTGGACGGGTTCGGCACCGAACGCGGGGTCGGAGAAGTCGACCACCGCGGCGAGGAACTTTTCCACCTTCGTGCCGAACTCGTTGTCCGGGGTCTTCCGGTGATGGTAGACTAACCACCTTCGCGTGAACAGCTTCGGACAGAATTAAACGGTCGCCAGGGCGTTGCAAAGTCCCGACCGGCGACGCGGTCTTCGTCGCGAAACCAGATCCCCGGCCGCACGTGCCCGGAGATGTGCCTCCGCCACGTTCGGTTGGTAAGGTTTGGTAAGGTTCGCACCGGCCGTCCGAAACGGCACTGATCGGGGTGGAACTGATGAAGCGGCTCGCGGACTACCTCCGGGTTCGGGAGGCGGCGGCGTTCCTGGGGGTGTCCCCCAACACGCTGCGGAACTGGGGCCGAGACGGGAAGATCACCGAGTTCCGCCACCCCTTGAACAACTACCGCCTGTACCGGCGGGCCGATCTGGCCGAGGTGCTGCGCGGGGTCGGCGAACCGGCCCGGCGGCGTGTGCCGAAGCGACGCGTGCGGGTGACGGGATGAAACGCGGCGGGGCGTTGCCATGAACCAACAGAAGAACTGGGTCGCCGTCACCGAGTCGCGGTACTCCTGGGAGCGGGACGCCCTCGACTTCGTGGGCGACCGCTGGCCCGACCACGAGCCGTACCGGGCCTGGTCCAACTTCGAGTTCATCGCCCTCGACGGCAGCATCAACGAGGTCGACCTCCTGTTGCTCGCCCCGATGGGGTTCTTCCTCGTCGAGATCAAGAGCCGGCCCGGCCGCGTCTTCGGCGACGCCGGCACCTGGACGTGGGACACCGAGGGCCGGCTCGTCACCGTCGCCAACCCGCTCCTGCTGGCCAACCTGAAGGCCAAGAAGCTCCGCACCCTGCTGGAACGCCAGAAGGCGGTCAAGGTCAAGGGCTCCGTCCCGTTCGTCGAACCGCTCGTGTTCCTCGCCGACCCGAACGTCCGGTGCGAGCTGCGGGACACCGCCGCGTACGGCGTCTGCCTGCGGGACGTGGACGCGACCCCGGACCGGCCGGGCATCATGGCCGCGGTCAAGCGGCGGGAGTGCCCCGGCCTGAAGCCGAAGCCCGGCCCGTTCATCGACCGCCCGCTAGCCAAGGTCGTCAGCCAAGCCATCCAGCAGGCGGGCATCCCGAACCAGCACCGCCAGCGGCGGGTGAGCGACTACGTGCTCGGCCGGCTCCTCGACGAGGGCCCCGGCTACCAGGACTGGGAGGCGGCCCACGTCCAGAACGTCGGCGGCAAGCGGCGGGTCCGCCTCTACCTCGTGTGGAACGAGGCCACGGCCGACGACCGGCAGATGGTCGAGCGGGCCGCCCGGCGGGACTTCCAGTTGACCGAGGCCCTCCAGCACCCCGGCGTCCTCCGGGCACTCGGCTACACCGAGCACGAGATCGGCCCGGCGGTGGTCTTCGAGCACGACCCGAACGCCCTGCGGCTCGACCACTTCCTCGCCCAGCGGGGCGACCGGCTGGGTGCCGACGTGCGGCTCGACCTGCTCCGGCAGGTGGCGGAGGTCGTCCGCTTCGCCCACGAGAAGAAGGTCGTCCACCGGGGCCTCTGCCCGCGGAGCGTCCTCGTCTACGACCCGGACGGGCCGCGGCCGCGGGTGAAGGTGCACAACTGGCAGGTCGGCTACCGCGTCGGCGGGTCGTCGTCGGGCGGGACGCGGGACGTCACCGCCACGTCGCACGTCGACCTGCTCGTCGAGGACACGGGGACGGCGTACATGGCCCCGGAGGCGGTCCTGCCCGCCGACGCGGCCGGCGAGCACCTGGACATCTTCTCCCTGGGGGCCGTCGCCTACCACGTCTTCACCGGCATGCCGCCGGCCGGCAACCGCCTGGAGCTGGCCGAGAAGCTGCGGCAGACCCGCGGGCTGCTCGTGAGCGACGCCCTGAACGGGGCGGCACCCAGCCTCCAGGAGTTGGTGCAGTTCAGCACCCACCCGGACGTGACGAGCCGCGTCGACTCGGCCGCCGACTTCCTGGCCGGGCTCGACCTCGTCGAGGAGGAGTTGACCGCCCCGACGACGGATGCGCTGGTCGACCCGGTGCGGGCTCAGAAGGGGGACGCTCTTCCCGGCGGGTTCACTGTCGTCCGCCGGCTCGGCCAGGGGGGCACGTCGGTCGCACTGCTGGTCGAGCGGGAGGGCGTCGAGTACGTGCTCAAGGCCCCGAACACCGAGGACGACGAGCCGCGGTTGCGGGCCGAGGGGGAGGTGCTCGCCAAACTGCGCCACCCGCACGTCATCGAGCACGTCGAGACGCTGGAGCTGTGCGGCCGCCCGTCCCTGCTGCTGCGGTCGGCCGGGCCGGAGACGCTCGGCCAGCGGCTGCGCAAGGAGGGGCGGCTGCACCTCGACCTGCTCCAGCGGTTCGGGGAGGACCTGCTGGACGTGGTGAAGTACCTGGAGGAACAGGGCATCCCGCACCGGGACATCAAGCCCGACAACATCGGCGTCGGCCCGGTCGGCCGCGGGGACATGCTCCACGTCGTCCTGTTCGACTTCTCCCTGTCGCGCACGCCGCCGGAAAACGTCGAGGCGGGCACCAAGGCGTACCTCGACCCGGCCCTCCCGCGGCGCAAGCGGTGGGACCTGGCGGCCGAGCGGTACGCGGCCGCCGTCACCCTGTTCGAGATGGCCACCGGCACTCTGCCGCGGTGGGGCGACGGCCGGAGCGAGCCGTCGCAGCTCGACTGCGAGGCCACGGTCGACGAGGAGCTGTTCGACCCGACCCTGCGGGACGCCTTCGTCCCGTTCTTCCGCAAGGCCCTCCGCCGGGAGGCCCGCGAGCGGCACGACAACGCCGACGAGATGCTCCGGGCGTGGCGGGACTGCTTCGCCGCGATCGGGCCGCCGGACGCGGCAGAACTGAACGAAGAGGAACTCCGGGCGAGGCTGGAGGGGGCGACGTTCGACTCGTCGGTCCACGAGCTGGCCCTGGGGACGCGGGCGACCAACGCCCTGGATCGGGCCAACCTGCTGACCGTCGAGGACATGCTCAGCGTGTCGATGCGGCGGCTGCTGCGGCTGCGCGGCGTCGGGAACAAGACCCGGCGGGAGATCGCGTCGGCGGTCAAGATCCTGCGCGACCGACTCGGCACTCCACGGACCGACGCGGCCGTTGCCGCGGAGGAGCCCGAAGAGGCATCAACGGGCGACCCGGCCCGGCTGAGTGTCGATCTCCTGGTTCAGCGGCTGACCCGCTCCGGTCCGCGGGAGGGGGACACGGCCAAGCAATCGGTCACGGCCCTGCTCGGACTGGAGGATTCGCTCAAGAACTGCTGGCCCAGCCAGTCGGACGTCGCCAGGTTCATTGGCGTGACGCGGGCCAGGGTCGGGGCGGTGGTCGGCAAGGTGATCGACCGCTGGGGCCGCGACAAGGCCCTGACCGCCCTCCGCGGCGACATCGCCGGTCTGCTCGTGTCGGCCGGCGGGGTGATGACCGCCGGGGAGCTGGGCGAGGCGATCCTGGCCGCCCGCGGGTCGGTGGCGGAGGAGCCGCAGCGGTCGCTGCTCGGCCGGGCCGTCGCACGGGCCGCGGTCGAGGTCGAGCGGACGATGTCCGAGCCGCGGTTCCTCGTCCGCCGCGACGACACGCGGACGCTCGTCGCCCTGCACCCGGCACTCGCCGACCACGCGGCCCGGCTCGGCGACCGGGCCGACGAGCTGGCCCGCGAGGACCCGCTGGCATCGCCCACGCGGGCGTTGCAGGCGTTGCGCGAGGTGCCCGCCCCCGCCGGGTTCGAGCCGCTCGCCGACTCCCGGCTCCTGCGGCTGGCCGCCGCGGCGTCGGTCGGGGCCGCGGTGTCGAGCCGACAGGAAATCTACCCCCGCGGGATGGACGCACTGCGGGCACTGAGGCTGGCGCAGGGGGCCCTCGGCAACGTGAAGGTGTTGACCGCCGAGCAGGTCCGCGACCGCGTGGTCGGCCGCTACCCGGACGCCCAGCCGCTGCCGGAGCGGCCGCAGTTGGACGAGTTGCTGGAGGCGGCCGACGTCGGCCTGCGGTGGAACCCGGACGCCGCCGACGGCCGCGGCGGGTACGTCTCCCGGTTCCAGGAGGCGGTGTCGGTCACCACGGCCAGCACGCCGCCGAAGCGGCAGCCGACCGCGTCCGGCCATGCGCCCCGCGAGACGTTCTCGCCGGAGGAGGCCGACGCCCGCCTGTTCGAGGAGAAGTTGCGGCGGTCCCTCAAGGAGGGGGCGTTCCTCACCCTGCTGGTCGCCCAGCGGTCGTATCAGCAAGCCCTCGGTGAGCTGCAAAGCGACCGCTTCGGGCTCACGACCATCGACGCCGACCGGCTGATCATCGACTCCCTCCGCGAGACGGCGGGCAAGGCCCGCGTCGACTGGCCCCTCGTGCTGCGGGCCGACGCCCACACCGGCAACGGCGACTGGGCGAAGCTGATGATGCTGGTCGGCCGGGCGATGCCGCGGGTCGAGGAACGGCTCGCCGGGTCCGACTCCACGATCCTGCTCCTGAACCCCGGCCTGCTGGCCCGGTACGACAAGCTCGACCTGCTCGAAAAGTTGCGGGACCGCGTCGGGCGGCCCGGCGGCCCCGCGGGCCTGTGGCTGCTCTTGCCGAACCAGCAGCCGATGATCGACGGCAAGGCCGTGCCGCTGCTCAGCCCCGCCCAGCGGGTCCACGTCCCGGAGAGCTGGGTCGAGAACCGTCACCGGGCCTAGGAGGAAGCTCCCGCAAAGTCGCAAAGACGCAGAGAGAAACAGAAATGACCGAGAACGCAATTGCAACAGCTGTCGTCGATGCTGCGTTCCAGATCCACACCAAACTCGGCCCCGGCCTGCTCGAAAGCGTTTACCAGGCGGTCATGGTTCACGAACTCACGCGACGCGGCCTGTCGGTCGCACACGAGGTTCCGGTCCCGGTGATCTGGGAGGGTTTGCGCCTGGAGGTCGGGTTCCGGGCCGACATCATCGTCGAAGGTCGGGTCGTCATCGAGTTGAAGTCGGTGGAGGCGGTGGCCCCGGTCCATCCGAAGCAACTCCGTACCTACCTCCGGCTCACCGGCTGCAAACTTGGGCTTCTGGTCAACTTCAACGTAAACCTGATCGAGGACGGCATCACCCGCGTGGTGAACGGTCTCTGATCTTGATTCCTTTGCGCCTTTGCGACTTTGCGGGAGACTCTTCTCTTATGATCGACCGCACAGCATTCCTGGCCGACGCGCAGAAGATCGTCGCCCGGCTGGAGAAGGACCTGCGTGCCCGGTGCGACGACATGCCCGAAGTCGGGCGGGCCGTCGGGTCCGAGTACCGCACCGCGAAAGACGCCGGCCGCACCGGGCAGACGCTCGAAGAGTGGCGGGCCGACGCCATCACCCAGCAGGCCGTCGCCTGGGTGCTGTCGTGCGTGTTTGTGCGCTTCCTGGAGGACAATCGCCTCATCGACCCGCCGAAGATCAGCGGCCCGGTGCCGCCAGAGGGCGAGAAGGGCGAGAACCGGCTGGCCCGTGCCCGCGACGAGCACGAGCTGTTCTTCACCGGCGCACGCCGGGGGAGCGAGTTCACCGACCGCGAGTACCTGCTGTCCGTGTTCGACGAGCTGGCGAAACGGCCGGGCACGAAAGACCTGTACGGCGAACACAACCCGATCCGGGCGGTCCCGAACTGGCTGTCGCCGGACGCGGCGAAGGACATCCTGTTGCCGTTCTTCCAGAAGATCGAGGCCGGGTCGGGCCTGCTCGTCCACGACTTCACCGACCCGTCGCTCGACACGCGGTTCCTGGGCGACCTGTACCAGGATCTGTCGGAGGCGGCCCGCAAGAAGTATGCGCTGCTCCAGACGCCGGTGTTCGTGGAAGAGTTCATCCTCGACCGCACCTTGATCCCGGCCGTCGAGACGTTCGGCCTCGCCACGGTGAAAATGATCGACCCTGCCTGCGGCAGCGGGCACTTCTTGCTCGGCGGGTTCCAGAAGTTATTCGATCTCTGGGTGAAGAAGGAGCCGGGGACGCCGCGGCGAGAGTTGGTACAGCGAGCACTCGATGCGATCCACGGGGTGGATCTGAACCCCTACGCGGTGGCCATCGCCCGGTTCCGGTTGCTGCTGGCGGCGTGGCAAGCGGCCGGGGTGACGAGCCTGAAGAACGCCCCCGACTTCAAGCTAAACCTCGCCTGCGGCGACTCGCTGCTGCACGGCGGCTGGGCGGTGCAGAAGACGCTCGACGACGAGGTATTCGGACACACCTATCAGCCAGAAGACCCTGGCGAGTTGCAGCGACTGCTGCGCACCGGCACCTACCACGCGGTGGTCGCCAACCCGCCGTACATCACCCCGAAGGACCGCGGGCTGAACGAGCAGTACCGGGAGCGATACTCGGACGTCTGCCACGGCAAGTATTCGCTGTCGGTGCCTTTCATGCAACGCATCTTCAACCTGGCCTGCGACGGTGGCTTCACGGGCCAGATCACTGCGAACTCGTTCATGAAGCGGGAGTTCGGCAAGAAGTTGGTCGAGTGCTACTTCCCGCGGATCGACCTAACCCATGTTATCGACACGAGCGGGGCCTACATCCCCGGCCATGGGACTCCGACTGTTATCCTGTTCGGACGGAGCCGCAGGCCGGTGGCGAGCACGATCCGCACAGTGATGGGTATCCGCGGTGAGCCAAGTACGCCCGACGACCCGTCGCAGGGGCAGGTGTGGACCGCCATCACGAAACAAGTCAATCACCCTGGCTCGCAAAGCGCGTTCGTGAGCGTCGCCGACAGCCCGCGGGACAACTTTCACAAGCATCCGTGGAGCATCGGCGGCGGCGGAGCCGCGGAATTGAAGGAGCAACTGGATGATTCTGATCGGTTGCTTTCAGCTACAGCCGCTGATGTTGGGTTGGTCTGCATCACGAAAGCTGATGAACTGTTCCCGCAAGCAGGGATTACATTCCGCCGTTCTTCTTGCGAGCGTGCCCATCTTCGTAGGTTCGGGACCGGCGATGAGGTGCGTGATTGGTGGTTTTCGGACAGTACGAATGCCATCTTCCCTTATGACGCGGAGATCAGCACAGTCGCGTTGTCTACCATCCCGCTAATCTCGAAACTCTTGTGGCCGTATCGCACAGAGTTGGAGAACCGCAAAGTGTTTGGTGGCGCAACCTACCGCGAGGCGGGGAAGCCGTGGCATGAGTATGGACAGATTCCTGTCGAGCGAGCTAAGATTCTCCGGGCTGTAGTGTTCAGCGAAATTGCCACGCATAATCACTTTGTATTCGATGACGGCGGTACTGTGTTTAACCAGACCGCTCCAGTTATCAAGCTGCCAGTTGCCGTTGGAAAAGCTGACTACTTTGGTCTGCTTGGAGCCCTCAACAGCTCAACAGCTTGTTTTTGGATCAAGCAAGTCTTTCAGACCAAAGGTAGCAGCGGGATCGGCCGAGGCGTGTACGACGAGGGGTGGGAGAAGCATTACCAAATCGACGGAACGAAGCTGAAGCGGTTCCCGCTCCCCAAAGTCCCTCCGACTAAACTCGCTGATCGACTCGATGCCATGGCCCGCGAACTGGGCCAGTCTACCCCCGCCACCATCCTGAAGAACTGGGCCTGCGGGAACAACCTCGAACAACTCCTTGCAGCCGCCGAGCAGAAGTCGCTCCATCTCCGGGGCAGCATGATCCGGCTGCAAGAAGACCTCGACTGGGAGTGCTACCGCCTCTACGGTCTGACGGCGGACGACCTCACCGACCCGAAGTGGGAAACCCGTGACCTGCCCATCAAGCTCGGCGAGAGGGCGTTCGAGATCGTCCTCGCCCGCAAAATGCGCGACGAGGGTCTGAAGACGGCATGGTTCGAGCGGCACGGTTCCACCCCCACTCCCGAACTTCCCGCGCACTGGCCTGCGGAATACCGCAAGCTGGTCGAACGCCGCATCGAGGTTATTGCAGCCAACCCGCAGATCGCCCTCATCGAGCAGCCGGAGTACAAGCGGCGGTGGAACGACACTCCGTGGGCTGAGAAGGTCACCGCCGCACTGCACGACTGGCTCCTCGCCCGGCTGGAGTCGTACTCCGATCTCGACGGGCGGATGAACGACAAGGCTGAACCCACGGCGAAGATCGACGTGTCCCTGGTCAACACCGCGAAGATCGCCGACGTGGCGTCGAAGGACGCCGAGTTCCACGAGGTCGGCCGGCTCTACCGCGAGGGGCGAGAAGACTACGACGTGACGAAACTGGTTACCGAACTGGTCGAAGCGGAGAGCGTCCCGCTCCTGCCGGTGCTGCGGTACAAGCCGACCGGCCTGGACAAGCGGCGGGCCTGGGAGCGCACCTGGGAGCTGCAACGCCGCGAGGACGCCATCGACGCCCGCGTCGCCGGCAAGTCGGTGGAGGTCGGGGCCGGCGGCTGGACGCCGCAGAAGGACGACGGCAAGTCGCCGCTGAACCCGGCGCAGGCGACGCTGCTCAAGCAGTACGTTGTGGACTCGAACACCCCGCAGTCGATCCCGGTGCCGCCGAAGTACAAAACGGCCGACTTCCAGAAGGGTGACTACTGGCGGCTCCGCGGCGGCCTCGACGTGCCGAAAGAGCGGTGGGTGAGCTTCCCGCACTGCGGGGGGGCCGACGGCCTGCCGCTGGTCGCGTGGGCCGGGTACGATCACCTGCAACTGGCGAAGGCGATCGCGACCCACTACGTCCACGTCCAGGAGCAGGAGGGCGGCCGCGACGACCCGCGGCTTGTGCCGCTGCTATCGGCGATCTGCCAACTGCTCCCGTGGCTGAAGCAGTGGCACAACGAGATGAACGAGGAGTTCGGCTCTCGGATGGGTGACTACTACGAGGGGTTCGTCCAGGAGGAGGCCCGCGGGATGAGCAAGACGGTGGACGAGGTCTGCGGCTGGCAGCCTCCTGCCGGCGGGAACGGCCGGGGCCGGAGGAAACGCACATGACGCTGCTGCGCGAGTTGATCGACATCCCCGAACACGTCCGCAAGGGCGACTTCGTCCTCCGGCTGTCCGAGGGCGTGGTCGACCCGGCCGGGACGCTGGGGGAGTACGTCGTCACCCCCGAACTGGTCAGGTGCTTCGACCAGGCCCTCGACTTCATCCGGGCCGCGGTCACCGGCCGGACCAGCAAGGCCACGTACCTGCACGGGTCGTTCGGGTCGGGCAAGTCGCACTTCATGGCGGTGCTGCACCTGATCCTCCAGGGGAACGCGCAGGCCCGCGGCATCCCCGAACTCGCAGCGGTGATCGCCAAGCACAACGACTGGCTGGCCGGGAAGAAGTTCCTGCTGGTGCCCTACCACATGATCAGTGGGGCGCACAACAGCATGGAGAGCGGCATCCTCGGCGGGTACGCCGACTTCATCCGCCGCACCCGACCGGACGCCCCCGTGCCCGGCGTGTTCCTCGCCAAGGGGCTGTTCGAGGACGCCCAGCGGCAGCGGCGGCGGGACGGCGACGAGAAGTTCTTCGCCGAGCTGAACGCCGGCCGGGGCAACGAGCAGGCGTCGGGCTGGGGGGACCTCGAAAGCAGTTGGGATGCGGCCCGGTTCGAGGCGGCGATCGACGCCGATCCCGGCTCCGAGGAGCGGACTCGACTGGTGAGCGACCTCGTGGGGACGTTCTTCCAGTCCTACGCGTCGGTGGCGCACGGCGGCCGGGAGGCGTACCTGTCGCTGGACAAGGGGCTGTGCGTGCTCAGCCAGCACGCCCGCGACCTGGGGTGCGACGCCCTCCTGCTGTTCCTCGACGAGCTGATCCTGTGGCTGGCCACGCGGTCGGTGGACCTCGACTTCGTCAAGCGGGAGGCGGCCAAGCTCACCACCCTGGTCGAGGCGCAGACGCCCGACCGGCCCATCCCCGTGGTCAGCTTCGTCGCCCGCCAGCGGGACCTGCGCAAGCTGATCGGCGACCACGTCGCCGGGGCCGAGCGGCTGAACTTCAGCGACTCGCTCGACTGGCAGGAGGGGCGGTTCAGCACCATCACGCTGGAGGACCGGAACCTCCCCGCGATCGCCGAGAAGCGGGTGTTGAAACCCGTGAGCGAGGCCGCGAAGGGGGAGCTGGACGCCGCCTTCGAGAAGACCGCGAAGGTCCGCGATGTGGTGTGGAACACGCTCTTGGCGAACGAGGGCGACAAGCGGATGTTCCGCCAGGTGTACCCGTTCAGCCCGGCACTGGTGCAGACGCTCATCGCCGTGTCGAGCGTCCTCCAGCGGGAGCGCACCGCCCTCAAGGTCATGCGGCAGCTCCTGGTCGACCAGCGGGACACGCTCCGGGTCGGCGACCTCGTGCCCGTCGGCGACCTGTTTGATACCGTGGCCCACGGGGACGAGGCGTTCTCGGCGGAGATGGCGATCCACTTCGAGAACGCCAAGCGGCTGTACCACCAGAAGCTGCTCCCGGTGTTGGAGAAGCAGCACGGGCGGGCGGAGGAGCTGGAGCAACTGCCCTGGGAGAACCCGAAGCGGGTCGCGTTCCGCAACGACGACCGGCTGGTGAAGACGCTCCTGCTGGCCGCACTGGTGCCGGGCGTGGAGACACTCCGCGGGCTCACCGCCGAGCGGCTGGCCGCCCTCAACCACGGGACGATCAAGACCCCGATCCCCGGCCGCGAGGCCCAGGAGGTGCTGCGCCGGGTCAAGACGTGGGCCGCGGGCGTCGGCGAGATCCGCGTCGGTGAGGGCCAGAACCCGACGATCACGGTGCAGCTCACTGGGGTGGACACCGAGGCCATCCTGGCGAAGGCCCGCGGCGAGGACAGTGCCGGCAACCGCCGCCGCCGCGTCCGGCAGATGCTGTTCGAGCAGCTCGGCATCGAGGACCCGGACAAGCTGTTCTTCACTTACGGGTTCCGGTGGCGGAACACCGAGCGGGCGTGCGAGCTGATCTTCGCCGACAAGCACGTCCGCGACCTGCCCGACACGTCGCTGGAGTCGGACGACGGGTGGCGACTGGTGATCGACGTGCCGTTCGGGGAGCCCGGCCACGGCCCCCGCGACGGCATCGGCCGCCTCCAGCAGTTCCGCCACGCCCACCCGGACGGGACGCGCACGCTGGTCTGGATACCGAACTACTTCAGCCAGGACGCCCTCCGCGACCTGGGACTGCTCGTGGTGCTGGAGCACATCCTCGCCGGGGAGCGGTTCTCCGGGTACGCCTCGCACCTGAACCCGCAGGACAAGCTGGCCGCACGCAACCTGCTGGAGAACCAGAGCAGCGAACTGCGGCAGCGGGTGCGGCACCACCTGGAGGCGGCCTACGGGCTGGACGCCCTGCTGCCGGGCTCGCTGGACGCCACCCAGGAACTGGAGCCGCACGAGCAGTTCCAGTCCCTGAAGAGCGGGTTCGACCCGCAGCCGCCGGCCGCCGCCACCCTCCGGGCGGCGATGGAGCAACTGCTCGACCAGGCGTTGGCCGACGATTACCCGGCGCACCCGCGGTTCGAGGCCGAGGTGCGGGCGGGGAACCTGCGGAAGGTGTACGACGTGGCCAGTCAGGCCGCCCGACGGGAGGACGGACGGGTCGAGGTGGAAAAGACGCTCCGGCCGCTCCTGCGGCAGATCGCCAACCCGCTCCTGCTGGGCGAGATGGGCCCGGACGCGACCCACTTCGTCCTCGGCCAGCACTGGAAGAACCACTTCACGCGCAAGGCCGCTCAGGCCGCCGGGCCTGCCCTGACGGTGGGCCAGTTGCGGAAGTGGACCGACGACCCGAAGCCGATGGGGCTGCCCAAGGAGGCCGCGAACCTCGTCATCCTCGTGTTCGCCGAACAGACGAACCGGACGTTCTTCCTGCACGGCGGCCCCACCGAGGCCACCCTCACCAACCTTCCTGACTCGCTGGAGTTGCGGGAGTGGAAGGGGCCGTCGGAGGCCACGTGGGACGTGGCGGTGCGGCGGGGCGGGAGCATCCTGGGGGTGGCCGTCTCCCCGCTCCTCAAGTCGAACAACGTCGGCAGCCTGGCGAACCAGGTGAAGGCGAAGGCGACGGAGTGTCGTCACGGCTTGCAGCTCTACGCCCGCCGGCTGCGGGACCGACTCACGCCGATGAGCCTCGCGGACTCGCCGCGTCTGAAGACCGCCCAGGCGACGGCCACGCTCGCGGAGCGACTGGCGGCGGGCGACGGGGACGGTCTGGTGGGGGTGCTGGCGACCGCCGAGGTGGCGACCTCCGAGGCGGCGATGAGCACCTGCCTGGGCCGGGCCGCCGAACTGGCCGTGGCCCTCGACTCGTTCAGCTGGGAGATCCTCGACGCGGTCGCCAAGCTCGACGGCAGCCAGCGAGCCGCGGCCGACGAGGTCGTCCGAACGGTCCGGGAGGCCCTCGCGGCCGACGAACATGCGGTCGCACTCGCCCCGACACTGAAGGAGGCGCAGTCGAAGGCCGTCCGGCTGCTCACCGCCCGGCCGCCGGTCCAGCCGGCCGTTCTCCCGCCGGCCGTCCCCCCAATCGCCGACCCGCCGGTCGTCGTGGCCCCCGTGCCCGCCACCCCGAAGACGGTGCTGCGGGGTGAGAAGGCCGGGCTCACCCTCGCGGAGGCCCAGGCCCAGCTCGACCGGCTGAAGGAGGAGTTGTCCGCCGGGCGGGCGGTGACCGTCAGCATGGCCTGGAAGGTGGAGACGGGAGGGCCCGGAACGTGACCCAGCCCGCCCCCACGTTCGGCCAGATCCGGGCCAAGGTCCAGGCCGTCCGCCGCAAGATCCCGGACGCCAGGGCGGTGGGCATCCACTCGCCCGGCCGTTACTCCGGCGACCGCATCCGCCGTGAGGGGGCGGACGCCTACCGCATCGAGCAGTGCGACTCCCCGCTCGCGGCCCGCATCGCCCTGCTCGACGACGAGCAGGGGGCGACCGTCACCGTGCTGGTCACCGGCCTGACCGACCAGGATCTGGGAGACGACGTGCTGGTCCGGCTCGCCGGTCGCCGGCTCTACCCGCTGGACCCGTGGCAGATCGTCAAGGAGCTGTTCCAGGCCCACGCCGTCGATCCCCGGCTGCGCGGGCAGGGGTGGATCGCCGACCGGCTGCTGGACCTCGCCACCGCCGCGGGGGTGCCGGCCGCCGCCGGGGGCTACCTGGACGCGGAAGTCGTCTGGCCCATGCTCCTCCAGCGGCTGCTCGGCCTGGAGGGGGAGCGGCCCGACCTTCCGCTACTGCTTCGCTGGTCGGCCGTCGCCGAGAACGTCGGACGCTTTCGCCGACTGCCGGACGAGCCCCGGCGGGCGGTCGAGGGGTGGCTGTCCGCCTCGCTGGGGCCGACCGCGGGGGCCGTGCTCCGGTGCGTCGGCGTCTCAGACCAGGCCGACGCTCTTCCCGTCGGCCTGGCCCTCGGCGTCGTCCACCACCCGGCGGCCGCCGGGCGGCTCGACCGGGCCGCCGGCCGGCTGGAGCGGTTCCTGGGCGGCCCCACACCCGAACCCGCGGTCGCCGACCGCTGGCACGCGGCCGCCACCGAGGCCGTGCGGCTGCTGGACGCCGACACGCGGGCGAGGAACGGGCTGCTGCACCGTGCGGAGGAGGTGCTCCGGGAGGTCCAGGCGGACGAGTTCGCGCACCTGACCGACGTGCTCCCGCGGGGGTTCGAGCAGCGACTGGCCCGGTTCGGCGGACTGCTCGCGGAAGTTGCCGACGGGCCGCCGGTCGCCGAACTGACCGCCGCCCGCGACGCGATCCGCCGGCACGACCAGGCCCGACGCGAGCCGCGGCGGGTGGAGCGGGTCGACATGGCCCTGCGGCTGGCCCGGTGGCTGGCCGCCGCCGGCCCCGAAGCCGCCCCGCGGTCGCTGGGCGAGGCGGCGGCCGAGTACCTGGCGCACGGCAGCTTCGTGGACTGGGCCCGCTCGGCCCTCCGGGCGGGCGACCCGGTTCGGGGGCTGTCGGAGGGGTACGCCCGGCTGTTGGACCGGGTCGCCGCCCGGCGGGAGGCCCAGAACCGCCGCTTCGCAGAACTCCTGCGGGACCAGACCGCCGCGGCCGCCCGGCCCGCCGACGTCACCCCCGTCGAGGCCGTACTCGACCAACTGGTCGCCCCGCTCGCCGCCCTGGCCCCGGTGCTGGTCGTCCTCCTGGACGGGATGAGCCCGGCCGTGTCGCGGGAGCTGACGGCCGACCTGACCCGGCTGGACTGGGCGTCGCTCGGCCCCGGCGGGCGTGCACTGCCGCCCGGCCTGGCGGCGATCCCGTGCGTCACCGAGGCGTCGCGGACCAGCCTGTTCTGCGGCCGGCTGACCACCGGGGCGGCCGCGGACGAGGCGGCCGGGTTCGCCGGGCACGCCGCCCTCAAGGCGCACTGCCGGGCCGGTCAGCCGCCGGCCCTGTTCCACAAGATCGCCCTCACCGGCCCCGGCGACGCGGCCCTGGCGGCCAACGTCCGGGAGGCGGTCGCCTCGGCGCAGAAGCGGGTGGTCGGGGTCGTGGTGAACGCCGTCGACGACCACCTCCTCAAGGGTGAGCAGCTCGACCTGCGGTGGACGCGGGACGAGATCAAGGTCCTGCTGCCGCTCCTGTACGAGGCCCGGTCGGCCCGGCGGGTGGTGGTGCTCCTGAGCGACCACGGGCACCTGCTCGACCACCAGACCCGCGAGGTGAAAGCGGACGGCCACGAGCGGTGGCGGGGCGACGACGGGCGACCGGGCGAGGACGAACTGGCCCTCCGCGGGCCGCGGGTTCTGTTGGGCGACGGTCACCGGCTGATCGCCCCGTGGACCGAACGACTCCGCTACGTGAGCCGGAAGAACGGCTACCACGGCGGCCTCACCCCGCAGGAGATGCTGATCCCGATCACCGTGCTCGCGGCCGGCGACCTCCGCCCGGACGGGTGGACGGACGCCCCCGACCCGACCCCGGACTGGTGGGAGCCGGCTCCGCCCCCCGCCGCCCTGCCGGCCGTGGTGTTGCCGCCCAAACCCTCGGCCCCGAAGGTTCCGACGAGCCTGTTCGACGACGAAGAGGAGGCCCCGGCGGTGCCGCCCGTTGCCCCCGCGGCCGCACCGTCCCCAATCTGGGTGGCCGCCCTGCTGGCCTCGCCGGTGTTCGCCGAGCAGAAGAAGCTGGGCGGCCGGGCCGTGCCGGACGACGCCACCTTCGCCGGGCTGCTGGCCGCTCTCGACGAGGCCGGAGGCAAGTTGACCTCGCCCGCCCTCGCCCGGCGGCTGAACCTGCCGCCGTTCCGCCTCCGCGGGCTGCTGGCGGTCTGTCAGCGGGTCCTGAACGTCGACGGCTTCGCGGTCCTGGGGCGGGACGACCCGTCCGACACCGTCGAGCTGAACCGCGACCTCCTGCTCCGGCAGTTCGACCTCATCGCGGAGGACCGCCCGTGACGGTCAGCCCCCGCCGCCGCCAGGAGATCGTCGACGCCCTGCGCCGCGGCACGGTCCCGCACAGCAGCCTGGACGCGTTCGCCGTCGGGCTGGAGCGACTCGAACCCGTGTTCCAGGAGGAGTTGCTCGCGGTCAAGGCGGGCGGGGCCGCGTTCAAGGCGTGCCGCGGGGACTACGGGTGCGGGAAGACGTTCCTGGCCCGGTGGCTGGCCGACCGGGCCCGTCGGCTGGGGTTCGCCACGGCCGAGGTCCAGGTGTCGGAGACCGAGACGCCGCTGCACCGGCTGGAGACGGTCTACCGCCGGCTGTGCGAGCGGCTGGCCACGGCGGATGCGCCGCAAGGGGCTCTGCGGAACCTGATCGACGGGTGGATCTACGCCCTGGAACAGGACGCACTGGCCGAGGGCGGGACGGGGGACGAGGGCGAGCTGCTGGCCCGGACGGACCGCCTGATGGAGCAGCGGCTGGCGAGGGTCACGGCGGCCGCCCCCACCTTCGGCACGGCCCTGCGGGGCTACCGCCGGGCGCAGGTGGCGGGGGACGCGGCGACCGGCGACGCGATCCTGGCCTGGCTGGCCGGGCAGCCTAACGTGGCCGCGGCGGCGAAGCGGGCGGCCGGGGTGAAGGGGGAGATCGACCACTTCGGGGCGTTGACCTTCCTCCAGGGCCTGCTGACGGTCGTCCGGGACTCCGGCGGTGCCGGCCTGCTGGTCGTGCTCGACGAGGTGGAGACGCTCCAGCGGGTCCGCGGCGACGTCCGGGACAAGGGGCTCAACGCCCTCCGTCAGTTGATCGACGAGGTGGACGGCGGCCGGTTCCCCGGCCTGTACCTGTTGGTCACCGGGACGCCGGCCTTCTTCGACGGCCCGCAGGGG
>Ga0169931_10005733_pt1 | contig 18877 bp, 21 predicted proteins | sample Kivu_15m_20L_FD_129675 | JGI IMG/M metagenome (GOLD analysis project Ga0169931, IMG submission 129675) | Freshwater microbial communities from Lake Kivu, Western Province, Rwanda to study Microbial Dark Matter (Phase II) - Kivu_15m_20L... | ecosystem: Environmental > Aquatic > Freshwater > Lake... | reverse complement strand
TCCGCAAGCTAGAGTACGTCGACCAACTGGTGCACTCCCTCGCGCCGTCGAAACCAATCGTCACGAGCGGACCGACCACGTTTGCGGCCCATCGCCTGACTAGAACCCTTGCCGCGCACTACCGAAGACGTCGACATGAAGTCGCGCGCGAACGGCGCGGGACACTTGGAACAAAAGAAACGCAGCTGACTTCGAATCGATAATTCAGTCCTTACTCGGTCCTGCTGAATTGTGGAGAACGAATGGGAGTTCGAAAGCTTCGCATTCTCCTGCTGTTTGACGTGCCCTGGGCGCCGCCAGAGCCTGAAGAATTGAAGCGTATGTTTCGGGAGGACCCGGAGGAGTGGCGCGGAGAGCGCGATGTTCGTGATGCGCTTGAACGTCTTGGTCACGATGTCACGCTTCTTGGCATTCACGACTCGATCTCCCCACTTCTGACGGCGATTGAGAACGTGAAGCCGGATCTTGTCTTCAACATGTGCGAGAGCTTCGCGCGCGATCGCGATCTCGAACCAAACCTCATCGCCCTGCTTGAGCTGCTCAAAGTTCCGTTCACCGGCGCCCGTCCGGGAGCACTCCGACTTTGCAAAGACAAGGGACTGACGAAAAAGATTCTCGGCTTTCATCGCATGCGCGTTCCGAGGTTCGAGGTCTCGACAACCTCGAAACCACACAAAGCGTTACGCCATCTGAAGTATCCGTGTGTGGTGAAGCCTTTGGGTTTTGAAGGTAGCGAGGGAATCGCGCAAACGTCATTTGTTGAAAACCGTTCCGACTGCCTCGAGCGAATTGACTTCATCCACAAACGATTCGGCGTGGATGCCATCGCTGAGGAATACATCGATGGCCGCGAAATCTACGTGGGAATTCTTGGGCGCGAGCGTCTGACAGTTCTGCCGCCGCGTGAGTTGTTCTTTCGCGAGATACCGGACGACAAACCGCGTATCGCCACGTTCAAGGCCAAATGGGATGAGAACTATCGCAAGCGCTGGGGCATCGACAGCGGTCGCGCCAAGCAGATGGATCAGAAGCTGCAGAGACGAATCGAGGAGATCTGTCGCAAGGTCTACAAACTGTTTCAGATCGATGGCTATGCACGCATTGACCTGCGCGTTGCGCCAGACGGCGACGTCGTCTTCATCGAGGCCAATCCGAATCCTTCAATCGCCAAGGATGATGATTTCGCGCTTGCTGCAAAGCAGGCCGGGATGACCTATGATGAGCTGATCGGCAAAATTGTGACCCTCGCGCTGCCCAAGGGTGCATGATTGTTTGAAGGACATCAGCGCAAATGACGAAAAAAACTTCAGACAAAGGCAAGTCCGCGGCGCAGTCTCAGGACCGGGAACACTTCCGGCTCGTCTATCCGGTGGAAGAGCGACCGACGATGTCGATCAAGCAGAAGGTCTATCCGGTGCTCGACGTCTCCGAGGCGGGAGTCAGGTTTCGCGGTAGCCCACATGAGTTCGCGGTGAACACAAAGATCGAAGGCGAGATTATCTTCAAGGATGGCGCTGCGTATCCTGTGGAAGGCCTTGTCTTTCGAGTGGCGAACGCCGATCAATATATCGTTCAGCTGATGAAGCCGGTGCCACTTTCACGAATGATGGCAGAGCAGCGTCGACTCATCGCGCTATACAAAGACCTCTAGTCTCCCACGCACCGACCAAGACAACTGAAAACAGACAAAAAAATAACGGGGGTTCAGATAAACCCCCGCCACAACGTGTTGTCTGATCCGTGACCAGTGATTCACTCAGCCAAGAAATCGCTCCTTCCGGAGCAAAACCTCAGCTGAAATGGATTACCAGCGCGGAGGACGGCTGCCGCCGCCGCCAGCGCCACCGCGGTTTTCGCGCGGAGCTTGCGGACGTGCTTCGTTGACCGCAATTTTGCGGCCTTCGTAGCTCGTGCCGTCGAAGCGGCGGATTGCGTCTGCAGCTTCCTGGTCAGTCGACATCTCAACGAAACCGAAGCCCTTGCTGCGGCCGGTATCGCGGTCGCTGATGACTTTCGCAGAAGCGACAACGCCGCACTGCGAAAAGAGTTGCTGGAGATCCCCATCCGTCGTCTGGTAGGGAAGGTTTCCGACGTAAAGCTTCTTTCCCACTGTCTCACCCTAAAAAAACAAGAAACATGAAAAACACGACCCACGCTCACCATCGTTACCGTTCGGCTGAACAATTCAAACAATGAATGTGGGACAACCTGAAAGCGTAGCCTAACACAAAGCGGTCCCACTTGAAACCTAAAGTTCTCGGGCGGCATTGACCCGCTACCCCTTGCGGTGGAACGGTTTCGGGCTCTGGCTCCGGACCCGGGTTCTGGGGACCGGCGAGGACCGGGCAAACCCCGCCAACTGCGTCCCCCGGCCGCCGGCAAGCCCTACCCCGCCCAAGTGGCGCCAAACCCCCAGCAACCTTGAGTAAATCAGTAACCGTTCAAGGTAAATGCGCTGGACAGGCGGGGGCAATGAGCGGCATGTTCCGGAGCATGTCCCAGGAGAAGCGTTCCGTGTTGACCCACGACCAGACGCTGCAGGACTTTGCGGGGCCGAGACATCACGTTTGAACGTGACGCGCTGCCAAAGGTTGGCAACGCGCCAAACATCCAAAGGAGTCAAAATGAAGATGTTCCGTACTTGGACGACCCGGCTTGCGCTTCCAGTTGCCGCGTTTTCCCTCATCGCGGTCGCACCGGCACAGGCCAACGAGAAGCCACCAATCAAGGTTGGCGAAGTCGGCTCGATGACCGGCAGCGAAGCGACCTTTGGTCAGTCGACACATAACGGCATCGAACTCGCCGTGAAAGAAATCAATGCTGCAGGCGGCATCCAGGGTCGCAAGATTCAACTCGTGACGCTCGACAACCAGGGCAAGCCAGAAGAAGCTGCAACCGCCGTGACGCGCCTCATCACGCAGGACAAAGTAACGGCAATTCTCGGCGAAGTTGCGAGCTCCCGGAGCCTCGCGATGGCTCCAATCGCCCAGCAGAACAAAATCCCGATGGTTTCGCCGTCGTCCACGAACCCGAAGGTCACTGAAGTTGGCGACCATATCTTCCGCGTCTGCTTCATCGATCCCTTCCAGGGAACTGTGATGGCCGGCTTCGCAGCGAATACGCTGAAAGTGAAGAAAGTCGCGATTCTCCGCGACGTGAAGAACGACTACAGCGTCGGTCTTGCCAACTTCTTCACGGAATCGTTCAAGAAGGCGGGCGGCGAAATCGTACTCGATCAGAGCTACAGCGCCGGCGACATCGACTTCAAAGCACAACTGACCGCGATCAAGGCCAAGAAGCCAGAAGCGATCTTTGTGCCGGGCTACTACACCGAAGTCGGCCTGATCGCGCGCCAGGCTCGCGGTCTTGGCCTTCGTGTGCCGCTCATGGGTGGCGACGGCTGGGACTCGCCCAAGCTCACTGAAATCGGCGGCAAGGCAGTTGAGGGTTCATTCTTCTCCAATCACTACTCATCCGAAGACAAGTCTCCCCATGTCCAGGAATTCATCACGCGCTTCAAGGCGCAATACAATGTTGTTCCGGACGGTCTCGCGGCCATGGGCTACGACGCGGCAATGGTGCTGTTCGACGCAATGAAGCGCACCAAGACTGTCGCTCCAAACGAGATCCGCGACGCACTCGCTGCAACGCGCGACTACCAAGGCGTCACTGGCAAAATCACGATCGACAACAACCGCAACGCGGTGAAGTCGGCTGTGGTCCTCAAGGTCAGCGGCGGCAACTTCAAGTACGAGACCACGATCCGCCCGATGTAATCCGTGCGAGCTTGCTTACAAGCTCCGGGAATCTCTGTTGATGCATGACCCGTCCTTCGGTACCGTCTCCCCCAGACGGCACCAGACGGGTCATCTCTTTTTCTGCTGATTCACCATGCGCTGAAGCAGCAAAGACTCTGTGACATCGTTTGCGACAATCCGTCGCAGATTTCTGTTCGGCCAGACGCGTTCTCCTGGGGGCAACACGACTTGGAACAACTGCTGCAACACGTCATCAACGGCCTCATGCTGGGCAGCATCTATGCCCTGATCGCACTCGGATACACGATGGTGTTCGGGATTCTGCAACTGATCAATTTTGCGCACGGCGAAGTGTATATGCTCGGTGCGTTCACTGGGTTCTACGCAACGAACTGGTTCAAACTCGCGGAAAACCCGAGCCTCGGTGCGCTGGTGCTCGTCATGCTTCTCGCGATGGCCGTGTGTGCCATTACCGGATTTGTGATCGAGCGACTCGCCTATCGACCACTCCGGAAGGCGCCACGCATCAACCTCCTGATCACTGCAGTTGGCGTCTCGCTTCTGCTGCAGTTTTCTGGACAGCTTTTCTTTGGCTCCGATCCGAAGTTCTTCCCGCTGCAGCCAGACTTCGAACCATGGATTTTCGGTGAGGAAGGTAACGAGATCATCGTCAACCCCATCAGCGTCGTGGTGTTGGTTCTGGCGCTGACGCTGATGGTGACTCTGCAGTACATCATCTTCCGGACCAGACTCGGTCGCGCGATGCGGGCGGTCAGTTTCAATCACGATCTGGCGAGCCTTATGGGAATTCCGACGAATCGGATCATCTCGGCAACGTTCATGCTCGGCTCCTCGCTTGCAGGAGCCGCGGGCGTCCTCGTCGGTGTCGCCTATCCCAAGATCGAACCGCTGATGGGCACGATGCCTGGACTAAAGGCATTCTGCGCAGCCGTTCTTGGCGGAATCGGCAACGTAACAGGTGCCGTTCTCGGTTCGTTCACTCTCGGACTCGCCGAGATGTTCCTTGTTGCATACTGGGCGCCGACCTACCGGGACGCCTTGGCGTTCTCGATTCTGATTCTGATTCTGCTCTTCCGGCCGACCGGACTCCTCGGAGTCTATCGTCCCGAGAAAGTGTGACATGACCAACGGCCTCGGTTCTCAACGCCCCACGACCGCTCCGCAACCACATGGCTTTTCGAGCATGAAGTGGTGGGGTCTTGCGTTTGTTCTGGTCTGGATCTTTCACTTTTTCGCCACGGGACTCATCAGCGCCTACGGCATGAACATCGTTCTGAATGCAGGCCTGAACATCATTCTCGCGGTAAGCCTCAATCTTGTGAACGGCTTTACCGGCCAGTTTTCGATCGGTCATGCCGGATTTATGGCCGTCGGCGGCTACATCACAGCTGTGATCACGATGACCATCGGTCGTGATTATCCGGACCTGATGTCGCATTGGATTGGACAAAACAGCATCTTCATCGCCGCGCTGGTCGCCGGAGGGATTGGCGCGGCCGGTGTTGGCTATCTCGTGGGGATGCCCTCGCTGCGTCTGCGCGGGGACTATCTTGCGATCGTGACGCTTGGTTTTGGCGAAATCATCCGCGTGATTCTGCTCAACACTGACTCGGTTGGTGGGGCGCGTGGAATGTCGGGCATCCCGAACTACAGCAACTTTGGCCTTGTGTATTCCTTCGTCGTGATCACGATCTTCTCGATCTGGCGCATCGTGAACTCTGCGCATGGTCGAGTCCTGCTCGCGGTGCGGGAGGACGAAGTCGCGGGCGAGGCCATGGGAGTCAATACGACTCAGGCAAAGGTCCGCGCGTTTGCCATGGGCGCATTTTTCGCCGGCGTTGCGGGAGGTCTTCTCGCGCACTTTCTCCAGATCCTTACGCCGGCAATGTTCGACTTCAATCGCAGCTTTGAAATCATCATCATGTGCGTCCTCGGCGGCTTGGGCAGTATTACCGGCTCGGTGATTGCGGCGGTGGTGCTTACCGGTCTTCGGGAGGCACTGCGCGGTCTGCAGGAAATCACCCACGTCGACCTGCGCATGATTATTTACTCTCTGGTGCTCATCATCCTGATGCTGACGCGCCCCAACGGTCTCTTTGGTCGAAACGAGATCGTTGACTATCTGCCCAAGAGCTGGCGGGTCAAACTCACCGGGAAAGCGAGTCGCGCATGAACACAGCCGCAGCGACAGCCACCACAGACATCGTCCTTGAGGCGCGGAATCTGACGATTCAATTTGGCGGACTGAAGGCCGTTGCCGACTTGAATCTTGCGCTCGAGCGCGGAACGATTTTTGGACTCATTGGCCCAAACGGCGCTGGCAAGACGACCGCGTTCAACATGCTCACCGGGGTCTATCGACCGACGAACGGCACGATTACCGCCATGGGCTCCTCGCTCGTTGGCCTCAAACCCTGGCAGATCACTCGAAAAGGCGTGGCGCGAACGTTTCAGAATATTCGCCTGTTCAAGGATCTGAGTGTCATCGCGAATCTCGTGATTGCAATGGACGCTGATCCATCCCTGCCGACGTTCGGTTTGATGCCGTCACTCGTGCGCACGAAGAGTCTTGTCGATTCGGAAGCCGCCAAGGAGCAGCGGGCACTTGAACTTCTGACGATCTTCAATATGGACTCGCGTGCGGAAGAGCTTGCGAGAAACCTTCCGTATGGCGACCAACGCAAACTCGAGATCGCGCGGGCGCTCGCCACTGGAGCGAGAATCTTGTTGCTCGACGAACCCGCCGCGGGACTCAACGCAAACGAGACCGCCGGTCTGATGGCGACGATTCGCCTGATTCGCGAAAAATTCAAGGCGACGATCCTGTTGATCGAGCACGACATGAAGCTCGTCATGGGCATCTGCGAGCGCATCGCCGTACTCGACTACGGCGTCAAGATTGCCGAAGGCACGCCTCAGGAGATTCAACGCAATCCAAAGGTGATCGCGGCCTATCTCGGCAAGGCGGAACCCAAATGACGGCTGCTTCGAACAACATTCTTGTGCTCGACAAGGTCTCGGTTCACTACGGAATGATCCAGGCCGTGCACGATATGTCATTTGTCGTGCCGAAGGGACAGATCGTCACGCTCATCGGTGCAAACGGCGCTGGCAAGACGACGACGCTGCGGGCGATCTCGGGGCTCGTGAAAGCGAGCAGTGGACGCATTCTCTGTCGCGACAAGACCATCTCAGGTCTGCCGGCTCACGAAATTGTGCGCCATCGCATTTGTCAGGCTCCTGAGGGTCGAGGAATTTTTCTCAATCTCAGCGTCGAAGAGAATCTCGATCTCGGCGCATGGGCCGCTCCCGACAAATCTTTATACGGCGCGAACCTCGAACACGCCTTCGAGTTGTTTCCGCGACTGAAGGAGCGCCGCAAGCAGAACGCCGGAACACTCTCAGGCGGCGAGCAGCAGATGCTGGCCATTGCGCGAGCACTGATGGGACAACCGGAAATTCTTCTGCTCGACGAACCAAGTCTTGGACTTGCGCCACAGATCATCGAAAAGATTTTCGAGATCATCCTGAAGATCAATTCAACGGGTACGACGATCCTGCTGGTCGAGCAGAACGCGTTGCAGGCACTTCAAGTCGCACACTACGGAATCGTTCTCGAAACCGGTCACATCAGTCTGCAGGGCCCGGCAAAAGAACTTGCCGCTTCGGATGCAGTTCGCAAGGCATATCTGGGCGAGTGACGTTGTCCGATTACTTGGTCGTGATGCGCCAGACATGCTCTGAGCTGTAGGCCTTCACGATCAGCTGGTCTCCGCGAATCACAATCGTCTCTGGTCCCGTTGGCAACGGTGTTCGGTCCAAAACCGCGCCCGTGTGACGATTGATCTGGTAGAGAAAATCCTTCTCTGCCGTGAATCCGTATCCAGAGATGATCACATCACCCAAAATCACGAAGTTTGCGGCGTTGGCAACGAGGGGCTTTGACTGCCAGAGAAGCTTGCCGGATTTCACATCGAGCGCGGACAAGAACGCGTTCTTGCCACCGGAACTCTTTGCGTAGGTTCGGTGACCGTGGCCCACGTACAAGATTCCATCGCGAAAGGCGGCCCAGTGAACTCCCTGCTCGGTGAACGGGAGGTCAGCCTTTTTCTCCAGCCCGGTAAGCATCCAGTCCTCGAAGGAAAATGCAGTCCAGTCTTCCAGTTTGAGAAGCTTGACCTCATCATCGGCAGGCATCGACATCCCGTCGGCGGCTCGCGTTCGTCGAGACTCGACTGCACCAGTGTAGACGCGAATTGCCCTTGAGTAGTCCGTTCCATAGAGGCCAATTGCCCGGCCGCCAGAGTACAACGTGGCGATGTGGAGATGCCCCGCGACCTGCGCGTTGAGATCTCGACCACATGGCGGGTCAAATGCACCCACTGCTCCATCTGCAGGAGCAACGCCGGTTGACTCGGTGTCGCAGCCGGGGCGCGGCAGCTCCTTGGACGCAAGCCACTCGGCCGTTCCAAGTGCCGCAGAGACCTTGCCCGACGAGACCACGGTCAGCGCAAGTGGCGCGACCTTGCGATCACTCGCCGCGAGCTGCTCGGCGAATGGAGGACGCGGCAAGCGATTGACAGGCAGAGAATCGAACGGACCTTGCGGAGGGCTCAGCGACGACGGATCTGCAGATGCCTCGTAAAGACCCTTTTTCTCGGCTTCAGACTGTGGGGACGTCGACTCCGCACGGGATGACTGAGTTCCGAATGCCATCCACGCGAGCAAGGCGATGGTCAACGGCTGTGACAAAGCAACGAAACGATCAATCATGTGCTCCACCCCATTCCGATGCGACCGCTACTCGGCAGCCTTCTTCGCTCGTCCACGACCACGGCCCCCGCGCGAACCGCGACGCCTCGAGCGCTTCTTGACGGTCTCCCCTTCTGCACTCGCCGCATCTTCGTCAACTGCGGCGGAAGAAGTCACGGGACTCGAATCGCGTGCCGGTGAATTCCGAGAATCTCCCCGTACGACCACCGGAACTTCACGCCGAGCCTGGGGCGACCCCGGTCGCGAGCTCTGCCCTCTGGACGTGGTCTCGGTCGCGGCACGGGCCGAGGAAGATGCCGGCTGAGCAGTCGACGCTGCTGGCGGCGAAGATGCGCCAGCAGCAAGGTGCGCGGGTGGCGGAACTCGCGGAATTCTTCCCCAGTTGAGCTGATGAACCTCGTCTGCCATCGCCACGAGATCCTTATGGACCGTGTTGGGTGGACCGCACCACAGGCTCACCGTCGCGCCCGACTCCTTAGCTGAAGCCACGGCCGGAATGAAGTCGGAGTCCCCGGCAACGATGATCGCATGTTGGATGTGCCCTGCTGCCGTGTGACGCACGAGATCGCAGGACAAGAGGACGTCGACCCGTTTTTGCTCAAAATACTCCTTGTTTCCGTCCCAGCGGCGCTCCAGCTTGCCGAGGCGCATCTGCCAACGGGAGATACCCTCCGCCATGGCCATGAACTCGTTGTGCGCCTCCATGCGACGTTTCTCGTCCTCGGTCGGCTCGGGCGAAACCCAGGGCGCACAGTAGTAGAAGTAACAACGCAACAGATCGGTCGGAAGATTGGCCCGAAGGGGGGCCATGAGATGTTCGGCAAGACGCGGATAGTCGAGAAACACGCGGGCGTTTTTCGCCTGGTTGAGGAAGTATCCGCCGTCAATAAAAACAGCTGCTCGCAATGAAAATAACCCTTTAAGTATGCTGATTGCCGTTGTGCGGCGGCGCTCAAATCAAATATGGTCCGCGGACGGCCGGGCAACTCCCAAGCAGCCGCGGGCACAAGCACGCTGCGAGTCGCGATGACAGTCGAAAGACGCTGTCCTACGAGAAACTCGTCGCATGCGAGATCGCTTCGTCAGAACTTCAACCGATAATGTGACTGAAAAAATCGACTTCCGGAAGGGGACTGCGAGAAGAGATGGCACACCAATACATTTACACAATGGTCAATCTGCGCAAGGTGTATCCGCCAAACAAGGAAGTTCTCAAGGGAATTTACCTTTCGTTCCTTCCCGGCGCGAAGATCGGTGTCCTCGGATCCAACGGGGCGGGCAAGTCGACACTTCTCAAGATCATGGCCGGTGTTGAGAAGAATTTTGCTGGGGAAGCATTCCCGGCAGCAGGCGTCAAAGTTGGATACTTGCCCCAGGAGCCCCAGCTCGATCCCAAACTCGATGTGAAGGGCAACGTCGAGCTCGGCGTTGCAGCCACCAAGGCTCTCCTGCTGAAGTTTGACGAACTCTCGAACAAGCTCGGCGAACCGATGGAAGCCGACGAGATGGAACGGGTCATCGACGAGCAGGGCAAGGTCCAGCAGGCGATCGACGCCGTCAATGCGTGGGAACTGGATCGCCAGCTCGAGATCGCGATGGACGCCCTGCGCCTGCCGCCATCCGATGCGGATGTCACGAAGCTGTCGGGTGGGGAGAAGCGCCGGGTCGCCCTGTGCCGCCTCCTGATCGAGAAGCCGGACATGCTGATCCTTGACGAACCTACCAACCATCTCGATGCCGAAAGCGTCGCGTGGCTTGAGCGCTACCTGCACGAGTACCCGGGAACGGTCGTCGCCGTGACCCACGATCGCTACTTCCTGGACAACGTCGCCGGCTGGATTCTGGAACTCGATCGGGGTGCTGGAATCCCATGGCAGGGTAACTACTCATCTTGGCTCGACCAGAAGAAAGCTCGACTGGCACAGGAAGAAAAGACCGAGAGCGCACGCCAGAAGGCACTTGAGCGCGAGCTTGAATGGGTGCGCATGGCACCGCGAGCACGACAGGCGAAGAGCAAGGCGCGTCTGGCTGCCTACGAAGAAATGGCAAACCAGAGTCTCGAGGCGCGCGAGACGCACTTTGAGATCAAGATTCCACCGGCGCCTCGCCTCGGCGACGTCGTTGTTGAAGCGAAAGGTCTGAAGAAGTCGTTTGGCGATCGCGTTTTGTTCGACGATCTGAACTTCAATCTGCCCAAGGGCGGAATTGTTGGAATCATCGGGCCAAACGGTGCGGGAAAGACCACGCTGTTCAAGATGATTGCCGGACTCGAAAAGGCAGACGGCGGGCAGATGAAGCTCGGCGAGACGGTAAAGATCTCCTACGTCGATCAAAGTCGGGAGTCGCTCGCGGGCGACAAGAACGTATGGGAAGAGGTTTCCGGAGGCGCAGAATTCCTCGAGTTCGGCCGCCAGAAGGTCAACTCCCGCGCCTACGTATCGAGCTTTGGATTCAGAAGTACGGATCAGCAGAAGAAGGTCAAGGATCTGTCCGGTGGTGAACGCAACCGCCTGAATATGGCCAAGCTCATCAAGACGGGCGGCAATCTGCTGCTTCTTGACGAACCGACCAACGATCTCGATGTCGATACGCTGCGCGCACTTGAAGAGGCCGTCGTTAACTTTGCCGGCTGTGCCGTGGTGATCAGCCACGACCGCTGGTTCCTTGATCGTATTGCGACGCACATTCTGGCTTTCGAGGGCGACTCAAAAGTCGTGTGGTTCGAAGGGAACTATCAGGACTACGAAGCCGATCGAAAGAAGCGTCTGGGCATCAGCGCCGATCAGCCGCATCGCATCAAGTACAAGAAACTTACCCACTAACTGAACTTTGCTGAGAGAATGACGCCGACCGAGGCGTCCCAAACGGAAACCAGACCGGCCACAGGAGGCCCCGAAACATGTCCACGAACCAACGCGTCGTCTCATTCCACTACATTCTGCGCAACGCTGGCGGCGAAGTACTCGACCAATCGCAAAAGGATCAGCCACTCAGCTTTCTCGAGGGTGCTGGTCAGATCATCCCGGGCCTGGAGTCGCAGCTCCTCATGCTCAAGAAGGGCGAAAAGAAAGACATCAACGTCGCAGCTGCCGATGCCTACGGCGAACGCGATGAAAAGATGGTCGTCAAGGTCACGAAGGACCAGCTCCCCAGCAAGGAGATCAAGATCGGCGACATGTTCCGCGGCGGCCCCGATGAAGATGCACCGGTTTTCACCGTAACTGAAATCACCGGCAATCACGTGATCGTGGATGCGAACCACCCGCTCGCGGGAGAAGATCTGAGCTTTGCTGTCGAGATCGCAGAGATTCGTGCAGCGACTCAGGAAGAAGTGGCGCACGGCCACGCACACGGTCCGGGTGGACATCACCACCACTGATCCGGGGTCTGCATAGGATCCGTAAAGTCGTGCAGACTCCTTGTCATCAATCACTCAGTGGAGATGACAAGAATGCGTTCACTATCAATCGACTTGCAGCGTGCGATGTTTGCCTCGGTGACCGTCCTTTCGATCATCTTCAGTGGCTGTGGTGAAGACGGGAAGAAGGACAAGGACGGCAAGGGCAAGAGCTACAGTTTTTCGGCGGCTGCCACGGCTATCGTGAAGTCCTCCCGCCTTGCACTGACGTCCTCCAATTCTGAGTCAAAAGGCGACGAGGAGTCGATCAAAGCTGGGGCTCTCACGTCCACCAGCGGTGCTGCGCACCTTTGCGCAACGGGTCAAACGATCACCTGCGTCGCACCATCAGCACTCACTGGCAAACACTACGGCATTGGTCTTTTGATTCAGGCAGGCGGCAGGGGAATGCAGTCCTATCTTCTGTCCGATTCATTTTCATCAATCACCGTCACCGGACCGTCCTATGACTTCAACGCCGCAAATCCGGTGACGTCAACGGGTGCGCTAACCTGTTGCGGTGGCGAGGGAGACCTCGCCGGTGAGAACACCTACTTCTCAAATGTGGCGTATGTTTTCGGCTATCTCGACGCAACCATCGCGGTTCCCTTCACCGACGCTCAGCTGAACCAGGTTCCGCAAGAGGTGAAGGGTAACCACACCGTTCGCTTCGTGCTGTTCGAGAACGCCGTTTTCTGGCGCAAAGCGCGGCGATCTGATGTACCAGGACGCAGACGGGACGTTCAAGTGGATGGACTCGGCGAGCGGCGCGCTCTCGACGACGCGGCCCGCGGCACCGATGACGATGGACGCGCAGTCTGTCAACTTCGTCCAGCCATTCCCAGAGCTCCAGGCTGAATTCCCAGTCATCTACACGGAAATCCTCGATCAACCAGCGACCGCGTCCTCACCGGGAGGCAAGAACGTCACGAGCGAGGAAGCACTCAAAACCGCAGGCAAGACCTACACGTTCGATTTTGATTCACGGTATTCGGTGATGTTCATGTTGTCGCAGCAAGAAATGACCATCATTCAGACGCGCAAGGAGCTCCTTGCACGCATTCACCTGATGGGAATGCCGCACTCGAAATTCGGTGACGGACGGAGTGGAACCAGCGGCAGCTCGACACTGACCGTGCAGTGAGAGACTAGCGGCGGTTGGCGTAGATTCGGCGGATGCGCTCGACGTCTCCATCCGAGAGCTTCCGCTTGTGCAGACCTTGACCGACGAACAGTTGGGGATTCATGATGCTTGCGGAATCGTAGTCGTAACTCATATGACTGAGACCAAGAAAGTGTCCGAGCTCGTGAAGGGCCAACGATTCCAGGTCGACGATCTCGCGGGGTCTGTCCAGCACATACTCGATTTCTGAGTGGTCAGACTCCGTAATCGGATCAGTCGTCTCGCCACAAGAATCGCTGCTGTGGCAGTCCAGATCGGCTTCGGAGTCGCCAAGAATAAAGTGCTCACCGTTCAACACGATATCGGCCCCGCTTATTGCTTCCGGCTGCTCCTTCGGAGTGTCCCAAACGGCGGTTCCGAGAACCTGTGCATCTTTGCCAATCCACGAACCCCAGCGCTTAGAGACAACTCCTATCGTGTTCTTTTTGTCGCGCAACCGCCCATAGAGGCCGTCTTCAGCTTGCCAAGCCGGTTCGGACTCGCGAGAAATCTCGATCGCGTCGAATCCGATTGCGTCATTCCAAGTTTCGATCGCCTTCGCGATTTGAGCCTTCTGTTCCTCGACAACGGTGTCTTCCAAGTGGATCATGATCGGTACGGTTGCCCAACCGAGTGGTGCGTGCATTCCGAAGTTCGGGGCTGTTGGGTCGACCGGACCCCAAGGGCTTGCACTCATCCGATCGAGGTCGTGGGAACACACTCGGTGAGACCCAACATCGCCGAACAGCATATGGTGCGGGGAGGTTGGGACTGGTCTTCCGCAAGCAGGCAAAACAAAAACGGACGCGATCCAAAGCAAGTAAAGTTGCTTACTGGTCGACAACATCCAGCCGGGAAGCATGGTGCGCTCCTTCCGCAATTTCACCCAAACCGCGTGCGACCGTTTCGGACGGACTGCGCACGACTTGACTGGACTACGGGATCGGAGATTGATGATTTGCCAAAAAAGCAGCAAAAACTCCGCTAATTCGCCACACTCTCCGAGGTCACCGAGTACGTGACCTTCGGATGACGATCGGTGAGCAGTTTCAGTCGCCACATCTGATCGATGAGGAGCACGGGGTTCTCGTGCTGATCAAGGCAGATGTTGTGGGACTGATCGCGTTTGAACGTCTCGAGAGCTTCTTCATCCGTACTGTGCAGCCATCGCGCCGCCGTGTAGGCCAATGAGGCGAACTGCACCTTCACACCGTACTCGTGTTCGACGCGGTACTTCACGACGTCAAACTGCAGGGCGCCGACGACGCCTAGGTACTGATCGTTTGAGTTGAGGGGACGCAGCACCTGCACCGCGCCCTCTTCACTCAGCTGATCGAGTGCCTTGCCAAGCTGCTTGGATTTCAAAGGATCCTTGAGCTGCACGCGCACGAAAAACTCCGGCGAGAAGACCGGAATGCCCGTGTAGGAAACTGTCTCCCCTTCGCTCAGCGAATCTCCGATCTTGAAGACGCCCGGATCATGAACACCGACAATGTCGCCTGCATAGGCTTCATCGACGAGGCTTCGATCCTGCGCCATGAACTGGGTCGGACGACCGAGTCGCATCTCGCGACCGTGACGGACGTGCCATGCCTTCATCCCGCGCTCGAACTTGCCCGAGCAGATGCGCATGAAGGCAACGCGGTCCCGATGCGACGGGTCCATGTTCGCCTGAATCTTGAAGACGAATGCAGTGAACTTGCGCTCAAGCGGAGCGACGGTGCGCTGCGCAGCCACCCGCGCCAGAGGTGCTGGCGCGATATCAACCAGGGCATCGAGCAGAGTCTGCACGCCGAAATTGTTCATGGCGCTGCCGAAGAACATCGGCGCAAGTTCGCCGCGAAGATAGCGTTCGCGATCAAACTCCTCGCCGGCACCCTCGAGGATCGAGATCTCCTCGCGCAACTGATTCGCAGCCTCTTCGCCGATTTCGGCGTCGACTTCCTTGCTGTCGATCCCCATCTCTTTCAGGGCGACCGGACGCGAGCGTTCCTGACCACGCTCAAAAATCTGCAGCTGGTTGCGCAGGCGATCGTAGACGCCGCGAAAGCGATCACCCATTCCGATGGGCCACGTGACAGGAAAGCACTGAATGCCGAGGACCTTCTCGATCTCGTCCATCAGGTCAAACGGCTCACGCCCTTCCCGGTCCATCTTGTTGACGAACGCGAGAACCGGCATCTTGCGCAGGGCACAGACTTCGAAAAGCTTCTTGGTCTGTGTTTCAACCCCGTTTGCAGCATCGATGAGCATGAGCGCCGAGTCGACGGCCGTCAGTGTTCGAAACGTATCTTCCGAAAAGTCCTGGTGACCGGGCGTGTCGATCAGATTGATCTCGTGCGTTCCATAGGGAAACTTCATGACGGAACTCGTCACGGAGATCCCGCGCTGCTTTTCGAGTTCCATCCAGTCGGACGTCGCAAACTTCTTGCCGCGCTTCGCCTTCACGGTTCCAGCGAGCTGAATGGCACCGCCGTAGAGGAGCAATTTTTCGGTGAGTGTCGTCTTTCCCGCGTCCGGATGCGAGATGATCGCAAAGGTGCGCCGGCGCATGATTTCGCGTTCGAGTGCGCGGTCCTGATCTATCGACATCTGGTTAATGCTTTCAGATAGGTCCCAAGGGGTGCTACAAAATCCGTCAGTAAAACCGTTTCCAACAACTCGAGAAACGCCGGTCGCCGGCCGCCAAACCGCAAACGAATAGCTGATAAAACTGTAAATGTCCAACAACGAAGCACCAACCTCGAACGCTGGCGCAGCACCGACTCCGAGCGGAAGGTCCCCGCTCTTCATCGCCTTCATCACGATCTTTCTCGATCTGCTCGGCTTCGGGATGATGATCCCGATTCAGGCGTTTTATGCGCAGGAATTCGGGGCGTCAGCCGCGGTCGTCACGATCCTCGGTGGGTCGTATTCGTTCATGCAGTTTCTCTTTGCACCGTTCTGGGGCCGTTTGTCGGACCGGGTCGGAAGACGGCCGATTATTCTGTTCAGCGTGTTCATCAGCGCCTGCGGGCATTTTCTGTTCGCCATGGCCGGCAGCCTCCCGATGCTTTTTGTGGCCCGCATGATCGCCGGATTCGGCAACGCCAACCTCGGCACGGCCCAGGCGATCATTTCGGACGTCACGACACCGGAGAACCGCGCCAAGGGCATGGGTGTGATCGGCGCGGCGTTTGGACTCGGGTTCATCTTCGGACCAGCGATCGGCGGACTCCTTGGTCAGATATCGCCAACCGCACCTTCCTTGGGTGCTGGGATTCTTGCGGTCGCAAATCTCCTGTTTGCCTGGAAGATGCTGCCCGAGACGCTAAGGCTGGACGCGCGATCAACGCATCGACGAACGTTCTCGCCTGCGGCTTTCAGGCACGCGGCTCGCCACCTGAATGTCGGACGAATTTTCGTGATTACGTTCGTGTTCACGACTGCGTTCGCGCTGATGGAACACGTGATCGGTCTGCTCATCGAGAAGACCTGGGTCGATCCAACGATTGCTGCCAGCGAGGCTCTCGGCGGACACGAGCGGATCAGCGAGGCCGCAAAACGGACCGCGCTATTTCTCGTAATGGTCGGGATCACAGCGACGATTATCCAGGGCGGGCTGATCGGAAAACTGCAGAAGAAATTCGGCGAGGTGACTTTGTCGCGCGCAGGGCTCGTGCTGGTTGCCATCTCCCTCGCTCTGATTCCGCTGGCTGCTGCTGGAGGCGTCTACGCAACTTTGCTGCCAGTGGCGATGATCATGGCCATGGGAACAGGGATATTCCATCCGTCGAACACCGGCCTGCTGTCGAGATCGATCGATGCGGACGAACAAGGTGGAGTTCTTGGCTTGAACCAGTCGCTCTCGTCGCTTGGACGAGTGATCGGTCCACTATTCGCGGGATTGCTCTTTCAATGGCACGAGGCCGCACCGTTTCTGATCGGTGCTGGCCTCGTCGGCGTTACTTTTGTGGTTGCGTTGGGACTTGTGCAGCCGCAGAGCCGGAAGGCTTGAGGGAACAATAGCCTGAGCCCCTGCAGTGGCCTCGGACCGCTCTACCGAACTTGCGTACAGGCCGGTCCCGGATTCGTTTCGCAGTTATCCATGACCTTCAACAGATGCAGAAACTGCCCGAGTGACGGCGTGCGGCAAGTTCCATCCGAAAGATGGACGCCGTGCCATTTCACGTAGCCACCAATTCGGTAATCCGCGGATCCTGGGCGCTGGCCGTTGCTTTGCCAGTTGAACGGACCCTGGCGCGGCGGACGCGATGGGTTGGCGCGGGTAAAGAGTCGGTAATCGTCGATCCATCCGAAAAACGCGAGCCAGCGTCCATCGTACTTCTGCCGGAATGCCGCGTAGTCCGGATGTGGATTTGCTTCGATGCGCTTCAGCGTTTCACTCGCCTGCAACATGCAACGACGGGTGGAATTCTTCACTTCCTTGCCGTCGTAGGTCGGGTTGGCTGGCGAGTCGCGATACGGCCCGTAGACCGTGTCAAACGTCATGTGCCCGGTGTTCCGCCCGGTCTCGCCGTATAGCCAGAACTCACTCCCGTGATTCTCGAAGTGATCGCCCTCGAACGGCGACTCGTCCGTAATGACGCTCGTAATCGGGTCCAGAGAATCAGGTGCACCGACCAGTGGATCCACACCACCTGGTTGCGGCGTCGGCTGTGGGTCACCTTCAGGTGCGGGCGTCGGTACCGGCGCGTCCTTCATCGCAGAACTCGGTGTCGACGTGGTTCGACAGCCGACGAACAGCGTCGCGGCGACGATCAGGATGAGCTGATTGCGCATATTCAGAAACTCCTGAGGAGTGAATTGGGCATCGAGAAATTACGATGCTCATCCAGTTTCCGTCATGCCACCGCTGGAGGGAAGTCGTCGGCAGAAATTGCGTCCACTGCGGGAGTTAGCACTGATCAGATCAGGGATTGGTCTTTTTGCGAAAAGGCTCAGCTTCGGCAGGAATTGCGTCGTACTTGAACATCCCATGGGTTCGGTAGCCGGAACTCATGATGACGTTGTTGAAGACACGCTGAAACTCGGATTTGGTCATCTGGAATGATCCGGCGCCATCCACGTGCGCGATGAACGACTCGTGATCCTTGAGTGGCTCAATGCGGTGCCGGTAGAAGATCAGCTTGTCATCCTTCCACTCGGCCACGACGCGGCCTTTCACATTGAGCAACGGCGCGAGCTTCTTGCGCGGCCTGCGCTCACCCGAAGCTTTGCTGGGCTCTGATTTCTGTTCGACGATCGTGCGCTCGGGGTGGCGTCTGCGCCACTCAAGCAGCTCTGCCTGCTCTTTGCGAAATTGGGCAATGCCTTCCACCTGGGCAGGTGAAAAGTGCGCAAGGGCATCTGCAGCCGGCACGAGAATGGGTTCGAGATCGAAGAGCTCCTCAGGGATGACCTTTATCTCGCCGCCCGGATTGACGACGCGCACGCACCCAGGGGAATCCGCGGCCTCCAGACAAACGAATAGTTTGCCGGTCTTGATATTGCGGAGAGCTTCGATCGGGGCATCGTCTGACGTAGTCAAGATTTTGGAATTCCTATGCCGGGTGCGGCTGAAGCGGAGATCGGGGCGCCTGCGCGCAAAGCATTCCAGTATAGACCGTTGCTGCACATGGCGCCAATAGTGAAGCGCCCCTATCAGGGCTACCGCATTATAAATCGCGGCCCGTAAGGCATTTGCGGCTGGAGCTCATCAGTCACGATAGCGGTCATGGCCTACCCGCCTGGCAGAAACGTCGGCGCTCGGGCACGGTGCCCTCC
>Ga0169931_10005731_pt1 | contig 18881 bp, 16 predicted proteins | sample Kivu_15m_20L_FD_129675 | JGI IMG/M metagenome (GOLD analysis project Ga0169931, IMG submission 129675) | Freshwater microbial communities from Lake Kivu, Western Province, Rwanda to study Microbial Dark Matter (Phase II) - Kivu_15m_20L... | ecosystem: Environmental > Aquatic > Freshwater > Lake... | reverse complement strand
GTCCTCGCATACCCATGCACCGGGCCCGCACTCTCGAGCCGTGGTGATCTGGGCTGACACCTTCAACAACTACTTCGAGCCGGAAGTGCTTCGTGCCGCGCGGCGGGTGCTCGAGGCGGCGGGCAAATCGGTGATCCTGGCCCGTGCCAGCCCTCACGATCCCGAGCCGGGGCGTCCGCTCTGTTGTGGTCGCACCTGGCTGGCGACCGGTCAGATCGAGCGCGCCCGCGCCGAGCTCAGGCGCACGCTCGATGCCTTGTCCACCCCTGGGCTGGCCGAATTGCCTCTGGTCGGGCTCGAGCCCGCCTGCCTGTTCACCTTTCGGGACGAGGCGCTCGCGCTGGGTCTTGGCGAGAGGGCTGAACAGCTTGCCGTACGCAGCTTCATGTTTGAGGAATACCTGGCACGTGAGCGATCTTCTGGCCAATTTGATCTTGCGCTGAAGGAGCAGGCGGGGGTGGCGGTGCACTGTCATGCCCATTGCCACCAGAAAGCTTTTGGGACCTCGAGCCACGTCGCGCATGCGCTCATGCCACTTCCAGGGGCCACCATCCACGCAATCGAAGCGGGCTGCTGTGGCATGGCCGGGGCATTCGGTTTTCAGGCGGAAACCCGGGCGTTCTCGGAGGCGATGGCTGCGCTTGAGTTGACCCCGGCGCTTGCGGCGCTGCCTGAGGACGCGATCGTCGTGGCCGATGGCACGAGTTGCCGGCAGATGATCCGTGAGAGCGGCGGCCGCAGGGCATGGCATGTTGCGCAGGTCCTCGATCGCGCCATCTCGGGTCGACTGAGCGGTCGCCCGTAGGGCAGGCGGGCCGCGGGTCGCGCAAGCGACGCAGCCCCGTGGTCATCCCTGACGACCCCACGCTATCGCGGTTTTCCAAGGAAAGCGGATAATCAGGTCAACTAACAGATTAGCGCGAGTTGATCGGGTCGACCGCTGGCTTGCGCCCAGGAACGCCATGGACCCTGTACTCAGAAAAGCCGCGCTTGCGTACCACGAAAATGGTCGCCCCGGGAAGATCTCGGTCACGCCGACCAAGCAGCTGACCAATCAGCGAGACCTTGCGCTCGCCTACTCCCCAGGGGTGGCCGCAGCGTGCGAGGAGATTGTCCGCGATCCCTCGACCGTGTCGCGCTACACCAGTCGCGCCAATCTCGTTGCCGTCATCAGCAACGGAACGGCGGTGTTGGGACTGGGCAACATCGGTCCGCTGGCGGCCAAGCCGGTCATGGAGGGCAAGGCGGTCCTCTTCAAGAAGTTTGCCGGCATCGATGTGTTTGATCTCGAAGTCGCCGAGACCGATGTCGACCGACTGGTTGATGTGATCGCTGCGCTCGAGCCGACCTTCGGCGGCATCAACCTCGAAGACATCAAGGCACCGGACTGCTTCGAGGTCGAGCGGAAACTGCGCGAGCGGATGAAGATCCCGGTTTTTCACGACGACCAGCATGGCACTGCAATCGTCGTGGGTGCCGCGCTCACCAATGGTTTGAGGGTGGTCGGCAAGGACATCGCCCAGATCAAGCTGGTCTGCAGCGGAGCGGGCGCGGCCGCGCTGGCCTGCCTGGAGTTGCTGGTCGATCTTGGTCTGCGCCGCGAGAACATCTGGGTCAGCGATCTGGCGGGGGTTGTCTACGATGGCCGGGTCGAGCTCATGGACCCGCTCAAGGCCCAATTTGCCCAGAAGACCGAGATGCGCACGCTCGGTGAACTGATCGATGGGGCTGACGTGTTTTTGGGGCTCTCAGCTGGCGGTGTGATCAAGCCCGACATGGTGGCGAGGATGGCGGCGAGCCCGCTCGTGTTCGCGCTCGCCAACCCCACACCGGAAATCCTGCCTGAAGAAGTTCGCGCCGTGCGCGACGACGCGATCATCGCCACGGGTCGCACCGATTACCCGAACCAGGTCAACAACGTTCTGTGCTTCCCCTTCATTTTCAGAGGTGCGCTCGATTCGGGCGCATCGACGATCACCCGTGAGATGGAAATCGCTGCAGTCCATGCGGTGGCCGATCTTGCCCGTTCCGAAATGTCCGAAGTGGTCGCTGCGGCCTATGGCGTGCCTGGAACCGGTTTTGGCCCCGACTACCTGATTCCCAAGCCCTTTGATCCCCGGCTCATCGCCCGGGTGGCGCCTGCGGTGGCGCAGGCCGCCGCCGACAGTGGTGTGGCCACCCGCCCGATCGAGGATATGGACGCTTATCGTGCGCAGCTCGAGCAGTTTGTCTATCACTCGGGCAACTTCATGAAGCCGATCTTTGCGCTCGCCCGCAGTGCCCCCTCCAAGCGACGGATCGCTTACGCCGAGGGTGAAGACGAGCGGGTGTTGCGCGCGGTGCAGATCGTGGTCGACGAGAAACTCGCCGTGCCAGTGGTGATCGGCCGGCCCGCGGTGATTGAACAACGGATCGAACGGCTCGGGCTGCGCGTCCGGGCAGGAGTCGATTTCGAGCTGGTCAACCCTGAGCGTGACGACCGTTACCGCGAGTATTGGCAGGAGTATTACCGGCTGACCGCGCGCAGGGGGGTCACCGAGGATTACGCCAAGACCGAGATGCGTCGCCGCTCGACCCTGATCGGCGTCATGCTGGTACACAAGGGAGCGGCCGACGGCCTGATCTGCGGCACGTTCGGGCCTTTCGCCGAGCACTTGCGTTTCATCGATCATGTGATCGGCAGACGGCCCGGTGCCAGTGTGTACGCGGCGATGAATACGCTGATGTTGCCGGATCGGCAGCTGACGCTGGTCGATACCCACGTCAATCAGGATCCCGATGCGGGCCAGATAGCCGAGATCACCCTTATGGCGGCAGACGAATTGCGACGCTTTGGCATCCTGCCCAAGGTGGCGCTTCTCTCGCACTCCAATTTCGGCTCTGCGCAGGACCCTTCAGCCCGCAAGATGAGGGAAGCGCTGCAGATCGTCCGAGAGCGTGCCCCCGGGCTTGAAGCTGATGGCGAGATGCACGGCGATGCAGCCCTCGACCCGGCCGTGCGTGCGGCGCAGGTGCCTGACTCGCCTCTCGATGGGTCGGCCAATCTGCTGGTACTCCCCGGGATCGATGCGGCCAATATTTCCTATAACCTGCTCAAGCGCGCGGCGGGCAATAACGTGGCGATTGGTCCGGTGCTGCTCGGAGCGGCGCGGCCTGTCCATGTGCTTACGCCCTCTGCGACCGTTCGCCGGATCGTCAACATGACCGCCTGGACCGTCGTCGATTCGGTGAGCGAGCGCTGAACGCCCGAGCGTCTCGTTGATGCGGCCTTTCAAGCCCTCGCGCCGGTGGACGATCAGTGCCGCATTGGTCGGACTGTTGGCGTTCGTCGTACTGGCCGTCGGTCTCTCCTCGGCCTGGCGGGCTGATGCGCGCGGGCCGGATGAAGCCGCGCCTGGGATGGGCTGGGTTGAGCTTGCCGACCTGCCGCGCGAGGCCCATGAGACGCTCGCCATGATCCGGGCCGGCGGGCCCTTCCCGCATCGACAGGACGGCACGGTCTTTCAGAACCGGGAGCGCTTGCTGCCGATCCGGCCGCGCGGTTACTACACCGAGTACACGGTCCGAACCCCCGGTGCGCGCAACCGGGGTGCTCGTCGCATCGTGGCAGGCGGCGAGCCAGCGGTATCGGGCGAGTACTATTACACCGAGGATCACTACAACAGTTTCCGTCGCATTCGCGAGGGGCGGCCGCAAGGAGGTCGACGGTGAGTCTGATCAGCAATTTGCCCGCACAGGCTGTGGTGCCTCTCAATGCGTATGACCTCGACGCGCTGCTGAAGGATGCCGTCCGAATCGATCAGACTATCCTGCGAGCCGATTTCGGCGGGGTGCAGGATAAGTCCGGTGTCATGGCGCGACTGGCCGAGGGCTTTGCCTTGCCCGATCACTTTGGGCGCAATCTCGATGCGCTTGCCGACTGCCTCAGTGAACTCGAACCCGAGGAGGCTGACCGCCCGGGCTTTGTCGTGATCCTGCGTGATCTGCCCGATGGGCCGGTCTTCGATCGGGGTCAGCGTGACGCACTGCTCGATGTGTTTCGTGATGCCTCGGATCGCTTTGACGAGCAGGGCATTGCGTTTCGGGTTTTTTATTCGGTTCGGGGGTAGGCAGGGGTGCGTGTAAGAGGTGCGCCGCTACCCTCAGGCCGATTCACGACCCTCTGAGCGTTTTCCTACCGAAAATCGCCGGCGATCGCAGCGATCGCCGCAAGCCCAGCCAGCCCTGCCGTCTCGGTGCGCAGCACGCGGGGTCCGAGCTTGACCGCCACGAACCCGGCATGGATCAGTTGTTCGAGCTCGGCCGGCGCCAGACCCGATTCCGGACCGACTAGGAGCGTGATGGCACTTTCAGTTGCCCGAGTCGAATCGAGCCTAAAGCCTTCGACCGCTTGAACCAGGGTCGTTTCTGCGAAGGGCGACAGCGCAAGCCGCAGCCCGCCAGCCGACTCCGTCGCGAGCCACTTGGTGATCGTGACGGGTGCGAATAGCGATGGCAGCCGATCTTGCCCGCTTTGCATGCATGCGGCTTCGACGATGGCCTGCCAATGCTGGAGCTTGCGCTGCCCGCGATCGGCATCCAGCCTGATGAGGCTGCGTTCCGAAAAGAGTGGCACGATGGACGAGACGCCGAGCTCGACCGCCTTTTCAATTGTCCAATCCATCTTGTCTGCGCTCGACAGGCATTGGGCGAGCGTGAGCGAGAGTCGGCCCGTCTCGGCCCGAGGCAGGACCTGCTCGATCCGAAGCAGGCAGGTCCCTGCATCGGTCTGTGCAATCCGGGCCTGATAACGGCCGCCCTGTCCGTCGAAGACCTGTACCGGATCGCCGGCGGACAGTCGCAGGACTCGTGACAGGTAGCGCGACTGTTCCCGCCCAACTTGCAGCGGTTCGCCTGTTTCGACGCCCGCGCGCAGCCCAGCTTCACGAGGGATCAAGAGTCGCGGCAGCATCCTGGCGTCGTCCGCGCTCGCTCAGCCCTGCAGCAGGCGGCGGTAGTAGTTGGGCAAGGCGAAGAGCCCGTGGTGCGTGGCCTCGTTGTAGAGCTCGAGGTCGGTGACCCCCCGCGCTGCGATGCGCAGCGCGATCTCGTCCTGGGGTATTGCGCATGGATCCAGCTGGTCGGAGGCCACCGCCAGACCCCAGTACGCGCCGTAGAGCGGGATGTAGACCCCCATTGGCCGAACGATCGTGTAGCAGCTCGCGAGCTCGCCCAGCAACTGTCGTACACGCTCGGGCTTGAAGACTGGCGAGCCAAGGTGCATCACGAGTGCCCCGCCTGGCGCGAGAATCCGGCGAGTGAGCGCGAAGAACTCGCGCGAATACAGCCGGAAAGCCGGTGTGTCGGGATCGGTCAAGTCGAGGATCACGAGGTCGAAGCGCTCGCTGCCCTCTTCGACCATGGCCTCGACCGTCGTCCAGCCGTCGCCGATCCGGATCTCCAGGCGGGGGTCGCCGAGCGCGCCGCGATGAACCGCGCCGAGATGCGTTCGAGCCACGCGGATCACCTCTGGGTCAAGTTCGGCCATCACGATTCGCGCCATCGACGGGTGCTTGAACAATTCCTCGGTCGAACCGCCGTCGCCGCCTCCGATCACGAGCGCCGAACGGGGTTCGGGGTGGGTAAGCGCGGCCGGATGAACTAGGCTCTCGTGATAGTGAAATTCGTCCCGTTCCGAGGTCATGAAGGAGCCGTCCAGCCTGAACAGACGACCCCACTGCGCGGTCTCATGGACCTCGATGGCCTGCCAGGCTGAGCGGGTAGACTCAATCAGCCGCTCGCTTCGGTAACCGTAGGCACTGTCCTCGTTCAGCCACTCGAGAAGCAAGTTTGAGTGATTGAGTGTTTCGCGAGGCACGGTGTTCATGCCTGTGGAGGGCTCCCCGTCTTCGCCCCGCTGGATGGCTTTCAGCGATCGCGAGCCGGGATTGAAGGAATCGATCAACTGATCGAGCAGCTGCTGGGCACGGGTCGAATTGTCGGTCGAGAAATTGCACACGTAGACATCGAGTGTCACGGCGGATCGCTCGGGCCAGGTATGCACCGCGAGGTGCGACTCCGCGAGCAGTACCGCCCCCGTAACGCCTCCAGGTTGTCCCTGATAGTCGGGAAAGACGAAATATTTTTCGGCGACCAAGGTCAGGCCGGCTGCTGCCACGGCCGCCCTGCACAGGGCTGAGAGCAAGTCTTCCTGGGTAAGCAGCGCCGCTTCACAACGGCATTCATAGAGGTCAGCGGTAAGGTGCAATCCCTGCATTCGTGTTCCATCCTCCTCGAGCGGCGATCCGCAGGATCAGGCAGGCGCCCCTGCCGCTCAGACCATGCGCGCCAAGCGGGCCGCAGGTCGCTATTCAGAAGCCCCCCGGGTGGGGGATCGAGGCCGTCCGAAGCAGGACGGCTTGGGTGGGCAGGCAGCGATATCTCACTGCCCTGCACGCGGCATGACAAGTGCGCGTAAGCGAACAAACTCAAAATCATAGCAGTCTCGAGCTCGATTATCCGGCTAACCCGACTGGCTTTGTTAAAATCGCACCCTTCAGTCAATGCCGCGTCCGAAACCCGTCGGACTCTGCGTGCAACGACTGCGACGAGGGTTTCGTTCATGAATCAGGATCGTGGAGCAGGGGTCGGTCAATCGGTTGGCCAAGTAGGAGATTCCTCCGGCTTGACCGAAAAAGCGATGGCAGATGTCATTCGCGCGCTGGCCATGGATGCCGTACAACAGGCCAACTCCGGGCACCCCGGCATGCCCATGGGGATGGCCGAGATTGCGGTGGCACTTTGGGCTGGGGACCTGAAACACAATCCGCTGGACCCTCGATGGCCTGATCGGGATCGCTTCGTGCTCTCGAACGGGCACGGCTCGATGCTGCTTTATGCCTTGCTTCACCTCACTGGCTACGATCTCCCGATCAGTGAGCTCCGCAACTTCCGTCAGCTGCATTCCAAGACGCCTGGTCATCCCGAGGTTGGGATGACACCCGGGGTCGAGACCACCACCGGGCCGCTGGGCCAGGGCCTCGCCAATGCCGTGGGCATGGCCCTCGCCGAAAAAATGCTCGCGGCACGTTTCAATCGGGAGGGCCTCGACCTGGTGGATCACATGACCTGGGTCTTCGCGGGCGATGGTTGCCTCATGGAGGGCATTTCCCACGAGGCCTGCTCGCTCGCGGCCAGTTGGCGTCTATCCAAGCTCGTGGTGTTCTACGACGACAACGGTATTTCGATCGATGGCCAGGTGGGCCCCTGGTTTGCAGACGACTCCGCCGCTCGCTTCAGGGCTTATGGGTGGAATGTGATCGAGGCGGTCGATGGCCATGATGTGCAGGCCGTGCGGGCCGCCATCTCGCAGGCCCGGCAGTGGGCGCAAGAAGGCCGGGACGGGCGGTTTGCGCCGACGCTTATTCAGTGCCGGACCGAGATCGGCCGAGGTTCCCCCGCCCGGGTCAATACGGCCAAGGCGCACGGTGAGCCCTTGGGTGCTGCAGAAATTGCCGCCACCCGTGCTGCGCTTGGTTGGACTCACGCGCCCTTTGACTTTCCCGAGGCGGTGCGCGCGGCCTGGGACGCCCGGGCGAGCGGCGCTGCCATGCATGCCGCGTGGCAGGCACGTCTCGAGCGCTATCGAGTGGAGCACCCCGAGCTTGCGGCTGAGTTTGAGCGGCGCATGCGTGGCGAGCTTTCGGATGACTTCGATCATGCCTTTGATTCGGCACTTTCTGAGGCAATCAGCCGGGCTGAATCGGTGGCGACCCGCAAGGCTTCTCAAAACGCCCTCAACCATTTCGGGCCGATGCTGCCCGAACTGATTGGTGGTTCAGCCGATCTCACGGGCAGCAATCTGACTGATTTCCGTGGCTGCGGTGCGTTTCGTGCGGACGCGCCGACTGAATCAGGATTCGGCCGCCACATCAATTATGGCGTGCGCGAGTTTGGCATGAGTGCCGTGATGAATGGCCTGGCTCTGCACGGCGGGTTCATCCCGTATGGGGGCACGTTTCTCACTTTTTCCGACTATTCGCGAAACGCCCTGCGCATGGCTGCGCTCATGCGTCAGCGCGTGATCTTCGTCTTCACGCATGATTCGATTGGGCTCGGCGAGGACGGCCCGACTCACCAGCCGGTCGAGCACGCGGCCTCACTGCGGCTGATTCCGCAGCTCGATGTCTGGCGGCCTGCCGATACGGTCGAGTCGGTTGTCTGCTGGGCCGAGGCGATCGCTCGCGCCGACGGTCCTAGTGCCCTGCTGTGTTCCCGGCAGGCCTTGCCCTTTGTCACCCGTTCCTCCGGTCAGGTTGGCTTGATCGCTCGCGGCGGCTACGTGCTTCGGGATGCCGAGGAGGCCTGCGCAGTCCTGATCGCAACGGGTTCCGAACTTGGCCTCGCGCTGGCGGCGCGTGACCGGCTGGCGGACGAGGGCGTTGCGGTTCGGGTGGTTTCCTTGCCTTCGACAACAGTATTTGACCGCCAGACCACTGAGTACCGGTCACAGGTCTTGCCTGAGGGTCTGCCGCGCATTGCGGTTGAGGCGGGTGTGACCGATTTCTGGTGGAAGTATCGGGTCGATGCCGTCGTGGGCCTTGACCGATTTGGCGAGTCCGCGCCGGCCGCGTCGCTCAACAGTCTTTTCGGTTTTACGGTCGAAAATGTTGTCGACACGGTGCGAGAGGTGCTGCGCAGGCGTGCGGCCCTTTGAGGGTGCCGACCCGGTCTCTGCCTTGAGCCCATTCATTCATTTCATTCAAGATCCAATCAGGAGTTCATCGATGAGCATTCGCGTCGCGATCAACGGTTATGGCCGGATTGGCCGCAACATCCTGCGCGCTCACTACGAGGGTGGCAAGCAGCACCCGATCGAGATCGTCGCCATCAACGACCTGGGCGACCCCAAGACCAACGCCCACCTGACCCGGTACGACACGGCTCATGGCCGTTTCCCCGGAACGGTCGAGGTCGATGGCGACTCGATCGTTGTGAACGGCGACCGGATCCGTGTCTTTGCCGAACGCAACCCCGCCGCCCTGCCCTGGGGCGACCTGGGAGTCGACGTGGTGCTCGAGTGCACGGGCTTTTTCACCAGCAAGGAAAAGGCCGGTCTTCACCTCAAGGGCGGTGCCCGCAAGGTCGTGATATCCGCGCCGGGCGGCAAGGATGTGGATGCGACGGTCGTCTACGGCGTCAACCATCAGGTGCTCAAGGCCACTGACACCGTGATCTCCAATGCGTCCTGCACGACCAACTGCCTCGCGCCGCTGGTCAAGCCCCTGCATGATGCGATCGGAGTGGTGAACGGGCTGATGACCACCGTGCATGCCTATACCAATGATCAGGTGCTCACCGACGTCTATCACGAGGATCTGCGCCGCGCGCGCTCGGCGACCATGTCGATGATTCCGACCAAGACCGGCGCAGCAACTGCAGTCGGGCTGGTGTTGCCCGAACTCGATGGTCGACTCGATGGCTACGCGATTCGCGTACCGACCATCAACGTCTCGATCGTTGATCTGTCGTTCATTGCGGCGCGTGACACGACGGTCGATGAGGTCAACGCGATCATGAAAGCGGCTGCCGATGGCGCACTCAAAGGCATCCTTGCCTATAACAATGAGCCGCTGGTTTCGGTCGATTTCAATCACAACCCCGCTTCCAGCAATTTCGATGCCTCGCTCACCAAGGTCTCGGGTCGCCTGGTCAAGGTCGGCAGCTGGTACGACAACGAGTGGGGCTTCTCGAACCGTATGCTTGACACCACCGTGGCGCTGGTCAACGCAAGGTAAGACGATCACCATGCAGTTCAAACGGCTTGCCGAACTCGGCATCACGGGCAAACGCGTCCTGATCCGTGCCGATCTGAACGTCCCGCAGGACGATGCGCTCTCGATCACTGACGATACCCGGATCAGGGCCTCGCTGCCTGCGATCCAGCACTGTCTGGTGCGGGGTGCGGCGGTCATGGTGACTTCGCACCTGGGGCGCCCTTCAGAGGGCGAGCTGACCCCCGCAGATTCGCTCGCCCCCATCGCAGCGCGCCTTGGCGAGTTGCTGGGTCGGAACGTGCCCGTGATCCGCGACTGGGTCGAGGGCATGTTCGAGCTTGCGCCCGGTGCGCTCGTGATGCTCGAGAATTGCCGCTGCAATCGCGGGGAGAAAAATAACGACGAGGCGCTCGCACGCAAGATCGCTGCGCTCTGCGATGTCTATGTCAACGATGCCTTCGGAACGGCGCACCGGGCCGAGGCGACGACGCATGGCGTCGCGCGATTCGCGCCGATCGCCTGCGCGGGCCCTCTGCTGGCGGCTGAGCTCGATGCGCTGTCTGAGGCGCTTGGCGCTCCGCGTCGCCCGCTTGTGGCAATCGTCGCGGGATCCAAGGTCTCGACCAAGCTCACGATTCTCCGGAGCCTCGCAGCCAAGGTCGACCAGTTGATCGTGGGCGGTGGCATCGCCAACACCTTCATGCTGGCCGCGGGGCTCCCCATCGGGCAGTCGCTTGCCGAGCGCGATCTGGTTGACGAGGCCAAAGCCATCATCGAGATGATGGCTGCGCGCGGCGCCCAGGTGCCCATTCCGGTGGATGTCGTCTGTGCGACGCGCTTTGCTGCGGATGCCCCAGCCGATGTGCTCGATGCCGACAAGGTGCAGGCTGAGCAGATGATTCTCGACATTGGCCCGCGCACCTCGGCGACGCTGGCAGCGCAGATCGTGCAGGCTGGCACTATCGTATGGAATGGCCCGGTCGGCGTATTCGAGTTCGATGCTTTCGCTCGCGGTACCGAGACACTCGCGCGTGCGATCGCCGATTCGACTGCCTTCTCGATTGCAGGGGGTGGCGATACGCTGGCTGCGATCGCACGCTTTGGAGTGGCCGACCGCATCAGTTACATCTCGACCGGGGGCGGTGCCTTCCTGGAGTTTCTCGAGGGCAAGACCCTGCCGGCGGTCGCGGTCCTCGAGGAGCGGGCGTCTGCTTAAGCCCCCCGGGCCACCGGCCGTGAGGGGTCCTGACACCATTCGCTCCACGACCCCGCATACAGCCTCGAGCCAGTGAGTCCCGCGTGCTCCATCGCCAGCAGTTGCTGGCAGGCGGTCACGCCCGAGCCGCACTGATGTACCACCGATGAGGGCGGACGGCCTGCAAGCAGGCCCACGAACTCGGCGCGCAGAACCTCTGCGGGTTTGAAGCGACCGTCCGGACGGACGTTCTGTACGAAAGGACGGTTCAAGGCTCCAGGAATATGTCCGGCTACGGGGTCGAGTGGTTCGGTCTCGCCGCGATACCGCTCGCCCGCCCGGGCATCGATCACGAGGCTATCCTGCGAAGCGAGTGCCCCAACGACGTCTTCGACGCTGACTGGCGAGGCGATCGGTTCGCGCCGGTTCAGGCGGCCTGCCTGAGGTACCGTCGGCGTGGGTCCACGCTCCACTGGGTAGCCCGCAGCAACCCAGGCACGATATCCGCCATCTAGAACCGCAACCTCCCGGTGACCCAGCCATCGGGCGAGCCACCAAAGCCGGGCTGCGAAACCACCGTTGTCGCCGTCGTACACCACCAGTTGGCGGCCATCCGAGAGACCCAGACCCTCGAGTGCCTGCCTGAGCGTCTCGCGATCAGGCAGAGGGTGTCGGCCGCGCCGCCCGTCGCCTTTTGGCGAAGCGAGATCATCATCAGTCGACAGAAAGTGGGCCCTCGGAATGTGGTTCTCGGCATGGAGCTGCCGTCCGCGAGTCCGGTCGAACAGATCGTTGCGACAGTCAACGACAACACATTCATCGAGGCGTTTTGCGAGTTGTTCGACGTCGATCAGGGTCTCAAATATGCTCATGGTGGCGATCTCGGCAGAGGCGTGAATCTCGGCCGTAGGACTTCGGCCGACGTTAATGAGAGGGATGTCTTCGTCAAGGATACCTGTCCGGCCGTTTGTGCGGCGAGTCGGCCCGCGCGGTCGAGCCCGCCTTGTCCACTCTGGCCCGACCCGCACTTGGCTAAACTACCGGATTGACTCAGGGAAAAAATATGGAACGCTGGCTCGATGTGCTTGCGCTCGGAGAGGCGATGGTTGAGTTCAATCAGCGCGATGACCGCAATTTCCTTTGTGGGTTCGGCGGCGACACATCGAACTGCGCGATCGCGGCGGCCCGCATGGGCGCGCGGGCGGGCTATTGCACCCAGGTGGGCGATGATGTCTTTGGCGATCAACTGATCGATCTCTGGCTAGCCGAGGGGGTGGATATCCAGGGTGTGAGGCGCGTGTCTGACGCGCCCACCGGAATCTATTTCGTGACCCACGGTCCGCAGGGGCATCGCTTCTCCTATCGCCGCGAGGGCAGCGCTGCCAGCCGGATCACGCCCGACTGTCTGCCGGCCCAGTTCATCGAGTCGAGCGCGTGGTTGCATGTATCGGGTATTTCGCAGGCCATCAGCAACACTGCCTGCGATACGGTCTTTGCCGCGTTGGAGCGCGCCCGCTTGGCCGGTACCCGCGTGAGCTATGACCTGAATTACCGACCGCGACTGTGGTCGGTGGCAAGGGCCCGTGCGATGCTGCTGGCCACCCTGGCCTATTGTGAACTGTTCCTTCCCAGCGTGGACGAGATCGAGGTGCTCACTGGCCTGTCCGCGCCGCGCGACATCATCGCCTGGGCGCACGAGCACGGCGCGCATGGTGTCGCCTTGAAACTCGGCGCACAGGGATGCCTCGTATCGGACGGTGCGGACTGCGTCTTGCTACCGCCCTGCCGGGTTCAGGCGCTCGACGCGACAGGTGCTGGGGATTGCTTTGCTGGAGCGATGCTTGCTCGTCTCAGCGCTGGGGCGCCTCTGGTCGAAGCTGCCCAAGTGGCCAACGTGGCCGCCGCGCAGTCGACGCTTGGCTACGGCGCGGTTGCGCCCCTGCCTTATTGGGCAGATATCGCCCGGTCTATTGGGACCGGGGACGGGTCTGTGGCTGCCTAGATCGACCCGAGTTCCCGCCTCAGGAACTCGTGGAAATGCTGCATGCCGTCTTCCATGGGGCTCTGATATGGACCGGTTTCGCTGCGGCCTCGCTCGTAGAGCGCGAGTCGGCCTGCGTCCATCCGTTCGGCGATCTCGTCGTCCTCGACTGCCGTCTCCATATAGGCGGCTCGCTCGGCTTCGACGAATTCGCGCTCAAACAGGGCGATCTCCTCGGGGTAGTAGAACTCGACGTAATTCGTCGTGTGGCGAGGACCACGCGGAATCAGCGTCGACACCACCAGCACATCCGGGTACCACTCGACCATCAAGTTCGGGTAGTAAGTGAGCCAGACCGCACCCTGAGGTGGCTGCGTGCCGCCGTAGCGTTGCAGGACCTGCTCGTGCCAGCGCTTGTAGGCGGGCGTACCGGGGCGCTTCAGCGCCTTGTGGATGCCCACCGTCTGTAATGAAAACCAGTCGCCAAACTCCCAGCTCAGATCGTCACACGAGACGAAATGACCCAAGCCCGGGTGAAAGGGCTCGACATGATAGTCCTCAAGGTAGACCTCGATAAAGGTCTTCCAGTTGTACGCGCACTCGTGCACCTCGACGTGGTCGAGCATGTAGCCGGAGAAGTCGAAATCGGCGCGTCCGGAGAGCGTGCGCAGATCCCGGGCGACATCCCGCCCTCCGGCGAACAGCATGCCCTGCCAGTTCTGGAGCGGGGTAGATTGCAGTCGGACGCAGGGTTGCTCGGCAAAGTGCGGTGCCCCCAGCAGTTGACCATTCAGATCGTAGGTCCAGCGGTGTAACGGGCAGACGATGTTGGCCGCGTTGCCTCGGCCGCGCAGCATGATCGCCTGGCGATGACGGCAGACATTGGAGAGGAGCTCTATGCCTTGCTGCGAACGCACGAGCACACGCCCCTCCCGTTCCATGGGAAGCGCGAAATAGTCGCCCGGCTCAGGTACCACCAGCTCGTGGCCGACGTACCCGGGGCCTCTTGAAAACAGTGTTTCGATCTCACGCTTGAAAAGCGCTTCGTCGAAGTAGGCATGAACCGGGAGTTGCGTATTGGCACGTGCAAAATGCTCCCGCCGACCCAGATCCGACATCCTGACCCTCCATGAAGAACGAAGCCGAAGGACGGAACCAAGTCTGAACAGATGGATGGCCTTGGCTTGCCAGTCGTCAGACGAAGGGCGAAGGATACCCTGATTGGGGTACAAGGCAAGTCAGAACCCCTCAAGGATTCTTCTTTTGGCTCAATACCCATACGATTTCATCGGAAATGGGGCTAATATCCACGTTAACGAACACTGTCGAACGTCAAATGTCCGAGACACTCAAGACTTATGGGGCAGACCCGTCCGAGGCTCTGCCGCCCACCTACGAGCGAGCGGTGGCCGAACTCGAATCGATCGTCCAGGCCATGGAGGGTGGCGCCCTGTCCCTCGAGGCCTCGCTCGAGGCTTACCGGCGCGGCGCGGCGCTTGCCGTGCATTGCCGCGAGCTGCTCGCTGCCGTGCAGCAGCAGGTGAGCGTTCTCGAGGCGGAGTTGCTGCGGCCCTTCGACGCCGAGGCGGGCGAGGCAAGATGAGGGATCCGGTGGCAACCGATTTTCAGACCTGGGCCAGTGCCTGCGCGGTCCGGGTCGAGGCAGCGCTCGAGCGTTGGCTACCAGCGAGCGGGGTGGCGCCTGCTCGTTTGCACGAGGCGATGCGCTATGCGGTGTTGGGGGGCGGCAAGAGGGTGCGCCCGCTCCTGGTTCACGCTGCGGGCGGGCTCACCGGTGCTGCCCCCGAGGCGCTCGACCGCGCGGCCTGTGCGGTCGAATTGATACACGCCTATTCGCTGGTGCATGACGACATGCCCTGCATGGACGATGATGTCCTGCGACGCGGCAAGCCGACCGTGCATGTGGTCTATGGCGAGGCCCTCGCGATGCTGGTGGGCGATGCCTTGCAGGCGCTTGCCTTTGAGATCCTCGCGGGGACTATTGATTCGCTTGAGGGGGCGGTCGCTGCGCGCATGGTCGCCGATCTCGCCCGCGCCGCCGGCTCGCTGGGGATGGCGGGCGGGCAGGCGATCGACCTCGCCTCGGTCGGCCTGCCGCTCAGCCGGACCGAGCTCGAATCGATGCATCGACTGAAGACCGGCGCGCTTCTGGCGGCGAGTGTACGGCTGGGCGCACGCTGTGGCGATCCACGGGCGTTTGAGACCGTGCAGCCCGAGCTGGAACGTTTTGCCCAGACGATTGGTCTTGCCTTTCAGGTGGTCGATGATGTGCTCGATGTGGAGTCCGATTCAGTGACGCTGGGCAAGACGGCCGGCAAGGATTCCCAGCACAACAAGCCCACCTATGTTTCGCTGATGGGGCTCGCGCAGGCCCGTGCGCTGGCCCTCAATCTGCACGAGCAGGCGCATCGATGCCTCGCCCCTCTCGGTCCGTCCGCCCTGCGTCTGGCCGGGCTCACAGACCGGATCGTTCACCGTTCTTCCTGAGGAGCATTGGCCATGTCCAGCCACTCCAATTCCCGCTCGATGCTCGAGCACATCGACTCCCCCGCCGAACTGCGTCGCCTCGATCGTGACGAGTTGCCGCACCTCGCGGCTGAGCTGCGCGATTTTTTGCTGCGTTCGGTCGCGGGTACCGGCGGGCACCTGTCCTCCAACCTCGGCACCGTCGAGCTCACGATTGCCATCCATTATGTCTTCAATACCCCGCGTGACCGGCTGGTCTGGGATGTGGGCCACCAGAGCTATCCGCACAAGATCCTGACCGGACGCCGCGAGCGCATGTCGAGCCTGCGCCAGCTCGGGGGCTTGTCGGGCTTTCCCAAGCGCAGTGAGAGCGAGTACGACCACTTCGGCACGGCGCATTCGTCGACCTCGATCTCCGCAATTCTCGGGATGGCCGCTGCAGCGAGGGCCACTGGCGACAATCAGGGCCCCAATCGCAGGCGCCACGTGGCGGTGATCGGCGATGGCGCGATGAGCGCCGGCATGGCCTTCGAGGCGCTCAATAACGCGGGCGTCATGGCCGACACCGACGTGCTTGTCATTCTCAACGATAACGACATGTCGATTTCGCCGCCGGTGGGCGCCTTGCAGCGCCACCTCGCCCGTCTCTTGTCAGGGCGCTTCTACGCCCGCGCCCGCGACTTCGGTCGCGCCGTGCTGTCGGTCGTGCCGCCTGTGCTCGAGCTTGCCAAGCGCTTCGAGGAGCATGCCAAGGGGATGGTCCTTCCCGGTACGCTCTTCGAGGAGTTCGGGTTCAACTACGTGGGGCCCATTGATGGTCATGATCTCGAAAGCCTGATTCCGACCCTGCAAAACCTGCGCGAGCGTCGCGGTCCGCAGTTCCTGCATGTGGTGACCAAGAAGGGCAAGGGCTATCGGCAGGCCGAGGCCGATCCCATCCTCTATCACGGGCCGGGCAAATTCAATCCCGACGAGGGCATCCGCAAATCCACCGCGCCCGCCAAGCTCACCTACACCCAGGTGTTTTCCGACTGGGTCTGCGACATGGCCGAGGCTGACCAGCGCCTGATGGCGATCACGCCCGCCATGCGCGAGGGCTCGGGGCTGGTCGAGTTCGAGCGTCGCTTTCCGTCGCGGTATTTCGATGTGGGCATCGCCGAGCAGCACGCGGTGACCTTCGCGGCTGGCATCGCCTGCGAGGGCCTGAAACCGGTGGTGGCGATCTATAGCACCTTCCTGCAACGCGCCTACGACCAGTTGATCCACGATGTGGCCCTGCAAAACCTGCCCGTCACCTTTGCGATCGATCGTGCCGGCCTGGTCGGGGCCGATGGCGCAACCCACGGCGGTGTGTTCGACTACGCTTTCCTGCGCTGCGTCCCCAATCTGGTTGTCATGGCACCCGCCGATGAGAACGAGTGCCGGCAAATGCTCTACACGGGCTTCTGCCACGATGGGCCGTCGGCTGTGCGTTATCCGAGGGGTGCGGGTCCCGGCGTGCAAGTCGAGAAGACGATGCGTGCGATCGAGCTCGGTCGTGCCGTGGTCCGGCGACAAGGGGCTCGTATTGCGATCCTCGCATTCGGTACCGAATTGGCGGCTTGCCTGAAGGTCGGCGAGCAGATCGACGCGACGGTAGTGAACATGCGCTTCATCAAGCCCATCGATGCCGATCTTCTTGCCGAACTTGCCGCGACGCATGACGCATTCGTCACCGTCGAGGAGCATGTGGTGGTGGGCGGGGCCGGCAGCGCAGTGGCCGAAGCCATGGCCGAGCAGGGCCTCGCGCTGCCGCTCCTGCAGCTGGGCCTGCCCGACCGGTTCATTGATCACGGCGAACAGGGGCAGTTGCTTGCGATCGAAGGGCTCGACGCGGACGGGATCGCTGCTGCGATCCGCAGGCGGTTCAATGGTTTGCTCCCTGGGGCCGAGCCCAGACTGGTCGCGCAGCGCGCGGCGGGCTGATCCAGGGGGGCGGATGAACATTCGGGACGGTGGCTTTTTGCTGGGCGGCGAGATACCCGATGTGCAGGGCAGTCGCGATCTGCGCAATATTCCCATTGAGCGGGTCGGGGTCAAGGGCGTGCGCTGTCCGATCCGTTGGCAAGGGGCCTCTGGCGAGTGGCCTGCGGTGGCCCGCTTTAATCTCTATGTGAGCTTGCCCGCCGACCAGAAAGGCACGCACATGTCTCGCTTCATGGCGCTGCTCGATGAGCGAAGTGCTGCGAGCGCGCCTGCGCTTGACGGGACAGGCCTCGTGACGATGCACGCCCGCATGCTTGATTTGCTGCAGTCCGATCGGGGCCGAATCGAGATCGCACTGACCCTCTTCATCCGCAAGGCCGCGCCGGTTTCGGGCGTGATGAGTCTGATGGATTACGAGCTTGCGCTTGTCGTTGACGGTAGCCGCGAGGCCCCACAGGTAACGATGACCGTGGTGGTGCCGGTGACCACGCTCTGCCCCTGTTCGAAAGAGATCTCAGAGTATGGTGCGCACAACCAGCGCTCGCATGTAAGCATCGAGGTCTACGCCGATGCGTCGCTCACGCCCGAGCAACTGATTCGTCTGGCTGAGGACGAGGCCTCATGCGAGCTCTATGGCGTGCTGAAGCGGGTCGACGAGAAGCATGTCACCGAGCGCGCGTATGACAACCCCAAATTCGTCGAGGACCTGATCCGGGATGTCGCGGCGCGGCTTCGGGCCGAGCCGCGCATTCGCAGATTTGCGGTTGAAGTCGAAAATTTTGAGTCGATTCATAACCACTCGGCGTACGCGCGTATCGATTCGGATGGGAATGGCTGAGGCGGGCCTGATTCCATCCGGGTCAGCCATGTATGACAGTTGGAACCGGGAAGGGGGCGCAGCGCGACGCCCATCGTTCATGGTTCGGTCATCGGGCGGTGCGCGGTGATTGGGACTTTGTGATGAGCATCACATCAGGTAGCCCTTCGAAATGGGCATCACAGGTCAGCAGCAGTGCTCCCTGATCTCTTGCAGTTGCGTAGATCACGGCATCTGCAGTGGCCAGCTTATGCAATCGACGAGCCTCTGCAGCGGCGAGGGCGATCTCGCTGGTCAAATCGACGACATGACAAACCTGGGTAAATGCGATCACCTGATCCGCGCGCTCCTCGCCAATCTCACGGGTAAGCCATTTTGCGAGTTCAAGTTGAACCAGAGTGGGTACAACCCAGTCTGTTCGCTCAGGTAGATGTCGCGAGAGGCGATCAGCCGTCGGGGATCCCAGGAGCCATTCGATTCAAGCGGAGGTGTCGACAACCACCATCAAATTCGATCCGACCGGTCACGGTAAGACTCGGGAGACGCTCCGCACGCGATGCCCTTCAGTCGTTCGATGTCGGGAACAGGAACCAGAAGCACGGCACCACCCTTCGGGATGAACGCAAAAGTAAGACCTGCCCCCCAGTGTTGAGCCTTGCGGATCGCCTTTGGGATTGAAAT
>Ga0169931_10005730_pt1 | contig 18882 bp, 20 predicted proteins | sample Kivu_15m_20L_FD_129675 | JGI IMG/M metagenome (GOLD analysis project Ga0169931, IMG submission 129675) | Freshwater microbial communities from Lake Kivu, Western Province, Rwanda to study Microbial Dark Matter (Phase II) - Kivu_15m_20L... | ecosystem: Environmental > Aquatic > Freshwater > Lake... | reverse complement strand
ATCAATCCTCCATCGCCGATTGCTCCAAGATTTTTTGTCGGATAGCAGCTGAAACAGGCAGCATCTCCAAAACTGCCCAGCTTTTTTCCGCGCCACGTGGCTCCATGGGCCTGAGAGACGTCTTCTACCATGATCAGTTTGTGTTTACGGCAAAAATTCATGATCCGTTCGAGATCAGCAGGTTGGCCGTAGAGGTGGACTGGCATGACTGCTTTTGTTCGGGGACTGAAAACCTCCTCAAGTTGGTCAGGATTCATCGTGTAGTAGTCGGGGTCGACATCCACTAAAACAGGATTAGCTCCGGTGGACTCAATGCCTGCCACCGTGGCCACAGCGGTATGAGAAACCGTGATCACCTCGTCCCCCGCACCAATGCCCAAGGCGCGGAGAACCAACTCAATCGCATCGGTCCCATTGGCTACGCCGATAGCTTCGGAAACCCCGATGTAGGAGGCGAATTCTTGCTCCAGAGCCTCGACCTCCCCTCCCAAAATATATCGGTTTCCTCTCATTACACGAAGGACGGCATCCTCAATTTCAGCCTGGTGGCTTTGGAACTGAGCCGAGGGGTTGGCGCAAGGAATCATGCGATCACTCTCACCTCGGGCACGTGGGTGATCCAGCGCCCACCCCGCGCCATGTATTCTTTTTCCTTGGCCATAATTTCTTCGGAATGGTTCCAAGCAAAGAGGATGGCGTAATCAGGGGGATTTTTTTGAAAATGTTCATAGGGCTGAATTGGAATATGCATCCCGGGACTATATTTACCCTGTTTGATGGGGGTGGTGTCGCAGATATACTCGACCAAATCCGGCCCGATTTTACAGTAGTTCAGAATTGTGGTACTTTTGGATGTGGCAGCATAGCCACACACTTTTTTGCCCTGCTTTTTTAATTCTTGCAGCAGGGCAACCAGGTCGTCCTTGGATTTCTCGACCCTACGACGGAATTCGACAAAACCCTCCGCTCGATCGAGCCCTTGGAGCTTTTCCTTGGCCATGAGCTGGTCCACGGCTGGAGTGGGTGGAAAGATTCCTTTCTTGGCCAGCACATAGCGCATGGATCCACCATGGGTATTTTGGGGGAGAAGGTCGATGAGCTCCATCCCCACTTTCCCGAACAGATATTGAATGGAATGGGCTGAAAAGAGGAATACATGCTCATCGTAAATCTGATCATAGGAGGCTTTTTCAATCATGGAGCCGAGGTAGGGATCCTCGAAGATCAGCACCCCGCGAGGTTTCAGGAGGGTATTGATCCCCTGCGCTACCCCTAGGATATCGGGGATATGGCACATGACATTGGCCGCCAAAAAAACATCTGCTGGCCCATCAGTTTTAAGGACTTTCTCCGCTAGGGCTGGACCGAAAAACTCCGAGATTGTCCGAACTCCGTGTTTCTGAGCCTCGGCAGCCACATTTTTGGATGGCTCGACCCCGAGGTGTCGGATTCCCCGAGCAGCGAAGTTCTTGATTAAGATTCCGTCGTTACATCCTAGTTCGACAACAAAAGGATCCGTTGATCCAAGATAGTCTGAAGCAATGACCGAATCTGCAAACGTTCGGAAATGATCCTGCATAAGACGAGAGGTACTAGAGTAGAAGGCGTACTGATCATGAAACATTTGTTCAGGTGCAGGCTGCTCCAGCAACTGGAACATTTTACTTTGTTCACAAAAACCAGCTTTCATTGAGTAGAAGAATTCCTTCGTGAAGTTGTTCGGCACGAGAAATCCATTACCAAGAGGTTGGCGCCCAAGATCCAAAATAGGAGTCAGTTGATGAGGTTGACTAGGAAAGTTCAACGGTGTGACGATAAAATAATTAAAGCCTGCCGAAGCATTGACCAGAGATTGCTAAATATCGGACGGGGTCTTGGATAGTTGGCAAGACAATGCTTAAGCCACCGCTTCTTCATAGGCCACCGCAAATTATTTCCTCGCGCCAGAACAGAAAAGGAATAGTTCATGAAAAGTTTTATAAGACTTCTTTGGATGGATCGCATGGTCCTAGCGTTAAAATGCCTATACATATTTTGGATTTCCTTAAGAAACTCTACTTCTGCAGTCCAATAAGATTGGATGTCTGTACTAGCTACAGACAGGGCCGTTGGATGTAATCTATAAAAGTACAACTTTTCATGAAGTATAAGAATATCCCCAAGGGTACTTAGCTTAAAGGGAATTAAGTTGTCGCTATAAGGCCCAAATCCAGTTCCCAGCCTAAGAAAACCACCCAATTGAATAAGTCTTATTCGAGACAAAAGACCATAAATACCAATTATCTTAGTTGTATTATTAAAATACCACAGCCCAAGCTTTTCTGTGTCCAATAAAGCTACTTTTAAGGATTTCTTTTTTGGGGGGGGTCTAGCTGACAGAAGTTCACCTGAATCATAAAAGGGATATACAGCAGATATTTTGTTTATATCGTGTTTCTGAAGTGCAAGTACGCATCGCTCAAGGAATTGTGGGTACAACACTTCATCGTCGGCTAACCACGTAAAATAATCACCAACGCTGTTTTTTAGGACATAATTAAGATTGCCTATTTCGCCGAGATTATCGGTTTGATTAACAATTTTAACTCGCTTATCTTTTTTAATCGCTAAAGTTTTAAAATTTATTTTTCTGTTAGGATTATCGTTTGATACGATAACTTCAAAGTTTTTATACGATTGCTGCAGGACTGATTTAAGAGATTCAACTAAGAGTTTGTCTCTTTCAAACGTTATAAGACCTACAGATACAAAAGGATTTTCTATTACAGATACACTTGGCGACTTTTTGTTTTTTTGTTCCAATGTTTTTATTATTTTTTTATTTTATTTTAAGGTTTTTTTAAAAAACTATATTTTTTGCTTCAAATGCTTATTTTCCATTCTGTAATTACTAGATAAAATAAAGTTTTTGATTCCCTTTAATATTTTTTTATGCCGCTTTTGTGACCATTCGGTAAGCCAAATTTTATAAACATCGGGAGAAAATTGTTTGTCATACCCTCCCAGGTCTGCGACGGTTTTTCTGTAATCCTTGAAGAATAGATTTTCATTATTATAAATGTTCTTCATGAAGTAGTACTCGTAAATATCCCTTTTGTATGGCCTGTGTAGGAAAGTCTGTGGATCCGTTAGTAATTTTTTGTAATGCTTAATACTCTTGGCATGCAGATTAAAAGAGTACGCAATGTGCGGGTTGTTTTTAGAAGCATTGATTACGGGGATTCCAAGCATGGCATACTCAAAACCAATCGTTCCATAAACCGTCAAAGCCAAATTAATTCCCTCTGAAACAATTTGGTGGTGCGAGGAATCTGCCGGCAGCAGTATAATATTCGAGTATCGGCGAACAAAGGATTCGATTACTTCCATAGTACCCGAGAGGTAGTCTGGATGAGTCTTGATATACCAGTCATAGTTTGTTTCCTTGGAGATTCCCCCAAGGAATTCGAGCCATTCATAAAAATCGGGGAAGATGTTGTCTCCGTAACTGTGGGGACTGTCAAAAAAGCAATGTGTAGCGATAAGAACTTTTTTTTTAGCCGAGGAGCGCAATAGTCTTCGATTACCAGGAATTCCAAAAGCCGATTTTTTAGAGTAACTCATATCCACACCAATTTCTCCATTTAGTCGCCGTTGGATTTGTTTTTTTGCTTTGCGTAATCCACGGTTTTTGATCAAGCGAGGCAATTGAGAAAAACGTGTCCGAAAATTAAAAAAATCATTGTATGCAAAAAGGTTTTTTTTACTTAAACGATAAACATGTGTCGCATTAAACTGAAAAGCTGGAATACCGTGATGTATAGCGATTCGCAAAGGAATCGCTAAAATATATACACAGTGACTTACATTAATTGCCGCAATTTTGTTCTGCTGGAAAAATCTTTCCCAAAACAAAAAAAGGTCAACGACTTCAGCCAAAAAACGAAAAAAGTCAGGTGTCCTTATTTCAATTGTTGGTTTTCGGTATTTTTGTAAATAGGAATCATAGATCAAATCTCCAACTTTGACTCCCCGGATGGCGATTTTTTCAATATCGTTTTTAGTAAAGAGCTGCGCGTATATTTTTCGTGCAATGTATCTGGCCTGGATTCCTCGTATCCGGCTGCGTGGAATCCCTATGATTTCTGAGACCCCGAATGAGCGATAAACTCTCGCCTCGTTTTCCGTCTCCAGTCTTCTTTTGTTTTGGATAAAGCAGTCTCTCCAACGAACACATAAATAGGGGTCATACGCGACAAGCTTTGAATTTGAAAAAAGAGACATTGCATTTGCAAAGTAACTGTAAGCGATATGCGCTGAACACATTTTATTTAATTCAAGCAAAATAATAGATTGACCATTGTTGTTGATTCCGTTTTGCCAAAGTGCCTTATTGTGTTCGACAAATTTTTGCACTAATTTCATTTTTTGAATCTCGCGTTGTATTTTGCCATTAAAACAAGGTCAATTTCTTTTTTCTTCCATAAAAAGAATTTCGGAACGATGGCTTCAACGTGCATCCCGCAGGCATGGGCTATTTTGATCATTGATTTATTTTCTGCCATAGATCCAGCCGTAATTTTTCGAATGGCTCTGTCTTGCAATAACATTTTTAGAACAAGGCCAAGCGCTTCGGTTCCGTATCCTTTACCCCATTCTTTTTTTTCCCCAATAAGAATGCCAATATCTGCTGTTTTGTTTGCTGTATTTTTGTGTACGGAAATATTTCCGATATGAAGACTATTATGTAACTCAATGGCGAATAGTTTACTATTTTTTCTCTTTATGTAAGTAATGCAGCTTTTTTTAGTGTGTCTTTGATGTCGTTGCTCTGAAAACTTGACAACTTTTTGATCATTTAACCAAGAAATGTAAATTCTCGTAAAATGTTTTTTTTTGAATGGTGATAATTGTACGCGCGCTCCACGTAGGTATTGAGTATTCATTTTTTGCGAAATTTGTATTTCGATATTTTTAACGAAGGCTTTGCAAATTAGACCATACTTTTGTAAAAGCTTTTGCAACTAGATTTACATCTTTTTCTTTGAGTCGATGAAGGCACATAGAAAAGCCAACGAAAGATGATTCATTTAGTTTTTCCGCTACCGGACAAATCCCTTTTGAATAATCGATGGAACGCTTACATAAGTCGGATTTCCAGGGAAAGCCTTTTGAGCCAAAGGCTATCTTTTTTTGGTACAAAGGAAGTAGATGAATAGTTTGGTACCCTTCTGCGATTCCTTTGATTCCTTCCGCAATTAATGCTTTGCAGATTTGTTCACGCCGAACACCTATTTTTTTTATATTAAGTGTCAGAGGATAAACGTAATAGGCGTGTGTGCAATTCTTCCGCGTCACAGGTGTTTTCAGTCCTGGCAAACACGAAAGCTGTTTGGTAAGTATTTTGGCAGCTTTTTGTCGTTCCCTTACAAGTCTTTTAAGTTTTTTGATTTGCTCAATTCCAATTGCACTTTCGATTTCGCCTAATCGAAAATTGTATCCGACCATATTTGAAAGGTTATTTACCCCTTTATCCGCGACGACTGCTTCTGCATGGTTCCGAATTAATTGCATTCGTTCCGCAGTTTTTTTGTCGTTTGTGACAAGAATGCCGCCTTCGCCAGTATGAATGTGCTTGTGATAATTTAAGCTATAACCGCCTACATGGGCTATAGTTCCCGCGTATTTTTTTTTGTATAAAGCGCCAGGGGCTTGAGCTGTGTCGGAGATAACTTTAAGCTTATGCTTGGAAGCAATTTTCATAATGGCATCCATATCTGCAGATTGACCAAAAATGTCGACCGCCATAATTGCTCTGGTTTGCGGGGTTATATTTGCTTCAATCGACCTTGGGTCGATGCAGAATGTATTCGGCTCAATATCGGCAAAAACAGGAATGGCGTTCCAGTGGAGTATTGCTGTGGCACTCGCACACATTGTCCATGGACTTACGATCACCTCGTCTCCAGGTTCAATTCCTATTGCCCCAATGGCGGTAATTAGTCCTGATGTCCAGGAATTTACGGTAACCGCATGCTTGACTCCGAAGTATTTCTCGCAAGCGCGCTCAAACTTTTGAACCATTGGTCCACCATAAAAATCTGGATCCCAGCAGCCGAGAAATTTCGAGAGCACGCCCGACTCCACAACTTTTTTCGCCGCGACAACCTCTTCTTTACCGATAGGGTTATAGCGCTTGAAAGGCTTGCTGATGGTTTTAGGACCCCCATGGAGGGCTAATTTTTCTACTGTCTTCATAATCTCTGACAAATAATTTTGTACATAGCCTCAATCGTTGCAAGTGCTTCTCTGCCAGTGCATAAGGCATGTTGTCTGCCGGCTAGTGCATTGTCGAGTTGATCTGCAACTTGATACTGATACCGATCCATACCGTTTGCAATCATTTCAGGCGCTGCCTGGAGTATCTTGTAGCCTGAAATGTTGGGGTCGGGGTGCGTTGGTTGCCAGGCGATGACCCCGCCCCCATACTCATATCTCAAACGACCTGAGGGGCTGAGAAGTTCTATCGTATTGTGAGAGAACGCCTCTTCCCAGCATGCCAGAAATACAATTTTCCCTCGCTCGAACTCCACCTGCACATCCGGTTCTGAGTCTAGATCGTTCAAAAGTCGGCCCTCATCCAATACCTTTGCCTTTTTAAAGGCACCAAGCAAAAATTCTAACAGATTGAAAAGATGCGATCCATTGTGCAGGAAACCCTTGGAATACCAGGCGACCCCTTTGATTGGCAAAGAGATTTCACCTGATTCGATGCGCTTTTTAAGTTCGACACATCCAGAATCAGATCGCCGCATATAATTTACAAATATTTTTACCCGAGCTTTATCGCAAGCCTCGATCATCTTCCTAGCCTCCTCCACGTCATACGCTAGGGGCTTTTCACAGAGAATTGCTTCGGGCTGGCACTGATCAAGAACTTTTTCCAGAACAGCAAGATGGGTTTTGGTTGGGGTGGCAATTACCACAACTTCTGGTTTTATTTTCTGGAAGGCTTTTGACAGGCTCAGAAATCCAGGCTTTTTAAAATGGCGTTCAAACAAGAACTTCTGAGATTCGGATAGATCAACAGCGCCAGATAGTTCAAATGCCTGATGAGATGAAAATGCCTTGGCGTGGCTATAGACGAATGTGCCAGGATCAAGTGTCAGATCATAACCCATTCCGATTTGGCCCAAGCCGATGATGAGACATTTCTTAGGCATTCAGAAAACTCTTTTGATTTGAAACTAAAACTTGCAGGTGCTCGATTCCTTTCTGCGGAAGGGCACACATTCTCCCCCCGGGTGGAATCGAGCAGATCACACGCTTTTTAGCCAACAAGCCCACAACCATGGCCATAGAAGCACAACCCACTACCACATCGGCTTCCATGATTTCCTCCAGCAGCGCTCTGCCCCCACCAATTTCAATCGTTAATGTGCCAGCCTGTCTTGCCCAATCGTATTTATTTTTACCTTCAGACGGATGAGGACGTATCTTAATAGTAGTAACATTGATGCCTACTGCGCCTATATTTTTGATGAAGTATTTTAGGGCGTCCTCCTCGGTATATCCCCAAAAACGCTCATCACCATGTTGAAGCTGGGCGTGCTCTCGGATTGGCTCACAGGCATAAAGAGCCGAACATTCATCTGAATCTTTTGGAGTAATTTGCACTTTCCCAAGCTCGATCTGCAAATCCTCGAAATAAGGATTAGGTTTCAAGACAACAGGCAGTTCCGGAAAGTTGGCCTTAGCCATTTTTTCCGCATCAACATCCACAACCCAGATTTCATCTGGAAGCACAGCCACATTTTTTTCTTGGAATCGTTCCCTGTAATTAACCCAGTGATCTAAAAACGCCACGACCTTTTTGCCTTCACTTTTTGCTAAGGATATCGCTCGCCTTTCAATATTAGATTGCCAACTGGTGCCACATAAAACCCAGTCGCACAGAGTAATTGCTTCGTGCAATGGAATGATTGGTTTGCTGCCACATTTCTTTCGAAAAATTTCTTTAGCAGGACCATCCAGTACAAGGCAGTATGGCTCTCTGCATCTGCGCAACCAACTGCTCAGTATTTCTGCTCCACCAGCATCATGGCTGACCACAGCTATCATATCGCGCCAGTACTCAAGAAGCGCCCTTGCGAACTACGGCTTGATTGATTGCCGCCCAATCCGGATTTTGCTCAAGCAGTTCAATAACATCAAGACAGCTAAAAAGCGGATTCTTGTATTCAAAATGCTCGATAATTTTTTTAAGAAAGATGTAATCCGTCTTTTCATCGAGGGTCACTGCGAGTTCTGGCCATCTGTATGGCGCAAGTGGTGGAATATAAATCGCTGGAAAAATTTCCGGATTATTCCGAATATGCAGCGTCACATGTTCGCGGTCGAGCGGCGCGCGAGTCAGGCTTTCCGAAAGGGCCAGATCCTTGGTTGCAAATACCTGGCAACCCATTCCGTCCGGCAATCCGCACCCGTTATTTACGTAGGCAACTTGGTTGACTTGGTAAGTTTTGATCACTTGCTCAATCAATATTGGGTCGATGATGGGACAGTCCCCGGTGACCTCACAGATTATGTCCGCCGCATTTGCTTGTGCGGCGTTTAGCACTCGCCCCATCACATCGTCTTCATCACCACGGAAAACTTCGACGCCCAAGCTTTTAACATACGATTCCAGCGGGTCGTCATTGCTACGGATTGTCATGGCAATCACGATTTGGTCGATGGAGGGAACAGTTTTCAAGCGATTCACCAGATGACCAATAACAGGCCTGCCATTTACCTCCAACAGATGCTTCCCCGGCAATCTGCTCGAGGTCATTCTAGCTTCAACTATTGCGACTACTTTTTTGATTTATTGCCCATCCTTCTCAATGATTTCCCAGGATAGTGGCGTTCCGGCTTTTTTATCGTTCTTTATGCGACGACCCAGAACAGTTTCATAATATTTCGGTGGCAAACCATGCCCTGGTCGAATCCGCCGTAGATTATTTTCTGTAAAAATATCCCCTGCTTTCATGTCCTTGGAAATATAGAGCGAACGACGCCGCAAAACTGCTTGTTCTTCAGCCGCAGTCGGTCCGTAATAAATTGCCCCCAAAGCTTGCCAAGCCCGCCTGCTTTCAACGACCAAACTGGCCAACTCTGCAGGCTCCAACGAGAACGTAGAATCAACACCGTCATCTGCGCGCGAAAGAGTCAAATGTTTTTCAATAACAGTAGCGCCAACTGCAACGGCAGCAATCGCTGCGCCGATTCCCATTGTGTGATCAGAAAGCCCGATCTCACACCCGAATAAATCTCGCATATCGGCGATTGTTCGCAGATTTGTGTTCTCCGGCGAGGCTGGGTAGGTACTGGTGCATTTGAGTAAAATTAGATCCCTACAGCCACTGGAACGCGCAGCGCTCACTGCTTCCGCAATTTCAGAAACGCTCGCCATTCCAGTTGATATGATTAGCGGCTTTCCTGTGCTTGCGGCCTTGCGAATCAGGGGTAAATCCACACATTCAAAAGACGCAATTTTGTAAGCAGGGACATTTAATGTTTCGAGAAAATCAATCGCGCTTTCGTCAAATGGTGAGCTGAAACAAACCAGCCCGAGTTCTCGCGCACGCTCCATAATTGGCGCATGCCACTCCCACGGTGTATGTGCTTTTTTATACAAATCATGCAAGCTTTGCCCGACCCAAAGCGACTTGGGATCGTTGATGAAAAACTCTCCCTGATCGAGCGCCAAAGTCATGGTTTCAGCTGTATAAGTTTGCAGCTTTATGGCGTGCGCCCCTGCCTTTGCCGCGGCGTCGACAATCTCCAGCGCACGATCAAGCGACTGATTATGATTCCCGGACATTTCCGCGATGATAAAGGGCTTCTTATCTTTATTAATGACGTGCTTGCCCAACGTAATACTCATTTATATCCCATCCATTGTGCGCGAGTTAATCTCATAAATATCCATTCGTCTGAAGCCTCTCCGAACTGGGCAGGCCAAGGCTCAACAGTAAAACCCATTTTTTGATTAACCTTGATGTTAGATGAATTATTTTTGCGTGTTCGCGCAATTACACAGTCCAGTTTCATAGTCTTAAAGCCATAATCTAACCAGAGATTTGTCGCTTCGCTTGCAAAGCCATTTCCAAGCGCTTTTTCTTCACCAATAAATTTTCCAAGCTCAGCACATAACTTAAATCCAGGCAAACTTCGCCAAGCAAAGCTAAGACTTCCGATAGGTAGACTTTCTTTGGTCAACTCGATAATATAGTCAATCCGGTCGTCACGCGTCTTTGCGAACCACTCCAGATGTTGCTTGAGAGAAAGATTCCCCTCTGTTGAATCGCGGCTTGTGGAGGCAACGAGCTTTGAATTTCTCCAGCGAACAATCATTGGCGCATCGTCCGGCAGCATCGGGCGCAAATGCAATCGATCGGATTTAAGGAAGGCCAATTATTTTCTTCCAGTCACGTACCACCAACTTTCGAACAGAGGTGTTTGATTTGACTCAGTAGTAAAAACGCGAACGTCTTTAAAGCTGGGAAATAACTTGAGTAAGGCATCCTTGTCAGGGGGAGACAGCAACGAACAACCAACTAATCTTTTGTTAGGGTGCGAATCATTGAATTTTACTAACCCGGGCTCGACGAAGTCGGTGTATCCCATGTATGAATGCTTTCTCGAAAAGAATGAGAAAATAAACTGTGCATCCGGTTTCATTATTTTATGAAGTTTTTTCTCAAATGCTGCAAATTTTGTATTGTAGTAAATGCACTGCAAACCCACCACCACATCAAAGGTTTCTGATTGAAATGGGAAATCATTTTTTGGATTCCAAAGATGCAGGTTTTTTAAACCATCTTCTGTGCCGCGCTTTACTGCTTTCGTTAGAAACTTCCACCCCGTAAACATCAAAACCTTTTTCCTTAAGCATTTTCAAGTTTGCGGTCGAACCAAAGCCAATTTCCAACGCTTTCCCAGAAAATCCAGTTCTTACCGAGTGCTCTTCCCCAACGTCCAGAAAATATTTAACTACGTCTTTTCCCTTTCTTAAATTTGAAACGAATATAACCAAAGCTTCTGTTGGATAGCTAATTCCAATGGGCTTTCCCTTTTCATAAGATTTATAGAGCTGATCCCATATCTCGCTGTTATTTAAATTGATATTTTTTGTGTTTTGTTTTGTAACCATGCGTCTGATCTCCTTAGTTAAGGCTAGATTTTTGTGAGAATATCTTTGCTATTTTATGCGCACCATTTCCATCCACCAACCGGCTGCCCGCAACGCTCATCAATGCCAAATTCTGCTCGTTATTCCGCAGAACATTAAATTTATTTATCAGCTCCTCGTTTTGTAAATCTTCTAATTTTCCCAACCACTTCGCCGCACCAATATCGTCCCAAGTTTTTGATTGAGAAGTTTGGTTGTCTGCAATGGTGATAAGCATCATTGGTAAGCCGCAACGAGCGGCTTCATAACTGCTGGTTCCGCCTGCCATTACCGCAAGATCACATTTCAAAAACAACGACGCAACGGACTTCGGATTGATGTCGAAGCTCACCCTCCCTTGCCCAAACTCCTTAATCCAATCAAGATTCTCTGCATTCCTAGGGTTATGTTCTCCTGAAATCACCATGAAACTAAGATCACTGGGTGTCGCAGGCAATAAGGTCGACAAAACAAACCGAGTAGCGCCGCGATCATCTCCCCCACCGAATGTCACCAGAACTCTTTTGATTGGGCGTCTGGGATTGCGTGGTTGAACACTTGCAAACTCTGGACTCAAGACGGCGTATCGCGGCCCCAGAAGCAGTTGTGCGTCAGGGTTGCGCAGCACCGGAGCATAATCCTCCACTTTTGCCGCTGGGCTGGCATTGAGCACGATATCCGCCCAGATGGGGTGTGTCGTGCGGGCCTCAAACTGAAGCCATTTCAGTCCCTTGTCCCGCAGCACCCGTTGATAGGCTTCATTGACGCGATAATCATCGAGAGCCAGCTTTTTCGCCCCGAATTGTTCTGCCAAAGCGGCAAGGTGGATGGCATCTGCTTCTGCATCGCTCCATGCCTGAGGTAGCCAGACATCAAACAAGCGCGCGTCATCCTTGTTGGCATAGGTTTGATCCGGGCCGACCATCACGCTGGATTCACCTTGCTCACGTACTGCATAGGCCAGAGCCCGGCATCGAGTGAGATGGCCAAAGCCGATTTGCGGGGCCGCATCGGTACGGAAAAGAATCATCGTCAGTTAAGGCGGCGAAACTCCGTATGACAGAATGGCCCTTGAAGCAAGGTGCTGATATCACGGCCCTGTTCGCAATCCCGAATCATCGCGAAAACTGCATCTAATGCCTCACGGTAATCAGCCAAAATTTGTGGTGTGTGCTCGGTGCACACATAGACGCTGTTCCCGGCCAAATACCCTCGCTTGAGCATTTCCTGCGTGATCAGGGTCTTGTACGCAAGATTCCGTTCGCTGTTGAAACGCATTTTAATCATCGAAGGCAGGCCGAAAACCTCCACCGATAACCCGTGTCGTTCAGCCAGCCTTTTCCAAAACTCGCCGATCTCAATTCCTTTAGCAGTGATTACTTCCCACGATTTTCCCCGCTCCATTACTTCCAGTGTCTTTAAAGCGGCGGTCGGGCCAATCCTCTCCGTCCAAAAAGTACTGCTGATAAAAGTCTGCTGCGCTGTCTCCATAACCTCCCTCCTTCCGATGACTGCAGTGATGGCATACCCGTTACCCAAGGCCTTGCCAAACATGGCCATATCCGGATTTACCCCGTATTTTAAGTGAAGGCCCCCATAAGTTTCTCGAAAGCCTGAGGTACACTCGTCAAAGATCAGCACAATCCCGCGTTCGGTGGCCAACTTTCTTACTTTTTGTAAAAAGTTATTCTGCGGGCCTTGATTCCGCATAACTTCCATTTTAATGACGCCGATGTCATGGGTTTTCACCAACTCTTCTAGTTGCGAATAACTGTTATAGGTGAAGGGAAAAACCGTCCCACGAAGATTTCTGGGGACTCCTTGCGGCTCCAATCCAGGCAAAAGATGGCCATCCAAACTTTTGTCATCCCCTAGATTGGCCGATAGATACCAGTCGTGCCATCCGTGGTAGCCACAGATCGCCACCCTATCCTTGCCAGTAGCCGCTCGGGCGATCCGAATCGCTATCGCGTTAGCCTCACCCCCCGAGCGGGCAAACCGAGCCATATCGGCCCACGGATGCAGTTCAATCAGCTTTTCGGCCAGATAAACCTCTTCGGGGCAGTTCAGGGTGGACATGTTGCCCTTGTCGATAACCTGACGCACCGCTTCATCCACCTCGAGGTGGCCGTAGCCAAGAGTATTGGTGCCGATGCCCATAATCGACATGTCGATGTACTCTTTCCCGTCCAAGTCCCAAACCTTGCAGCCTTTGGCCTTGCTGAAGTAGGCGGGCCACTGGTCGGGCAGAAACATCTCAGGTCGCTTTGACAGGAGCATATTCCCACCAGGGATGATCTGCTTGGCTCGTTTCCAAAGTTTTTGGCCCGTGCCGATTTTTGCTCCCTCGTTACGAACTAGATGCTGGTTGGCGGCAAACCCTTTTGGGTTTTTCTTTTTTAATTCCATGACTTCTCTCCAGCTAAAGTCTGTGCGGGGATAAAAATGATTAAAGATAGCCTCCACGACTTTAAGGTCAGAAGGTTCATCCACCGTCCACCGTTCCCGCGAAAGGTCATCTTGGTTTGCGAAATTCGCCGTCTTAAAGTGTCCGCTTTGATAGATATAGGGAGTGACATGTTCGCGCTCATATGGAGTTTTAGCTTTTTGTGCCGCGATCTCGAGCGCCGAGACTTTCAATACTGCGATATCCAGCCCATCGGGAAAAGAAGGGGGGTTTGTATTCGTTAAATAATCATTTTTTTGGGAAGCAAAAGCGGCAACCATGGAGTCTACTAACTGGGGGTCGACCAGCGGGCAGTCCCCGGTAATCCGAACCACGACAGAAGCGCAATATTCTCTGCATGCATCCACATATCTTTTTAAGACATCCTGTGATTCTCCCCGAAAAACTGGAATCTTTTTTGCCTTACAATGAGCTGCCAAAATATCGTCTGCTTCCTCTGTCGTGGTGGCCACCAAAACTTCATCCAGCGCCTTCGCATTTCTCAGGCGGGAGACAAGCAGCTCGATCAGGGTCTTGCCGGCCAACGGTTTCATGACTTTGCCAGGCAGACGGGTCGATCCCATCCGGGCCTGCACGACCGCCACTACCTTGGCTTTGACTACTTTTTGTTTTGCCATGTTCTCGGATCGTACGCTGAATCCCAGGGTGGCAATTCCTCCCAAACTAAGGACTTTGTTTCGCAGGACGCCTCCAAAGTTTTTTCCAGTTCATTCACAGAGGTCACGCCGACAACAACTTCGGAGTCATTTGCCTCCTGAAGCACAAAGCTCAAGGCCGCTTGTTCGGGTGAAATACATTGAGCCTCGCAACACGCTCGGAACTGCCGCGTTGCTTGCAAAGGCAGTCTCTCACAGTTGGCGAGATCCTTTGGCTCTGCCAAGAGAAGTCCTTGGAGAAAAATGCTACGCACGCTCGTGTGAATTCCATTTTTTCGGGCTAAGTCCAGAAGGCCTGTGCTGGAAGCTCTACGATCAAGAAAATTAAATGGGACTTGCACCGCATCAAATCCAAGATTCACACAGATCTCAAAAGCCTTGGCTGGCTCGTAGGAGGAAAAGCCAACGTGCCGCGCGAGTCCCTCCTCTTTCAGCCTCAACACCTGGGTCGCAATTTTTGAGGCACCTGGAGAATCAATAAAACTAGGGTCATGCAGCAAGGCTGTGTGACATTGTTCTATTTTAAGATTCTTGAGAGATTGGCTTAGCATTTTTGATGGATCCCATTGCCTTAACGTAGGACCTCGCTTCGCCGGGCCTGGTATTTTGGTTGTGACATGGAAATTCTCCACACCGATCTGCCCAAGAATCTTTTCAGCGTTTCCATAAGCCGACGCTGTATCCAATTTTTGGACTCCTTTTTCGTATGCTCGAATCAGGATTCTTTCTACCTCCCGCATCGATACTGTACCAGAGGAGTTGGTTATGCCATAAGCCATCCCGAATGCAGCCGTGCCGATTGCGAGTTTATTTATGAAGATGTTTTTTTTCTGAGAATCGATGTGGCGACCCATTCTCCGGCCTCATCGGTGAATTCACTTTTGTCGTGATGGCACAACTCATGTAAAAAGCATGTGTAGGAAGGATGCCATTCAAAAAGCTTCCGGAAATCCATCTTATAGCTAACGATCCCCGCCCGATGATGATAGGGACGCTCAGTGGGGGTCGGGGAAAAGAAGTCATGAATCACGATCCAGCCACGGGGCTTCAAAACCCGGTTACCTTCCTTGGCAATTTGAAAAAGATCACTTGGGTCACAAAGGTAAAGGCAAAAGCCAAACACAAGATAATCAAAAGTTTCATCTTTGTGGGGCAATATTTCAGCTGTCCCTCGGATAGCTGTAACTTTCTTTTTTTTTGCTGCCCCAACGGCCTTCAAAGAAGGCTCAATTCCGTGACATTTTATCCCGAGATTTTGCTCGATCCACTGGAGCCTGCCTCCTGCGCCACAGCCAACCTCCAGGAGCATACTCTTTTTTTTAGGGGATTGAACCTGGATGACCTTCTGGCATTTGATAATTGAGGCAATGATGGGATCTGTGGGACCATATTTATGGTTTTCCAGCTTATGGCGATTTCGCTCAAAGTACGCGTCGCCTTCCGAATCTAAAAAATATTTTTTTTGTGAATCGACTTTCATCAGGACTGCAAATTTTGGGCAAGATATCGGCTTACTTTTGCGGAATTCTTTTCTTTCAATCCAGGGAAGATCGGTAAACTCAAAGCACAGTTTGCATATTTTTTTGCGACAGGGCAACTATCGAATACCGGTTTTTTTGCAGCTCGTCGATAGAACTGGAGCGAGGGCACGGGCATGTAATGTAGGTTGGCAAAAATACCCGTCCTGCGGAGCTGCCTTAAAATTTGATCCCTTTTCCACTTCCCTTCAGAAACAACAACTGGATAAAGATGCCATGCCGACTTGGCCCCCGAAGTGAGTTGCGGAAGCTCCAACGGGAGCCCGGCCAATCGGACGAAGTAATCCTCGGCAATTTTTGCGCGTTCCCTTTGAAATCGAACCGCCTTGGTCAGCTGACTTCTTCCCAAAGCCGCCTGGATATCTGTCATGCGGTAGTGATTCCCAAGTTCTAATTTTTCATAGTACCAGAGATGCCGTCTTCCAAGGGCACGGAATTGAGGGTCGCGGGTGATTCCATGGGTCCGGAGCCTGCATAGTTTTTTATACAGTTCCGGGGAATTTGTGGTGACCATTCCACCCTCCCCGGTGGTGATGATCTTTACGGCGTGAAAGCTGAAAACGCAGAGATCGGACCACCGGCAGGATCCAACCGGCTCTCCCCTCAAACTTGCCCCCGTCGCATGGGCAGCATCTTCGACCACCTTAAATCCGTAGCGCCTTCGAAGACTGTTTAGGAACTCCATATCCACCGGATTTCCGGCAAAATGAACGGGGGCTACTACTTTTGGCAGTCGGTTTTTCCGCGCTGCCTGTTTCAGGCGATCCTCCAACAGGTCCAAATCCATGTTGTAAGTCCCCCACTCGATATCGACAAAGTCCACATCCGACCCACAACGCAACGCGGCATCGGCCGTTGCGCAAAAGGTGTTGGGGGAAGTCCACCATAGGTCCTCTGGCCCCATCCCAAGAACCATGGCGGAGAGATGGAGCCCAGCCGTCGCGGAACTACAAGCCACGGCATACTTGACGCCACAGAATCTTGCAAACTCGAGCTCAAACTTTGCGATTTCCGGGCCTTGGGTGAGAAACGGGCCCCTCAAAACCCGGACTACCGCCCGGATGTCAGACGCATCCAGGCAAGGTCGGCTGTAGGGAATGGGCCTCAGGCGGGATGGATATGGGGATCCAAATGCTTCCGGATGAGTGCCCGAATTTCCGGGACTTTCAGGAATTCGTCATTTTGTCCAGAATTGTAGCAGAAACCTTCTTTTACTCTTTTGCCTTTTTTCTTTTTTAGGTACTCGCCCACCGTGTGCCCGGCCCCGATGTTGAGGATGGCATAGTATCTTCCAAGATCCACGGTATTCAGGCTGTCACTGGTCGTGATCATCTCCTCATGGATTTTTTCTCCGGGCCGTATCCCGACGATTTTCTTTTTACAACCCGCCCCGATCGCCTCTGCCATATCCAAAATGCGGTAGGAGGGAATTTTTGGAACAAAGACTTCTCCGCCAAGGGCATTTTCGATCGCCCACAAAACCATGTCCACCCCTTCTTGGAGGGATATGTTGAACCTGGTCATGGCGGGGTCGGTGATGGGGATCACCCCCGTTTTTGCCATTCGGATGAAAAAGGGGACGACGGACCCGCGGGATCCCAGAACATTCCCATAACGCACGACACTGAAGCGTATCTTGTGATTTCCTCGGATATTGTTGGCCGCGACAAAAAGTTTATCGCTGCACAGTTTCGTGGCTCCATAAAGATTGATCGGAGCGGCTGCTTTGTCTGTGGATAGGGCCACCACCCGCTGCACACGGGTGTCGAGACACGCCTGGACCACGTTTTCCGCGCCAATCACGTTCGTGTTGATGAATTCGATCGGATTATATTCCGCCGCCGGGACCTGCTTAAGGGCGGCCGCGTGCACCACCGTTTCGATCCCCTCCAAAGCCCGACGGAGCCTGTCCTGGTCCCGCACGTCCCCGATAAAGTACCGTAGTCCGGGGTATTTTGTTTCAGGGAATTTTTGGGCCATTTCAAACTGCTTGAGCTCATCGCGGCTGTACACCACCAGCCTCTTGATTTTGGGTGAACGCTTTAATATCTCCCTGACAAAAGCCTGGCCAAAACTCCCTGTCCCGCCCGTGATCAGGATTGATTCAATTTTTTTTGTCATAGTCCTCTTTCTGTATTCTCGTGATTTTTTATTCACTGGAAGTCTTTTGTTTTGCAACGCTGCCGCCCTTGGTCGTTTGCCTTTTTTTGAGGCAAAACCAATCCCATGACTGACGGTTTCTTTTTTTGATCAGCGTTTTTGAGTCTTGCGTGGAAGGTGGCAGGCCAAAGGTGGAATCCTTTTTCCACCTCCCGCTTTCCACCTTCCGCCAATCAAAACTCTTTTTTTCATACGGCTGAAATATCCCTTACCTGTCCCAACGGACGTTGACAGGGTACTGGGAAAAGATTTTATCCGGAGAGACCAGCGTGGAGCCGGTCAGCTTGGCCTGGACGATCAAGATACGATCAAAAGGATCCTTATGCACCGGCGGGAGCCGAGAGAGCCCGTAAATCGCCGCATCCGTTAAATCGATCTGGGTAAAGCCATAACGGGCCAGTTCCCTCGGCAATACCACCGCCGGCTCATCGGACATGGTAAGCTTTCCCAGCTGATATTTGATTTGGATCTCCCAAAGACTGATCTGACTGTAAAAAACCTCGGACTTCGGATCCGCCAGTTCCCGACGAACCGAAGCCGGCACGGAATCCTCCTGCCCCATCAGGTAGATTAAAGGCGCTGTATCCAGGATGTAGCTTCCAGCCATTTGCTTTTTCAGTCTCCCTCAAAGATTTTTTGAATCTCGGCATCGGCCTGAAAAAACTCCGGCCCCACCTTGAAGGCTCCCTTGGATAGCCCAAATACCCGGGGAGCAGACCCACGCCTATCCAAAGGCCTGATCTCGGCAAAGGGCTTGTTTCGTTCGCACAAAACCACCGTCTCCCCTGCTTTCACCATTTTGGTATATTTGGAAAGCTTTGCCTTTGCCTCATTTATGTTGATTTGAATCATAATAGTCTAATAGGT
>Ga0169931_10005729_pt1 | contig 18882 bp, 16 predicted proteins | sample Kivu_15m_20L_FD_129675 | JGI IMG/M metagenome (GOLD analysis project Ga0169931, IMG submission 129675) | Freshwater microbial communities from Lake Kivu, Western Province, Rwanda to study Microbial Dark Matter (Phase II) - Kivu_15m_20L... | ecosystem: Environmental > Aquatic > Freshwater > Lake... | reverse complement strand
TGACAGGTGAAAACACCGATATCGTTTCCCGAAGAGCCGCTACATTGGGTATCACGCACCTTCACCAAGGCGTTAAAAACAAGTTGGCCCTTGCCATGACTATTTGTGCCGAATTGGGTGCTGACTTGAGCCAAGCCGCGTTCATCGGAGATGACGTCAACGACATTCTGCTGTTGCGTGAAGTGGGCTTTGCGGCCTGCCCCGCCAATGCACCCGCCTATGTGAAAGAAAATGCCACGTATTTGCTCAAAACGAAAGGCGGTGACGGAGCCTTCAGAGAATTTGCCGAAACCCTGCTGGAGGAAAACGGCAAGCTGGAAGAAGCGATTGGTGTCTATTTGCAAAAAACCAAACTAAATCCCTGAACCGTGCTGATGTGGCGCGTCATCGGACTTTATTTCCGCTGCTTTTTTCATTTTTTATTCGGTAAAAAAACACCCGAATCAATAGCATTTCGCAGCCTTATTCAGCGTCACAGTTACCGCATCAAAGCAGCCGACCAACACAATTTAACGATTGGCATTCGCTATTTCCGAATGAGCATGGACTTGATTTGGCAGCAGCAGCGACATCCCGAGTTTTTTGATGCTAAAGGCACTCGAGCTGTTTTTGACGGTCAAATCAAATCCTCAAAAGGCCGCTATCAATACATCCATGGCATCACCCATCATGAGATCAGGTTTGTATTGGCAAAGAATGCGCTGGGTATGCATCTTTCTATCGGTCACCAACTGAGCTACTCCCTTGCATTGTTCTTCGTCTCTGTATTCGTTTTACCGTTCACTTTGCTGCACTCCCACCGTGGCAGCATCGCCCTCAATCTGCTCGAATTGGTCGAAAACGCATTGTCTTTGGCTCATGCACGGCAATGCGGAATTCGGGATGTCTACTATTTCAATGGCTATGAAAAGGACGCCAACTTTGCTACTTTGTTGTTGCGTGAAAACGGCATTGGGTGCATCAAAATTCCTTCGGCCAATCCCATCAAAAATTTTTATCGCCAAACCATAGCTGACCGTTTTTGCTTCACTGTTCCTTTTCAAAAAGCCGAATACAAGCACCTGCGCCCTAACTGGTATGTAAGCGAAACAGCGGAATGGCCTCTATATGGCTACCACAAGTTGCTGGAAAATGTCTCAAAGCTTGGCACTCCCCGGCCGAACACGTTAGGCTTCATTTCGAGCGGGGTGTGGCTGCGCGAAAAAAAAGGTGATCAAAATCTTGGCGTGGGCGAAATGGAAAGCGAAAACATGCTGGTTCAAGCCTTGAGCGAATACTTGGTCCGAAGACCTCAAGTGACCCTCACCATTTACCTGCATCCCATCGAGAAGAAAACCTCGGAATTAGTATCTCAATCGCAAGATCATTACCGCGCCATTTTTGGGCCGAAGGCCGCTTTTGCACCAACAGATTTGCCCGCCAATGAGCAGTTTGACTTAGTTGATGTGGCCATAGCCGCCCATTCGAGCACCAATTTGGAGCGCCTGTTTATGGGACTCAAAACGCTCTATGCCCCGCTCAATTACGCACGCGATATTTTTGAAGACGACCCCGTCTCGCGTGTGGCGGCATTTGACCAAAAAGACTTGGACCAACTGATTGACAGAGCTTTGATTCAAAATACAGATTCCTTTTTTGAAGAAAACGAATTGCAGCACTACCGCCACGACTTTTACTTTCCGCAAAGCTGAATGCGGCTTTGCAACCCCGGGCTCTTGGCTACCTTAGCGGCCCCGAAAAATGGACTAACCTTGAATAAAGTAAAATTTGCCGTAGTGGGCCTAGGCAGCATCGGAAAACGCCACATAGCTGTGTTGGATGCCGAACCACAAGCCCAATTAGTGGCTATCTGCGACTCGGACGAAGCAAAATGCCTCGAACTCTCAGCCCTCTATGGCGGACTGCCTTGGTACACAGACTATCACCAAATGCTGGAAGAAGTGAAAGCCGATGTCATCAACGTTGTGACACCCCATGCACTGCACCGCGACATGTCCATTTCAGCAGTAAAAAAGGGGTTCAACGTATTAGTAGAAAAGCCAATGGCCTTGAGCATAGCTGACTGCAACGCGATGAACCAAGCAGCTCGTGATGCCGGAGTTAAACTGTGGGTGGTGAAACAGAACCGCCACAATGTGCCGGTGAGACTGGCCAAAGAGGCCATTTCAGCGGGACGATTGGGTAAAATCTTCATGATTAAATGTGACATACTGTGGAATCGCTACCAAGGCTATTATGACGACAGCCCTTGGCGTGGTAGCCTTGCCCAAGAAGGTGGTGCGCTATTCACTCAAGCCAGCCATTTCATTGACTTGCTGATCTGGTGGTGTGGCGACATCACTTCCGTCAAAGGTCACATGGAAACCCAAAACCACAACATCGAAACCGAAGATTCGGGATGTGCCATCCTCAAATTCAGCTCAGGTACAATCGGATCTTTAGTCTGGACCACATGTGTATACAATAAAAACTATGAGGGAAGCATCACCATCATCGGAGAGCGGGGCACCATCAAAATCGGGGGCAAATACCTTAACCGAATCGAATACTGGGATGTAGAAGGATTTCCGCTTGACGAAAAAATCGAATACACTGACCTACCGAATGCTTACGGAAAATACCAAGGCACCAGCAGTAACCATGACAAAGTAATAGCAGCCCTGGTCAACGAGATGCGCAACGGACAAGGGAACATGGTCGAAGGTTTTGAAGGTATTAAGACTATTGACGCCATCGAGAAGATATACAGCGAGATAGACAGGATTAAAATCTGATTATGGCGGTTAAAAGCGTAGTATATCTGGGAACCAAAAAAATCGGCTTTAAATGCCTCGAATTCTTGATTGACAATTCGAAAAGATTGGGAATCAGCATTAAAGGCATTTCCACTTCATCCAACGAACGGTATCCGGATTATGATTTGAATGTGCTTGCCAATGCGCATGGAATAACTGTTTTAGAAGGGCCGGACCAAATGAAGCAATTGGGACCCGTTGATTACATTATATCGGTCCAATTCAATCAGATTCTCACCAAAGAACAAATCTCCCTTGCAAGCATTTTGGCTGTCAATCTTCATATGGCACCTCTGCCGGAGTATAGGGGTTGCAACCAGTTTCCCTTCGCCATTCTCGAGGGCAAATCAGAATTTGGGGTGACCCTCCATCGTTTGGAAGAGGGCATTGACTCGGGAGCAATCATTGCCGAGAAACGCTTTCCTATTCATCCTGGCATCACTGTCGAACAATTGTTTAACAGGACTGAGACAGTTTCTTATGAACTTTTCAGCGAAAGGATAGGAGATGTTTTCAGCAGAACTTACTCTTTGACCAATCAAAGTGAGCTTGTCGCCAAAAGAGGCACATCGCTTCATTTTCGAAAAGAAATCAATAAGCTCAAAAGAATTGAACCGTCCCAAACTGAAGAGCAAATTGAGCGTGTCATTCGCGCTACATCCATGCCGGGTTTCGAGCCTCCCCATGCCTTGATTGAAGGTGAAAAAGTATATTATCGTATAGACAATGCTGGAAAACCCGAGGCATATGCCAGAGATAACTATCCTACTCTCAGAAAAACAGGATTGAGAGACGTTCGCTTTGGACGCAATGTGATTGTCTACGAACCTGCCAACCTCTACGAATGCACGATAGGGGACCATAGCGTAATCGGTCCGTACACAGAGATTCAACGTGGTTCGATGATAGGTTGTAATACCAAAGTTCAATCACATGCTTTTATTTGTGAGTTGGTCAGTATTGGTGACAATTGCTTCATCAGTCACGGGGTGATGTTCATCAACGACACGTTTTCAGATGGCTCACCGGCAGGAGGTGATCGCTCAAAATGGCATCTGACCAACATTGGCAATCGAGTTTCAATTGGTTCCAATGCAACCATATTGCCTGTTTCAATTTGCGATGACGTGGTCATTGGAGCAGGTGCCGTAGTAACAAAAAACATTTCGGAGCCGGGGGTTTATGCCGGCAATCCGGCAAAAAAAATCAGATCATGAAAGTCCCTTTCGTTGACCTCAGCGCCCGCTATCACAGTTTAAAAAGTGAAATAGACACAGCCATCAGCCTCGTCATAGCCGAAACTGCCTTTATCAGTGGCAAATACGCTACCGTCTTCGAGCAGGAGTTTGCAGGTTTTTTGGGCCAAAAGAATTGTGTAGCCTGCGCCAATGGCACCGATTCATTGGAAATTTTGCTTCAAGCCATGGGCATCGGGGCGGGCGATGAGGTGATTGTGCCGGCCCTGTCGTGGATTAGTACAGCCGAGGCGGTTGGGACGGTGGGAGCGGTTCCTGTTTTTGTGGACATAGATGACTATTTCAGCATAGACGCAGATCTCATTGAATCCCACATCACCCCGCGCACAAAAGCTATTATTCCCGTGCACCTCTACGGCCAACCTGCCGATATGGGCCGCATCATGGAGATAGCCCGCAAGCACAACCTGCGCGTTATGGAAGATTGTGCACAAGCCCATGCTGCGCGTTGGGACGGACGCATGGTCTCCACGTTTGGAGACTGCGCTAGTTTCAGTTTTTATCCCGGTAAGAATCTCGGTGCATTTGGAGATGCGGGAGCCATGACCACCGACCATGACGACCTGGCGCGCACAGCTCGCAGAATAGCCAATCACGGTCAAGAAGGGAAGCACAACCACCTCACCGAAGGACGAAATTCGCGCTTGGACGGACTCCAAGGCGCGATACTCAGTGCTGCGTTGCCCTACCTGCCCCGATGGACCCGCCAGCGCCAGCAGCTTGCCGAGCGCTATGGTCAAATCCTGAAAAACCTTCCTCTCGACTTGCCGCGCATCCGCCCCGGTGGCGAACACGTTTGGCACCTATACGTCATTCGAACCACACAGCGCGATGCGATGATGCAGTTTTTGGAAAAAGAAGGCATCGGCACGGCAATTCACTATCCTACACCCATGCCGCTAATGCCCGCCTATGCCCACCGCGGCCATACAGCCGCAGAATTTCCCAAAGCGGCAGCAGCAAGCAGCCAAATTCTGTCGCTGCCCATGTATCCCGAGATGACGAGCGAGCAACAAGACCAAGTACAAAAAGCCATTGCCAAGTTCTTCGCTGCATAAAGTGCTGCTGGTCTGTTTTGACTTTCCGCCCAATCAAGGTATTGGAGGAAGAAGATGGGCAAAGCTGGCACGCGCCATGGCCGAAGCCGGAGTGCAGATATACGTCATTAAAGCCGACCCCGTCCGGGGCAGCACCCCATCACCATGGACCTCGGACGCCACACACCCCAATATCCGAGTAACTTCTCTGCCGCGCACTTATCCCCTCGCAGTGAGCCATTCGCGCAGTGGCTTGATGGGCAAATTGGCCTTCAAATGGCACACGTCAAGGCTCGGGCGAATGACTCGTGGTACCATCTACGACATCAGTGTAGGGTGGGAAAAATCTTTTCGTCAAACTGCTGATAAGCTGGTTAAATCAGAAAAAATCACCCACGTCATCGCCACCGGTGCCCCTTTTCACTTGCTCACCGAAACTGCCCGAATCAAAGACCGATTTCCCTATTTGACCGTGCTTTGCGACTACCGCGACCCTTGGATTACGGGCATCAATTATGGCATGCCTCAACTGGCCCCCAAACGCATGCAGTTTGAAAAAGACCTTCAGCACGAAATGTTCATGAAAGCCGACATTGTGACGGCCGTTAATCCCTCGATGTTGGCCGAAATAAAAGAATCAAACAATCGACTGAACGAGGCACGCTGTCGTTTTGAAGTGATTCCGCATTTCTATGATCAAGCGGACATCCCGACCACCGAACCTGTCGAACAAAAGCCGGATGACATCATCCGCTTGGTTTATGGCGGTGCGTTGTACATGGGACTTGAATCTCATTTTGAGCGTATCAACTTATTCCTTACCAAACTCCAATCCGTTCAACCGCAGCTCTACGCACGTTTGCAGTTCGACATTTTCACTTCCGATTTGCGATTTGCCCATTTCGTTAAGGCACATTCGGGCGTGGTGCGCTTGCAGCCGCCTATCGGCAAGGTGTTTTTTGACAAAGTGGCCGGAGCCGACTTTGCTGTGGTGTTTTCAGCCCACCACAACAAAGACTATCTCACCACCAAATTCATGGAGTACCTTCCTCAGCACAAACCTATGTTGCACATTGGGGATGAGGGGTTTTGCCGTCAATTTATTCTGGACCACCGATTGGGACTGACTTGGGAAACGTTGGAAGAAATGCTATTGACCAGACAGGCGGATTTTCCCTCTTTCAACCGCGACTACCCCGCAGAACGACACGAAACCCGCCAAATAGCAGCCGAATTGATGCACATGATGGCACTCTAAAAAAAGCGAAGCAGCAGGGCTGTTATCTTTTTTAGGCCTTTGGGATGAAAAGGAAAAAGGCGATCGATTCCGACATAGGTGCGAAGCCAAAAACGATGCGATGCCATGGCACATGCGCCCGTGAGCTCCGCAGTAAGTTGGTGGAACATCTGTTTGTCAATGGTCCCTTGGCGTCTGCGCGAGCACAACTGGCTCAGCACTTCCAGCAATGTTCCGGAAAGCAAGCGCTGCTGATATGCAGAAAGCATGGGAAAAAACTTTTGGTAATACTGCATAACGCCCTGAGAAAATCGGAACATGTATCCACCCACATCACTCGAAAAACGGCCATCATCCGTGCGGTAAAAAGTATCAATGGGAGCCGCAGGAAAAACGCGGACTTGGGCTCCGCCCAGCAGTGCACGGGTGTGCAATTCCACATCTTGCAAGCGTACAAACGACAAATCAAACCCATTCAGTTTTTTCAATGAAGCATTAGCCCACATCACTTGACAAATGGCCCAAGGCAGACGGTGAGATAAAAATCGCTGTATAAATCCTTCTTTGGGTACTTGCCAATAATGCGCTTGACTCATGTCCCCCACTTTTTCTCTGAAAACTCCCATAGGATAGACCATCATGTCAGCGGAGGGACACCCCGAAGCGGCAGCCACGCGCTGTTCGATGCAGAAAGGCGCCATCCAATCATCAGAGTCGAAGAAAATGACAAAATCTCCCGTGGCGGCATCCAACGCGCGATTGCGCGAAGCATTGCCTCCCATATTGGTTTCGTTTAGTATAACCTTGACCCTTACATCTTCCGAAGCCAAGAGGTCCAGCACAGCGCGACTTTGGTCCATCGAACAATCGTCCACAACAATCAACTCCCAATCAAGGTAGGTCTGGTCCATTACTGACCGGATGGCCTCTTCGATAAAAGGCCCCTTGTTATAATTAGGCATTAGAATACTGACCCTCGGCATAAGTGACCAATTGAGAACTTGCTCAAGCACGGTTCAAAGGTCTAAATACATGGGTAAAGAGCAAACACAATAGTCGCAGTTATGAAACTTGGAGGGGTACATTTGGCCTACAGACTTAACTTCGCCAGCGAAAACCCTGACCCATGCTGTCTGCTGAAAGAATACCCGGATATGCCCAAGGAGTGCGTCATTTGACTGTTCGGGATATTGCCCCCAAATGCGAAATTGTCATCAACCGCCCCATCTATGAGTTGAAAGAAATCAGCCGGGGTAAAAGCGTTGTGGACATTGGCTGCGGGTTTGGGCGCAACAAATCCATTGTGGAATCGGTTGGCGGAACGTGGGTAGGTGTTGAGCCATTTGAAGGTGGGGCGCACACTGTTGTGGGAAGTGCAGAAAACTTGCCCTTTCCCGATGCAAGTTTTGATGTGGTCATCATGGAAGCTGTCATTGAACACGTTCAGGATCCTTACAAAGCGTTTCAAGAGGTGAGCAGAGTTCTCAAGTCCGGAGGGGTTTTCATTGGGTATATAGCCTATATGGAGTGTTTTCACGAGATTTCATATGCTCACTTATCCTTCAAAGCCATTGAGCATTTGTGTGATACTAACGGAATGAAGCTGGAGGTGATTAAAGGCGGTTCGCGCTTCGGCATTGACTACCATTTGCAGGTTTTGCTTCATCCTTTTCCTTTTCATTGGTTGAGGGGCCCACTGGCGTGGAAGATTCGAAGCATTATTCGCTTCAAGGCGTTTTTGTACAGAATGAAAATGCGGAAGCACATGAATCCCGAAGTGGCCAAATCTGAAAGTGAATTGTTTTTCAAAGTGGAGTGTCTGCGCATGAGCAACGGCTTCACCCACATCATCCGCAAACTGTGATGAACATTCTCCTTCTGACCGATGGCATTTATCCCTTCACCATAGGGGGTATGCAAAAGCACTCATTTTATTTGGCCCGTTTCATGGTGCGCGCTGGCCATAAAGTCACATTGGTGCACTGTTTGACCGGCAATGCCACAATGCCGTCTAAAGCTGAAGTATTGGCTGCCATAGACGCCCCTGCCGAGAATCTCCGCATCATCACCCTGCGCTTCCCGAGTATCAGCAATCTGCCCGGTCACTATCTCAAGGAGTCCTTCCTATTCTCCCGTATTTCCTACAAGGCTGTCGAGGCAGAAATTCATGGATATGACTTCATCTACGCCAAGGGCTTTGCGGCTTCCTTTTTTTTGGAACAAAAGAAAAAAGATCCCGGAATGCCTCCCATCGGAGTGAAATTTCATGGATACGAAATGTTTCAGCCCGCTCCGGACTTCGCCACATGGATGCGCCACCTTTTGTTGCGCGGAGCCACGCGATGGAATAATCTCAATGCGGATTTTGTTTTCAGTTATGGAGGAAAAATCACCGAAATAATCAGCAATTTAGGGGTGAATCGTGAAAAAATCATTGAAATCCCCACCGGTATCGAACGTGATTGGCTGCGAAAACTGCCTCTGCCCGAGTACAGAGAGCCACTTCGGTTTTTGTTCATAGGGAGGTATGAAAGGCGCAAAGGCATTGAGGAGTTGAATTCTGTTCTGCGCCAACTCCCTGCCAATTTGTCTTTTCACTTTGATTTCATAGGGCCAATTCCGAGCGCCAAGAAAATAAAGTCAGAGCGCATCACCTACCATGGCAAAGTGATGGAGAAAGACAAACTGACCGCCTTAATAGACCGTTGCCACGTGCTGGTAACTCCCTCACACAGCGAAGGCATGCCCAACGTAATCATGGAAGGAATGGCGCGAGGACTGGCAGTTATCGCCACAGACACAGGGGCAGTATCGTTGATGGTGGGGGCGGACAACGGTTGGCTGATTGCACCCCGCGACACACGAGCGCTTCGGCAATCGCTGGAGGCAGCCGTTGCCCTTACTCCACTTGCATTGCTTCAATTGCGTCTGCGCTCAATGGATAAAGTGAACACTTCCTTTCTTTGGGAAAATGTGGCCGCACAAACGCTGAGCGAAATTGAAAAGCGCACTAAACGGTAGTGCCCTGTTTGGGGGTTTCTCTAACTTCGCACCTCCATCAGGAAAACAATGAGCAAAGGGCCATCGGTATATTTTCCGGGATTGAATGCCCTGCGTTTTTTGGCCGCTGCGGCTGTGATGGTCACCCACATCGAATTGATGAAACTTTACTTTGGCCTGCGCAATGTGTGGGTCAATGCCGATGCCAAGGTCAGTTCATTCCCCTTGAAGCATGCGCTAAACGGAGACTTTGATTGGCGCGCACCCATGGTGGCAGAAGCGGGACCTTTGGGTGTGGTGTTTTTCTTCGTCCTCAGCGGTTATCTCATCACCTATCTGCTTTGTGCCGAGCGTACTCAAACGGGCAGTATCAGCATCAAACAGTTCTATGTCAGGCGAATACTTCGCATCTGGCCATTGTATTACTTCATTTTATTGCTCGGATTTTTTGTATTGCCTCACTTGGCATGGTTTGAAGTGCCGAGGCAGTCTGCTCAACTGAATGACAACTTCAGTGGCAACCTGCTCTTTTTCACCATCATTTTACCCAACATTGCCTACTCACTCTATGACGCCATTCCCAACATTGGGCAGGCATGGAGCATCGGGGTAGAAGAGCAATTCTACTTCATTTGGCCTTTGCTCATGTTGTTATATGGTCGGTCGTGGAGGGTCATAGTAGTCTTCATGGCCGCGTTCATCGGGCTTAAGATGGGCGTTTTACTTTTCGAGGCTGTTTACAATCCGGAGTGGATAGGGCCACTGAAAAAATTCTTGGCTATGAGCAAAATGGAGAACATGGCCATGGGTGCGTTGGGGGCTTGGTGGCTTTATCATCGAAGAGAAAAAATCCCAAAATGGGTTTTTGCCTCCCGGGTTCCATGGGTGAGTGCAATCGGGGTGCTTGCTCTGGTGTACCTCACTCCCAAGTTTGTACAAAACGGGATTCACCTGGTCCACGGTTTGTTGTTTTTGCTCATTATCGTGAACATCAGTAACCGGCCGCGAGGCAGCGAAGTGTTGGAAAACCGGACTTTCGACTTCTTGGGGCGCATCAGCTACGGTATTTATATGTACCACATGATGATAGTGGTGCTGGCGATGCACATAGTCAGACATTTATTGCCCGAGACAAAGGCATTGACCCCGATTCAAAATGTTCTACTTTACTTGGGTGTGACAGCATTGACAATTGGGGTTTCTGCTGCGTCCTACTATGGTATGGAAGCGCGTTTTGTGCGGATGAAGAAAAAGTTCTCGGCCGTAGTCAGTGGTGACAATGCCAAAGAAGTCTAGATGAAGCGGTTCATAACCATATCCATTTTCGCTACGCTGTTTATCAGCTCGTACGTGTTCTTCAAAGTGCCTTTTGAGGGCTATTTGAGCTATGTGGTTATGCTCTTTTTGTTCCCATTTTTCATTGTTCGTTTCGGGATTCCCAAGATTCCGGTGATGCTCTTTTTGCCTCTTCTCATCACAGGAATTATCTATGTGGAATCCGGAGATAACACATACGCCCTTTTCTTTAAGATTTTTATCGGCTTCTTTTCCAGTGTTTTATTCTATAACTATGTGTTCAGACAGTATGATTTCAATATCAAAGAGCTGTTTGGCTACTACATGATTGGGGCACTGATAGTGTCTGCCATCGGTTTGGTTCAATTGGTCAGTTTCAGGGTCGGATTTACTCCCGGTTATGACTACTCTTTTATTCTGAACAAATGGGGATTGAGCTATGGTGGACTGGGTATTCGCATCAATTCGATCTTCTCTGAACCCAGCTACTTTGCCGCGGTTATTGGACCCGCCTTTTTTATTTGTGTCAGTAATCTCTTTCGCAAGGACAAGCTCTTTTTGACCAAAAAGCAAGGTTTTGTAGTGATTGTGGCCTATTTGCTTTCTTTCTCATCATTGGGAATCATAGGCATTTTCATGACTGTATTATTGCTCCTGCTCAATTTCGGTTTCTTTCGTTATGCCATCGTATTTGTTCCCACTTTCTACTTCGGATTCAACTATGCCTATGACAATATCCCCGAGTTCCGAGATCGATTTGATGGTACGTTCGACATTTTTTCGGCACAGGGCGCCAACACCGATGTGCACGGTTCGAGTTTCGTATTGTACAACAACTACCAAATTGCGGTCAAGAATTTCGAGAAAAACCCTCTTTTTGGCACAGGCCTGGGCTCGCACCCCATCGCCTTTGACCGCTATTCACTGACGCTGCAAACGGGCGTGTTGCAAATTGACTTCAACAAGGCAGACGCCAATAGTATGTTCTTGAGGCTATTGTCCGAAACAGGGCTTTACGGCACTATTTTCATCATTTTCTATCTTATTCGGTTCTATTTGGGCCGAAAGCGATCGGTGGACGATGAACTTTGGGTGATTTCCAATGCCACCCTGCTTATCATTCTGCTTTTCTTGTTCAGGCAAGGGCACTATTTCCTCAATGGATTTCCTTTCTTCCTTTGGCTCTATTACTATGTGCACAAGGAAAATGACAACCGATTGGCCGCATCCGAAGCATGAAAAAAGTCCTTTTTCTCTATACTGAATTGGCCGGTTATGTGGTGTCGTGCATGAAGGCCGCGGCTCAATCGGGGTTGGAAATACACGTGGTGCGCTGGCCGGTAAAGTCCGAAGCACCTTTCAATTTTGGACCGGATTTGCCTATTACTCTCTATGACCGCATGTCGCTTAATCGGGGCGATATACTGACACTGGCTGCCGATTTGGCCCCCAAAGCCATCCTGTGCTCGGGATGGGTAGACAAAGACTATTTGGCTGTTTGCCGCCATTTTGCCCCTCAAACGAGCACGGTTCTCCTTCTGGACAATCCTTGGCAAGGCAGTTTACGCCAGCGTCTGGCGGTCATTTATGCTCGGTTTTTTCTGAAAAGATCATTCAACCACGCTTGGGTGCCGGGTCTCGCCCAAGAAGAATTTGTCAGGCGGCTGGGCATACCCATCGGACACATCAAACGAGGTTTTTACTGCGCAGACCTTCCTTTGTTTGACCAAGTGTGGCAACTGCGCAAAACACAAACCGAATTGCACAAAGTGCTTTTGTATGTAGGGCGCTATGCAGATTTCAAAGGCATCCGCGATATGTGGGATGCTTTTATCCATATCAACTCCGAAAAGCCTCATGGCTGGACGCTGAAGTGCATAGGCACCGGTGATTTGTGGGACGAACGACCCTATCATCCCGCTGTCGAGCACGTAGGATTTGTCCAGCCGTCAGACATGCATGTTCATTTGGCAAGTGCTGATGTTTTTATTTTGCCCAGCCACCGCGAGCCTTGGGGAGTGGTTGTGCATGAAATGGCCGCCTGTGGAATGCCCTTGCTTTGCTCAGATGCGGTGGGTGCCAACGAAGCCTTTTTGGAAGAAGGAAAAAATGGGTTCACCTTTCGCAGCGGCGACAGAGAAAGTCTCATTGAGGCACTGCAAAAAATGATATCCCTGACACCCGAACCATACAGGCAAATGGGCGAAAAAAGTCGTGCACTGGCCGCCCGCATCAATCAAGAACAATGGGCCTCAACCCTACATGAACTGACCGACTGATATGTGTGGAATCAACGGAATATTCGGCAAAGAGAAATTGGATGACCCCGGGGCAGCCGTGGAGCGCATGACCCGAGCATTAGCCCACCGAGGGCCCGATGCCGAAGGTTTTTTTGAAAATGAAAACCTCGTATTAGGGCACCGCAGACTGTCCATTTTTGACACTTCGACAGCGGGCAATCAGCCTTTTATCTCACCGGATGGCCAAGTGGTTCTGGTGTTCAACGGAGCTATATACAATTATATCGAACTCAAAGCCCAACTGCCCGACTATCCGTACCGCACACAAACAGACACCGAGGTGATATTGGCAGCATATACCCGCTGGGGAATTCGATGTATTGAGCATTTCAACGGTATGTTTGCTTTTGCTCTGTGGGATAATAGACTGAAAAAGGGTTTCATAGTCCGCGACCGATTGGGCATCAAACCGCTCTATTACGCACTTGTCGGCAGCAGTTTTGTTTTTGCCAGCGAAATCAGGGCATTGCTGGCCTCAGGGCTGGTAGCTCGCAAGTTGGACCATGTGGCGCTGGCAGATTACCTGCGCTATCAAACTGTGCATGCACCCCGGACGATAATCCAAGGTATCAGGCTGATGGAGCCGGGCACCTACATAGAACTGAGTGACGAAGGATTTGAGCAACACATTTTTTGGAGCCCATCCTCGCACTACGACTCCCAAGCAGAAGGGCAAAACAATACCCAAATCACCAATACGGTGCGCGAGCTCCTCACAGATTCGGTACAATTGCGCATGAGAGCTGATGTTCCCTTTGGGGCGTTTCTATCGGGTGGCATTGATTCGAGCTTGCTGGTCGGATTGATGAGCCAAGGCGGCACGCGCCCGGTAGATACTTTCTCAGTAACATTTGACGAAAAAGCGTTTGACGAGTCAAGTTATTCCGGAGCTGTGGCCAAAAAATTCAACACCCACCACCATGACATCCGTCTGAGCGCTCGAGATTTTCTCCGTTATGTGCCCGAGGCATTGGCGGCACAAGACCACCCGGGAGGCGATGGACCCAATTCGTGGGTTGTGTCGAAAATGACCAAAGAGCAGGGCATTACCATGGCACTTTCCGGACTGGGTGGCGATGAGTTATTTGCAGGCTACGGCATTTTCACCCAAGCCATCAAAGCCCGCGACAACAAATGGATTACGAGTTTTCCCAAACCAATTAGGCGATTGGCCGCACGCGCCTATCGAATGGCCAAGCCGGGTGTGGCATCTGAAAAGCTGCTGGCACTGATGAGCCAAGATTATTTAGATTTCGAGTATGTATATCCCTTATCGCGCCAAGTGCTGAGCGAAGAACGCATTGGCCAATTGCTCGGTTTGAAAAAACTGCCCGCTAACCGAGTGTTCGAAATACTCTGCGCCAACACTGCTCCCGGTAGCCCGGGATTTGGTTTGCCTCATTTGAGCAAGGTATCTGTGGCCGAGATCCTCACATACATGCAACACACGTTACTTCGCGATGCAGACCAGATGAGTATGGCCCATGCCTTGGAAGTCAGGGTGCCTTTTCTGGACCATCGATTGGTCGAGTATGTATTGGGAGTACCTGATAGATTTAAGTTTCCGCACACGCCCAAAAAACTGCTCACCGATTCGTTTCCCGATTTGTTGCCCGAGTCGCTAATAAACCGCCCTAAGATGGGATTCACTTTTCCTTGGGCACTATGGATGAAAAACGAATTGCGACCACTATGCGAAGAAGCATTGGCCAATTCGGCACTTTCCCGGGTACTGGCACCCGGACAAGCAGACCGGCTGTGGCAAGCCTTTCTGCATGACGATCCACAGACCACTTGGTCGCGCGTGTGGCCCTTGGTAGCCCTCAGTGCCTGGATGAAACAAAATGATATTGAAGCCTAAAATCAAAATATTGGTCTTTGCCGACTGGTATGTTCCCGGCTACAAAGCCGGTGGCCCGATTCGATCGGTGCACAATATGGTTCGTTCACTGTCATTCGACTTTTGGATAATCACCTCCACTCACGACCATAATTCAGTTACTCCCTATCCCGACATAGAGGCCGGCAAATGGATTCACCGCAGTGATAATGAGCATGTGTACTATTGCCCTCCGACAGCTGATTATTTGCCAATCCTCCGAAGTCTGAAGGACGAGCACAACTTTCACCGCTTTTATTTCAATAGTCTTTTTTCGCCCAAATTCGCGATTCGTCCCCTGCGCGCACTGCGTTCTATGGGAGTCTCACCGGACCGAATAGTGCTGGCACCGCGAGGTATGCTCAAAGCAGGAGCGTTGACCATAAAGCCGTTCAAGAAAAAAATATTCCTGACAGCAGCTCGCTGGACAGGGCTGTTCGCAGGAATCACATGGCACGCAACATCCGTAGAGGAAAAAAACGAAATCACGAGCCGATTCGGTGCCAAAACCAGGGTGCGCATAGCACCCAATATTCCGGTTAGCCCGGTGCAAATTCCCGCTCGCGAAATCAAACATCCGGGTGATTTGAAATTGGTGGCACTTTCACGTATTTCTCCCGAAAAAAACATCCTCGGTGGCATCCAATATATCAAGCAAGCCGCCACAAAAGGCCACATCACTTGGGATGTTTTTGGCACCATGCAAAACGAAGAGTATCTCTCAGCCTGCCATGCCGAAGCAAAAAACGCACCCGGGGTCTCCATCCGTTTCAAAGGCGAAATCAATCCCGACCACTTAGCTCAAGTGCTCAGCGGGTACCACTTTTTCTTTCTGCCTACATTGGGCGAAAATTACGGACACAGCATTGCAGAAGCCTTGATGCACGGATTGCCCGTAATCATAAGCGACCGAACACCATGGCGTAATCTCGAAATTCAAAACTGCGGATTTGACGTCTCACTTCAAGGCAATCACATGGCCCATACACTGCACAACTGCCTCCAAATGGACGACAGCTCCCACGAGCAATTGAGCATGGGAGCTTTGGAAAAAGGAAAATCCTTAATGAACGACCCGGCTGTATTTCAAGCCAATCTTCTTTTATTTGACTGAATTAAAATCGTGAGCAAAACAGACCTCTCGCAATACAACAACAGCTGGTACAGGCCCGGCAGCCGAACAAAAAGAGCGCTGTGGTATGTGACCAACGTGTTATTCTTCAAAAACCCCTTGTTCGTTTTTTCGGGAGCCAAATGTGCGTTGCTCACGCTTTTCGGAGCCACAGTGGGACGCGGAGTGGTCATCAAACCCTGCGTTAACATCAAGTATCCATGGATGTTGAGCATTGGTGACCATACATGGATTGGTGAAAATGTGTGGATAGACAATCTTGCGCAAATCAACATTGGCGATAATTGCTGCTTGTCCCAAGGAGCATTATTGCTGTGCGGTAATCACAATTTCAAAAAACCGTCTTTCGACTTAATTGTCAAACCAATTACGCTGGAAGAAGGTGTTTGGATCGGAGCTAATTGTTTGGTCACTCAGGGTGTAGTGGCTCACAGCCACTCAATGTTAACTGCCGGCTCCGTGATATCCACCTCAATGGAAGCCTATTGGATTTATCGCGGCCATCCGGCCGCGAAAACCAAAGAGCGTGTCATCTCAGCCCAATGAAGATTTCCGTCATTACCATTTGTTACAATAGTGCCCAGACCATTTCAGACACGATCCGGTCTGTATTGGAGCAGGACTATACGGATGTAGAGTACATCATCATTGACGGTGCATCCAAAGACAATACCATGGAAATCGTCCGTTTGCATTCGCAAGGCATCAGCACCATCATTTCGGAGCCTGACGGTGGCATCTATGACGCCATGAACAAAGGTGTGAGAGCAGCTACCGGAGACGTCATCGGCATTCTCAACTCTGACGATATCTATTCGGACAGCCGGGTACTTTCTGATGTGATGGCATTGTTCGCAGAAACGGAAGCTGATGCTGTCTATGCAGATCTAAAATATGTGGCAAGGGACGATACCTCTCGCACCATTCGTTATTGGCAGTCAGGCGCTTACAAGATGGGTGCATTTCTTAAAGGGTGGATGCCTCCTCACCCAACTTTCTTTTTGAAGAAAAAATGCTATGACCAATACGGTCTTTACAATACACGGCTCAGGTCGGCAGCCGACTATGAACTGATGCTTAGGATGGTGCACAAAAACCACATTGCATTGGCCTATTTGCCGCGTGTTATCACCCTTATGCGTGTTGGGGGCGAAAGCAACATGACATTGAAGAATCGTCTCCGTGCGAATCGAGAAGATCGCATGGCCTGGGAAATCAATGGTCTCAAACCCGGCCTGCTCACTCTCATTCGCAAACCGTTATCAAAGTTGATTCAATTCATCCGCATATAAAAAAGAAAATCTTCAACAATAAAAAAGCCCCCGCAATTGCGGGGGCTTTGATTTATTTAGGCAACCCAAGGATTAGAACTTCGCTCTTGATTTGCGGCCAGTACCTTTTTTCAACCAACTGTATTTATTGCGATAAAATGAACTTCGTCCACGAATGACATAACCCAAGGTCAAGCTGGTCGACAAGAAGCTATCATTATTGCTGGCATTACCTCGCCTGGTTTCTACACCCGGAAGATATTGGTGGTCAAACACCGAACCCGAGCCCGGGTCGTTGATGGCATTGATGACAGCTTGGTTGGCTTGGCTGGCAAAAGCACGAGCCAAATCATTGGGAAGAAGCGTAGGATCGGCATAAACAGTACTCATATCGTCCAGATAATCTGTAAATGTAGTTCTCCAGTTTAACTCCCAACCAAGACGCCATTGTTTATTCCAAGTGAAATAAAATCCCATCCCTGCAGGAAGTGCCATGCCAAACCGGCTGTAGGGTTTGTCTTGACCTTCAGTGGTCCACTCACGAAGGTTGTGCCATGTGTTGCTGATTAATGAAGCATCATCAGCATACAAAATTCTTCCCTGCGGATTGCTGGTAAACACTGACAAGCCACCAAAAAAATAAAGTTTAAAGTCGGGGTTGTAAAAACCTCGTCCGCCCACGTCATTGTTATAGTAAACAGTCAACTCACCGCGCATGCCAAGCTCCCACAACCTATTTCGGAAATTCAAATTGCGGGCTCTGCGAGCGGGATTGGTGGACAAATTGTCAAAGTCACGTATGGGCAGGAAAGAAATACTTTGCAATACAGAAAAGAGTTTTGAAAACCTGTAGCGGCCATAGATGTGCGGGGTAACACGCGTCTCTGTGAGGTGCATATCAAAAACAAAATCCCTTCTGGTACGCTCCTTTCCCCCGATATCACCCAGGTAATTAGACCCACCCAAACCAAACCCCACATCGAGCTTGTACTGGCCCAAAGCATTGCCTGACAAGAGAATCAGAAAAAATAGTATGAGTTTTTTCATAGCACCAACCTTATAAAATCAACTCTCAGACGAGCGTTAACTTTGAATGCGCTAAGATACGCGTTGTACCTTTTTGCGCAACATCTCTTTTTAAAGTTGCAAGAAAAGAATAGGTTTTTTTCAAACTTCTCAAAGACAAATGAATAACACCATAGCAAATCTATTCGGGACTAGACATCCCATCATTCAAGGTGGAATGATTTGGTGCTCCGGGCACCAATTGGCTTCGGCCGTCAGCAACGAAGGTGGATTGGGACTTTTGGGATCAGGTTCCATGTACCCCGAAGTGTTGCGCGAACATATCGTGAAGTGCAGAAATGCCACCACCCGACCATTCGGGGTCAATGTGCCGCTACTCTATCCTCAGATGGATGAAATTATCAAAATCATCATCGAAGAAAAAGTCAAAATCGTGTTTACATCTGCGGGCAATCCGGGTACTTGGACCCCATTTCTCAAAGACCACGATATCAAGGTGGCACACGTGGTTTCAAGCGCAAAATTTGCGGAAAAGGCCGAAAAAGCAGGAGTGGATGCCATTGTAGCCGAGGGCTTCGAGGCGGGTGGGCACAATGGCCGCGAAGAGACCACAACCATGTGCCTGATTCCGGCTGTACGTAAGGCCACAAACC
>Ga0169931_10005728_pt1 | contig 18884 bp, 13 predicted proteins | sample Kivu_15m_20L_FD_129675 | JGI IMG/M metagenome (GOLD analysis project Ga0169931, IMG submission 129675) | Freshwater microbial communities from Lake Kivu, Western Province, Rwanda to study Microbial Dark Matter (Phase II) - Kivu_15m_20L... | ecosystem: Environmental > Aquatic > Freshwater > Lake... | reverse complement strand
CCCGCATTGGGGCTCATTTCCGAACAGACAATTGCTGGAGCTACTTCGACGGCCACCCACGGCTCGGGACGCCATTGTTTGTCGCACTACCTAACTGCAGTGCACATAGCGCATTACGACCCACTTACCTCAGCCCCCACGATCTCGGTGATTCGCGATCCAGAAATTCTGCGAGCAGCTAAGTGCGCGGTGGGCTGTATGGGAATCATCGTCGCGGTTGAAATTCGCCCGCGCCCTGCGTTCCGTATCGAGGAATACCTCGGCTTTTACCCTAAACTGGCAGATGTCCTCGAAAAAGAGTCTGCCTATCCACTTCAACAGTTCTACTATTTACCCTGGCTTGATCGCTATCTGGGACAGCATCGTCGCGAAAGCGATCGACCGCGAAGCTGGTTAGCTCCCCTGTATCGTTGGTATTGGTTCCTCGTTATCGATCTTGGGCTGCATCTAATCCTAAAGGGAATCATGCAAGTCCTCCAGGACCGCCGCTCCGCAAAACTGTTTTTTCGACTTCTAGCACCGTTGACCATTGTTCGCAAGTGGCGTGTTGTCGATCATTCGCAAGACATGCTCATCATGGAACACGAACTCTTTCGCCACTTGGAAATAGAGCTCTTTGTGAGGCGTTCGGAATTGGCTGAAGCGATGGAGATATCGCGTCAATTGATCTCTTGGGCAGATTCAAATGTGCCATTGCCGCCCCAAACGCAAAGAGTTATCGAGAATAATCAATTGCAATCGAGCGCCGAGAAAGCTGCAGGCTGCTACACGCATCATTATCCGATCTGTGTACGGCGAGTTTTGCCAGATAACATGCTCATCTCGATGACAGGTGGTGGGACCGAAGACTACTACGCTATAAGCTTCATCACGTACGATCTGCCTAACCAAAGAGATGGGTTCTTTCGATTTGCCGAGTTACTCTCCATGGTGATGTTCCATCGCTTCAACGCTCGATGTCACTGGGGCAAATATACCCCCTATCATCACCCTCAGATCGTGGCGAATTACCCGCAGTTGCAGGAATTCCAACAACGGTGTCGTCAATTCGACCCCGATGGGCATTTCCAAAACGCTTGGATCAAAGCGACAGTGTTTGGGAGGAAGTGAGGCAGTGATTCAGTGATTCAGTGATTCAGTGATTCAGTGATTCAGTGATTCAGTGATTCAGTGAGGCAGTGAGGCAGTGAGGCAGTGGTTCAGTGGTTCAGTGGTTCAGTGATTCGGTGAGGAAGTGATTCAGTGAGGCAGTGATTCAGTGAGGCAGTGATTCAGTGATTCAGTGATTCAGTGAGGCAGTGAGGCAGTGAGGCAGTGAGGCAGTGATTCAGTGATTCAGTGATTCAGTGAGGCAGTGAGGCAGTGAGGCAGTGAGGCAGTGAGGCAGGGGGGCACAAGTGGATCATTCGGTGTTTTTTGGCGTTGAGTTGTAGTACCTACATCTATTTGGCTAACAACCCAACTCAAACACCAAAATCTCTGATTCGCTCGTCGCTTGATACTCCAGCGATGCTTCAACGCTGATTGCCAACCCATCACCTGGCCGCAACACTTCACCATTGCCCATCGAGTCGCGATGCCCCAGCGCACCCTGTAACAAGCAGGTTACGATATCCATGTCACGATCTCCATGTCACGATCTCCATGTCACGATCTCCATGTCACGATCTCCATGTCATTGTGCGGATGTGTTCCAAAGCCCTGACCCGGTGCAATGAAGTCCTCATTCATCACCCGCAGATTTTGAAACCGAATGTGCTTAGGATCATGGTAGGAACTGAACGAAAACGTGTGATAGGTGTTAGTGATCGAGACTTGTTCGCGCTTTTTCAAGCAGGCGACTAAGCTCTTTGAGTTCTGCGGACGAGAGATGACCAAGTAGCTTCTGATTAAGGGCCTGAAGTGGCTGATCCAACTTACTGACCAGCTCCTTGCCTTTTTGTCGTCAAATCAACATAGACGACATGCCGATCCTGCGTGCAGCGCTCACGCGAAACCAAGTCCATCTTTTCGAGCCGATCCATCTGAGCTGCTGCACTAAAGCAATGACGACTGGGCAAAGTTTACGCTTGCGTTCGCCGAACCACAGGGAAATGAACGCCTGAATACATCCGCCGATGTTTGGAAAAAGCTATTAGAATCCGACGCAAAAGATGGTTATGCTGGAAGCTGCAACGTAACCGAACGGAGCTGGGGGGCGGGCGCGTGTTCACACATGCGGGGAAGAATACAACTTGAGTCTGCGCCCATCAAATCGAACTTAAGTGAACTTATTGGATCAGCGCGAGCAAGTTAGTTTATGAAGTGGGAACAAGTTCATATCACGGTTGACTACTCCGTTGTATGTGGTGACGATCCTTGGCCGGTGATTGAGCCGATCTGGTGGCAAGTCGACATCAACGACGCCCCGGAAGATTACGAGCTCAGCTTGTTGCAGTTTTCGCTCCCACAAAGATTCATGTTTGCGCTGCAATGGTATCGATCGGAGGTAAACAACGGCGGTCATCAGCAATTTTATTACAATGCGACCGGACGAGTGTGGCCCGATGTGCTGAAAGCTCTCGAAGCCATCGATGCACCCAATATGCGCGGCTTGTTTTTGCGTTCGCTCGAAATGCTCCGCGATCAACCGCCTCTCGATCGCGATGATCGCTGCGAGTTGCTGGACAAGTTAAAGCCCGACTTTTCCAAGCTCGATGAGCAGTTTCCTCGAATCGAAGAAGACGAGGGGATCGATGAGTTGGTGATGCAATACATACAGAACTATCCCAAGGACTTCTACTTTGACGGTTTTGTTCGACGAGCCGTTTTTCCCTGGTGACGAGGGAGACTTGAGGAATGAGACTTGAGGTTAGAGGTTAAGGCTTTAGGTTTCTTTTTGGACTCTGCTTTGCGATTCATTTCTTCGACTCGAAACTTCGTCATTTTCCCACTAGGCTCCCACCATGAAACTCTTCCATCTCTACCCGATCAACTACATCTGTTTTCTTGGACTCGTTTTTTCCATGCTTACCAACCTGGCGAGCGATCGCCGTTTGCAGGCCCAGGAGTCTATTGAATACCTGAATGCTGGTACGGCGACGAGTAACATTACTCCCGATCTGGGTGGAGAGATCATCGGTGGCTTTTTACCAATACCTGCAAAACATATTCATGACGAGTTGCATGCGCGATGCCTAGTTCTAGATGATGGCGAAACGAAACTTGCGTTGGTGGTCTGCGACCTGTTAGGTATTCATCGCAGCTTAAGCGTCGAAGCTCGGCGACAGATTCAGGAAGCAACCGGTATTCCGCCTGAGAACATCTTGATTTCAGCGACCCATACGCATTCCGCAACCAGTGCGATTTCGAATGCTTCTGTGGTGAGAAGTTATCAATCGGATATGCCGCTGAACGATTACCAGAAGTTTGTAGCTCGGCGAATTTCGGATGGCGTGCGGCGTGCTATCGAAAACTTGCAACCGGCAGAGATTGCTTTTGGTCGCGTTGATGTTCCTGAGCATCTCTTCAATCGCCGTTGGTTTTTGAAGGCGGGAGCCATGCCCGCAAATCCGTTTGGCAAGATCGATCAAGTCAAAATGAATCCTCCAGCTAATAGCCCTGACCTTGTCGAGCCAGCCGGTCCGATCGATCCAACGCTATCTTTCATCGCCTTACGTGCTCCCGGCGGAACTCTCATCTCGCTTTACTCAGCTTATTCCCTGCATTACGTGGGCGATGTTGGACCGGGCCACATCTCTGCAGATTACTTTGGTATCTACAGCGAACGGCTTAAACAACACCTTTCCGAAAGCCAAAATGATCCACCGTTTGTGGCCATGATGGCTAATGGTACAAGTGGCGATATCAACAACATTCCTTTTGGCAAGCCACGAGGCACGCGCCCAACGTACGGCCAGATGACCTATGTCGCGGAGGATCTGGCCAACAAAGTTCGAGCTGCGATCCCAACGTTAAGCTGGCAGAAGAAGCAGAAGCTGGCCGCCCGCTATCGCGAGTTAGATCTCAAGTGGCGAGAGGTTGATCGGGATCTGATGATGTGGGCCGAAGAGACTTCGGCTAAAGCAAACTCGCTCAAGGGAGCTGATCTGCCGGCGATTTATGCGCGACGCGTGAAAGAGCTCGCTCAAGCGAGTCCTGAGACCAAAGCACCTGTCCAATTATTGGTCATCGGTGATATTGCGATTGGCAGTTCTCCGTGTGAGACGTTTGCCGAGATTGGAATCGAGTTTCGCCATCGTAGCCCTTATCCGAACTCGTTCATGGTCGAATTAGCGCATGGCTATTATGGCTATTTGCCGACACCAAGACACTTTGAGTTAGGTGGTTATGAGACTTGGCCTGGTACCAATTATCTGGAACCTCAAGCCTCGGTTAAGATCATGGATGCTCTGCTCGATATGGCCGCCGAAGTGAAGGGTTTGTGAGGCAGCGTGCGTGTAGCAAGTCACTCAGCAAACCATACCCAGGAGGTGCAGATTGCACATCATGTGCCAGTAAAAACGCCGATTGCCCGACTCGCGAAACGCACACTACTACTGCTTCGATTGTTCGAGAAATTCGATTCGTGGCATCTCAACATGTTCGCGCCATTGCTCAACCGGAACTGTCCAAGGAGGTTCCTTTAATTCCTCTGTCAGCGGCACCAACCAATCCCAGCTTCCGAAAAAGTCAATATCCACTTTGGCGAGATCAGCATTTGGATCGATCATAAATTGCGGCTTGCGACCATTAAGGGAAGCGAGCACAAACGCATGCACTTCAGGACGTCTACCGGTATCTTTTTCGAATTTGTCGGCAATGTATTTCGCCAACTGAACAATCAATTGAGGGTCGCGCGCGAACTTCCCGGCTTGTTCATCAACCATAAATTGCTTGTGATTTACGTTCGCAACGGCTTTGGTTGCTGGATCTACAACCGCATAGCCGATACCCACTTCTTTGGCTCGCAACATCATTCTCCAAGAGAAGAGATGCCCCCTTTCGTGCCAGCTTGTTTCACCGTCGTACAAACGGTGACGCAATGGCCATACGCAATGAAATACCAGATAGGCAACGGCCAGACTTGTTGCTACGCGTCGCACAGGTGTCCATTCAACGTGTTCAACAGCCTGATACGGAATGACACGACCAGAGAGAATTCTTCTGACCCAACTCGGCTCAAAGAAAATGGGGGTAGCTGCAATCATGAACCACGGGAAAATGTGGATGTCGAACAAAACGGAGTTACAGAGATGAAAGAAGACGGCGGCCAAAAACGCGAGTATCCGTGTTTTCTTCCACAGCAAAGCGGGCACGATCAGAAGGTCAAACAATAACCCACCCAGAGACATAAAAATGGCCATCTCTTTTGAGGCCAGATAGTCTCCTACAATGGGAATAGTTGCTTTGGTGGAGAGAAAGAGTCCCATGGGTTGACCCACAAGCCAATCGGGAGTGAGCTTAGCAATACCGCCAAAAAAATAAGGAATGCCGACATGGCAACGAACGGCCCATAAAACCCACACGGGAAATGTATCTTCGTTGGAAGCTTGCCACTTCGGATTTCTCCACCAAGCATCCACGGAAACGTACCGATTTAACGGCAACAATGGCAAGGCCCAACTGATGAGGGCGATGAGGTAATAGTGGTTCTGATAATTGGTTCGTTCCAGCAAAAAGACGTACGTGAAGAGAATCGCAAAGAGAAGGGTGACGACTCGATAGAGGGCGCCCGCCGCGATAGCCAGACTCAAAACCAGCAACGTTAAGAAATGCAGATACATTCCATTGCCAGGCCAGGGCTTTACCCACTCAAAACCCGCATAGGTGAAGTTATACTCGGGCTGAATGTAAAGCATGGAAACTCGACCAGTGGTGAGATAATTCCACGCCCAACCGGCCATCAGCCACCCAAATGCGATGCGAAAAAAAACGAGGCTCGCACAATCCACTTTTCCAAAAGCGGTTGTAAGAGCCTCTTTAGCCACCGACTTATTCGAATTGACCATTGATGTAGTTGCCTAGAATCGATCGAAGCTATACGAGAAAGCCGTGCACAAGCACTTACTCATTCTCTTCATCATCGGTCATCATGGCTTCTCGTTGTTTATCCGCTTGGGTTGCCACTTTCAGATCTAAATTGAATTCGTTGGTCACCCCCGCCTTCACCTCAACCTGCATAAGATCCACTTCTTCGTTCATCGCACAATTGCACTTCGCATCGCCGCGTCCCACGCGAACTCGATGCTTACCAATGACTGCGCCATCTTTGCCATTGGGAGTGTAAGTCGAAATATCAAACTTCCCTTCAGCGTCCGTGAAGGAGAAACCTTGTTTACCTACCAAAGCTTTGTCGCCCGTACTGATTGGCTCAAAGTAAACCATCGCGCCAGCAACAGGCTGTCCTTGGCATTTGACCACTCCAATTGTCTTTGCAGTTGGAAAACCTGACGGTCCGCAGCCGACAACCAAGCTTGCCGTAATCCCTACCACGATCAACAGAATGTTCTTCATGTGTTATCTATTCCTGTGTATTTGAGAAAAGGCACCCCAACGCGTCGAGGTGCCTAACTTTGGATTGATCTTATCGAGCCGGAATGTACTACCACTCTCCAAGTGCGTTGCCATCACGCTTGCTGTGCAAATTGCAATAGGTTGCGATTGCCAAATCTTGACTGAGGAATTGAACAGAACCATCACAGAACACAAATTGTGCTCCACCTGGATGGAAGCTGAACGCATTGTCATCGTTAATCGCAAAATACATTTGGCTTGGGTTAGTCCCCGCATTAATCGGACTGTTGGTTCTACCGTTGGTGCGAACAGTTTCGTCCTGGCCGCTGCCAAACGCGCCAATCCAAGTAGGCCAGTCCTGGAAAGCAGTCGGAGCCCTGGTGCGTCGGGCGGATGATGAGGTGTTGGATGTCACGTAGGAAGATTCTACGCCAGCAATTGTATTGCTCAAACCATCGGTGATGTCCGCGAATCGACTTCCGCCACCTTCCCAAATTTTGTGCATAGCGCCGTCATCGCCCCAGCACGAACCGCCGGCAGTCTTGTAATCTGTAGTAGCATGGCCAACCGCCATCGGATACCGAGGAGGTACAGCACCGCCACCCACGAGGTTGGAACCTGGTATAGCCCAAGACGCTGGGACCAAGTTCGGGAGCACCGAAGAAGGGCAACGATACGTCGAAATCACTGTGTCGCCACCTGGAAAAATGGACCCAACTGGAATGTTGGGGTGTACTTGGCTGCGAAAAGTCTGGTTTCCCAAAACACCGTAATGACCACTTACACCCATACGGTTGTAGAGGTTCTGCTGCTCTACGAATGGCAACAACGCTACCAACCAGCCGAAACCGTCATCATCTTCGCCGCTCGGTTCGCCACGTAGTGGATTCGCACCAAACAGGGCTGGCGGCATCTTCTTATAAACGCCTTCGTAATTGTGAATAGCAAGACCAATTTGCTTCAAATTGTTTCCACAGCTCATTCTTCGAGCGGCTTCACGTGCAGCTTGGACCGCTGGCAACAGCAGGCCGACCAAAATACCAATGATCGCAATGACGACCAACAGTTCCACCAGCGTAAAAGCTGGTCTTCTCAAATTTTGTCTCATGATTCACCCTTTACTTAAACCCTGCTATGACAATGAAATAGCAAATAAGATCGCTACTAACACGGACTAGACGTTAATGGCCCAAAGTTAAGAGCCGTCGTAGGATTGGTGAATTTTTCGCGAACTGTTCCACCTATTCAGCGGAGCTTTGATATTGCTTACGCCACCGCAATAGCCATCCCAGGAACGCGCCCGAGCCAAAACGTTAACGGTAGATGAATTTTCAAACAAGTTTTTCTTTCAACATCATTCCTTAACTTCATACCGCTAGAACTTCGCACTCGTGGTTCAAGCCTCTGGGCGCCCTCCTCATTCCCTGCAACAATGGTGTATCGACATTATCCCTAACGAGTCATTACCTGTGGAGGTTATGCAAGCTAATGCAACTTAAAATCGCGTTTTCCCATGCAGTCGCAACCCTGCTTTTTGGCGCTGGCGTCTTCGTCGCCGCCCAAGGCCTTGCCCATGAAGGGCACGACCACAAGCCGCGCGAAGTCAAACCGGCTGAAATGTACGAGCCGAAAATCATGCCAGATCGAGTGGTTCTCACATGGTCCGATGATCCGACCAAAACGCAATCTGTAACGTGGCGAACATCGATCGAAGTTCCCGCCGGTGTCGCAGAAATTGCCCTAGCTACCGCTGGCCCGGAGTTTGTTAAGGCTACCACTCGAGTTGAAGCTAAAACCGAGAAACTCAAGACCGACATTAACGAAGCCCATTTCCATTCGGTCACATTCAAAGACCTACAACCTGCCACCAAGTATGTGTATCGAGTGGGTGATGGTGTGAATTGGAGCGAATGGTTTCAATTCCGGACCGCTTCAGATAAACCTGAAAAGTTCTCGTTTATCTATTTTGGTGATGCACAAAACAACTTGCGGTCCATGTGGTCGCGCGTCATTCGCGAAGCATACAGCGATGCCCCCAAAGCAGCGTTTATTGTGCATGCAGGTGACCTGATCAATACCGCCGAATCCGATGCCGAATGGGGCGAGTGGTTCGGGGCAGGTAACTGGCTCAATGGCATGATCCCTAACGTTCCCGTTCCCGGAAATCACGAACAAGGCAAAGCGGCTGACGGCACACGCAGACTGTCTCACCACTGGAGACCATCCTTCACACTGTTCGAAAATGGCCCCGAGGGATTGGAAGAATCTTGCTATACCTTTACCTATCAAAACACCCGAGTTATCGCTTTAAACAGCAACGAAGGCATCGAAGTCCAAACCGCTTGGTTAGAGAACGTTTTGGCCAAGAACGAGCATCCGTGGGTCGTTTGTACTTTCCACCACCCAATCTTCTCCACAGGCAAAAATCGCGACAATCCTGGCCTGCGGGCTGCCTGGAAACCTATCTTTGATAAGTATCGTGTTGACCTGGTACTCACTGGCCATGACCACACCTACGGCCGAACTGGCTTACAGACGCCACTCAATCTAGAAACAGTGGCAAACGTCCCAACAGGCGTCTCCAATGTAGATGCCGACTCGGGAACCGTTTATGTGGTTTCCGTAAGCGGACCAAAGATGTACGATCTCAATCGCAAACCATTCATGGTGCGAGTCGCTGAAGATACGCAATTGTATCAAGTGATCCATGTTGATGGCAACGAATTGCGATTTGAGTCACGCACCGCAGTGGGTGAGCTCTATGATGCATTCACTTTGAAGAAGACAGCCGGTCAGAAGAACGAGCTGATCGAAGGAGAAGTCACTATGCCAGAGCGATTACGCAAATAGCCTAAAACACACAAACCAACCCCTCCATTGGCCGCTACATGACGCTCTCCACCTTTGGGCGTCGCGTAGCGGCTTTTTTTGTTTGCTAGCCCTTCACCCAGGCGAACCATTCCTTCACCTTCGCTTCACAGCTTCTTACCCATTCATTCATCGGATCTAAACACAAAACTGATAAGTTACCCCCCGCGAAAGAGCAGGTTAAGCTGCGTCGTGAAAGTTCTCTATGCCAATAGGCTCTTTGCTGTGGAGTGGATTGATGGTGTTGCTACGATCTATACGATTTTCTTGCTTGGCAGTCGTTCTTTACATCTTTTCGCCGCACTCTGTTTTCGAGCCATGCGGACTCTTGGCTCAAGCCCCTGAGCAAGCATCTGTTACGGAAGCCACCCGCACGTATGAATTTCAGCAGGGTGTCAACAACTACAAAGGGACTGTGGACTCCGAGATTTGGGCCCTTGCCCCCACAACGTTGCTGGATAAAAACGGAAACGCGTCGACCGATGCCAACAACGACGGCGGTGAGAGCCAAGTCGTCATGCGTTTCGATGACATTATTGGTGACAAAGAATTACAAGTTCCTCCCGGCAGCAGTATCGTCAGTGCCAAATTGCTCGTCGCTGCTTTTGACCAAGGTGATACGGTTGGTCTGCATCGTATGCTCGTACCATTTGGTCGGGCTCCCACCTGGAACAGCTTAGTGGCTGGTGTATCGGCGGATGATATTGAAGCAAGTCGTCATAAAGATAGTTTTACCTTTGGCAAAATTGCCGCCAGCACATCCTCGATTGCATTTGATGTTACTGACACCGTGCAGGATTGGGTGAACGGTCACCCTAATCATGGTTGGGCGTTTATCAACGCAGGTGGCAATGGCTGGGACTTTTATTCTTCTGACTTTGAAATCATCAAGCAACGTCCCAAGCTTGTTGTCGTGATTCGCACCAAGCCTACCGACTCCGAATCTGTACCTTCAGGAATCTCCAAATAAGGATTACCCCGCAATGACCAATCGAAACAATACAGCTCCTGCCGGTACTTGGTTCGGAGACGCATCTCATTTTCGTACTCCCTCGCGCCGAGACTTTCTTTACGCCGGTTGGCTTGGTGGTCTCGGCCTGACGATGGGCGATTACTTCAAGCTCCAGGCCCTTGGTGGAGAATCGGAAGGACCCAAACCACCAGTCAAAGCGAAATCTGTGATTCATATCTACCTACAAGGTGGATTTGCCCACATGGACAGTTTCGATCCCAAGCCCGATGCACCTTCAGAGTATCGTGGCATTCTCAGCGCGATACCAACTTCGCTCAACGGCGAGTACTTTAGCTCGCACATGCAAGCCACCGCTAAAGTCGCTGACAAGCTGACCGTGGTTCGCAGCATGACCCATACCGAGGTAGACCATAGCCGCGGTGAGCACAGCATGTTCACGGGCTATCGTCCTTCTCCAGCATTGGTTTATCCAAGTGTGGGTAGCGTCGTATCGCAGCAGTTTGGCCCACGTGGTGCAATGCCTCCCTATGTGGTTGTTCCAACTCAAGGAAGTCAGTTTCTCGGTAGCGGGTATTTGAGCAACGCTTATGGCCCATTTGCCTTGGGTGGTGACCCAGCTCGTCCTAACTTTACCGTTCGCGACCTGAGCTTGCCTGAAGGCATTGATGAGCAACGCTTCGAAAAACGCAAGAGTTTGAAGCAGTTGGTGGACAATCATTTTGCGAACCAAGAGAAAGATGATCGCTTGGCAACCATGGATTCTTTCTACCAACGAGCGTATGACTTATTGGCTTCGAAAGAATCGCGAGAGGCTTTCAGTCTCAATGGCGAATCGGATAAGACGAAAGAGCTCTATGGAATGAAGCCTTGGGGCCCCATTTTGCGTCCATCTGCGGGTGCCCGCTTCTTGATTGCTCGTCGGCTTGTCGAAGCTGGCACGCGATTTGTGACCATTACCTATGGGGCTTGGGATACGCATTCGTATCATTATCGCGGCATTGAAACGCAATTGCCTGACTTCGATCGAGCTTATGCGGGGCTCATTACCGACCTTGATCAACGTGGTCTCTTGGATTCCACCTTGGTATTGGTCACGAGTGAATTCGGTCGCACGCCACGCATCAATGCGGGTGGTGGTCGCGATCACTGGCCACGTGTCTTCAGCATCGTGATGGCTGGTGGTGGTATTAAGCGTGGTCAAATTTATGGTGCATCCGATGGCTTGGCCGCAGAACCCGCCTCCGATCCACTCTCGATCGAAGATTATTCGCATACCGTGTATCACCTGTTAGGTATCAATGCTCGCGAGCAACTGATGTCTCCTGGCGATCGCCCACAGGCTATCGTCATGAACGGTAATGTCGTCTCGAAACTACTAGCCTAAGCTCATTCGCTTTATCGCAAATGCTTAGACCATTGAACTTGTATTATTGACCTATTAGCCGGACCAACAATGATTCACCTGACACGCTCACTCTTCCTTGTCTCAGTGTTGTTTTTGTTTGGATCTAGGCTGGTTGCCGTCCCCCCAGCTCTTGAATCGATTGAACCATCTATCGGTACTATCGGTACAGAATTCTCTGTGGTTGCCACAGGTTCTGGCTTCCATCGATTCAAGAGCATTCTCTTCTATGGCGACGAGGTGCAACTCGCGCGGCATGAGGTTTTATCTGAGAACGAACTTAAGCTATGGTTCAAATCAGAGGCAGGCACCAAACCAGGGCGATATTACTTTCGCGTCCTGACAACGGATGGAAGTAGTGAGCTAAGAGCCTTAACGCTAACTCCCTTCTCGATCCTGTCCGAGCAACGTGAGTCACAGGAAGCGATTCAAGTATTGGAGCGTTCTCCCGAAACCGCTAACGTCACCATCTTAGGAGTCTTAGAAGACGGTGACCGCGACCGTTACAAAGCGGTATTTTCGAAGGGTGAGCGAGTCTCGATCGAAGTCGAAGCGGTTCGGTTAGGATATGTGCTCTTGGATACGGTGTTAACCGTTTACGATCCCGCAGGCAAGATTCTGGCCACGGTTGATGACACCCCGCTCTATAAGCAAGACCCATTCATTACTTTTGTCTCGGAAACTGGTGGCGAATACATCATCGAGGTTCGTGAAACAGCTTATGAAGGCGACAACCGAAGTCGATATGCGTTGCACATTGGCAACTTTGCGAGACCCGCATTTGTTTACCCTCCAGGCGGACCCATCGGCGAAAAACTAGATTTAACGATTGAGGGAGATTACGCGAGCCCCCCAACTCTCCCAACGATACCAGAAGCTGACTGGAACCAACATGGGCTTGTTCTCAACGAAGGCAATGTCACCTCGCCAACCGCTATTCCCTTTCGAGCTTCGCCCTTTGGGAATGTGTTGGAACAGGAACCCAATGACACTCCTGAACTTCCTAATGCGAATGCTGTGGGCCAAGCTATTGCGGAACTGCCTATGGCATTCAACGGCGTTTTGGAACGACCTGGTGATATGGACTGCTTCGCGTTCCAAGGCGTTGAAGGAAAAGTCTACGTATTCGAAGCATTTGCCGATCGTGTGGGCTCGCTGGCAGATACCGTGATCACCATATTGGATCAAAAGGGAAGCGTATTGGTTCGCAACGATGATGGCAATACACATGACTCGCGACTCGAGTTTCGCGCACCGCGATCAGACACCTATTTCCTGCATGTTACGGATAAACTTGCTAATGGCGATTGGCGATTTATCTATCGCGTCGAAGCTACCGAACGACTCCCGAACTTGACTGCATTCCTGCCTCGTCAAATCCGCCGATCCCAAGAAGGTCAAACCGTACAGGTTCCCCAAGGTAATCGTTCACTGCTCAAATTCGGCGTGCAAAGAACCTTCTTCGCTGGACCGGTGCAAGGTGAAATGCTTGACCTGCCCGCAGGCGTAAAATCATCGCCAATCGCTTTAGAACCCGACATGTACTGGGCTCCTGTTGTATTGTCGGCAGAAGAAAATGCAGAAGTTGGCGGTAAACTTATCAATGCGCAAGTAACCGCCTCCGCAGACACGGGCGCTATTCGGGGCGGATTTGCTCAAACGGTCGATCTGATCGATGGACCGGCGGATGCCATTTATCATGAAGCTAATCTCGATCGCTTGGCCGTAGCGGTAACCCGCAGAGTCCCATTCAAAGTCGATTTGATTCCTCCTACCACGTCGTTACCTCTCGATGGCTCCTTAGAGTTGCTTGTGAAGGTAATACGCGATCCAGGTTTCACCGGTCCGGTCGAAGTTTCCATCCCCGTTCTCCCACCTGATTCATACGCTGAAGCCAAGATCGAAATCCCTGCCGATCAATCGGAAGCGAAGTATACGATTCACAGCCTACCAGTAACGCCTCAAAGAACCTGGGCATTGTGTTGCGAAGCTCAAGCAGGTGCCAAAGCCAGAGCTAAAGCGGTGGCCAGTGCTTCAACCAACGATCCTTCCCCAGCCTCAGAAGATACTATGCAAGGGGCTGACCTCGCAGGTGTAAAAGTTTGTTCCGAGATTACCAATCTGACTATCGCCGCCTCCCCAATCAACGGCGTGTTACAACAAACTGCGGGTGAACAAGGAACCACGATTCAGGTTATTTGCCGACTGGATTGGAAGGAAGATAGTCAACTTCCAAAGGAACTGACCATCACCCTGGAAGATCTTCCGAATCGCGTAAAGGCTGATCCAGTTGTCTGGAAAGGGGAAAAGGAAATCCTCATTCCGCTTCACTTTGAAGAAACTGCTCCGGTGGGAACGTTTGATTCGGTCTATGCCCGAATGACTGGAGAAATCAATGGACAAAAGGTCAGTTTTAACATGGGACGCGGAACAAAACTCGTGATCGCCGAACCTGGAAAACTGATGCGCAACGAAGCTGGCGATGCACTCAGTCCTCTGGATACTCTGCGTCGCAGCAAGCAGAAGTAGCTCGATGTTTTTAGATCTATCTGCTTCCCCAAAAGTCAACTCAATTGCTCGAGGGCAATTCTTCTTAGGAAAAATGGTGATTGGAATGGCCAAAGTTTTGAATCTTCTAACCCGCTTTCGTTCGATCCCACTTGCATTCGCAGTGATGCTTGGCGGTTCGAGCCTATCAAACCAGACGTGTTTAGGAAGTGAACCGGAAACGAACCGTGATAGTTCCTTGCAGGTTCCTGAAGCGTCGAAGAATCCATCTTTCCGTAACGATGTTTTACCTGTCTTGACCAAAGCTGGCTGCAACGCTGGAAAATGCCACGGCTCAGCTTCTGGTAAAGATGGTTTTCGACTCAGCCTATATGGTTATGATCCTGATGGCGATTATTTTCGGCTGACCTCGGAGCAAGTCGGTCGTAGAATCAACCTAGCGGAACCTGAATCAAGCCTTCTTCTTCGGAAAGCGGTCGGGGCCGTGCCACACACCGGTGGCAAGCTGATTGAACCAGGATCTGAGAACTACAAAACTCTCGCCCTCTGGATTGCTCAAGGTGCTCCCGCAGATCCGGAAGGAATGGCCGTTCCGGTTGGAATCGAAGTAACACCGAAGCAGATTCTCATGGAGCAAAAGGGGCTTCGCGAATCCATCAAGGTTACTGCAAAATATAGCGACGGGTCAGCCCGTGATATCACCCATTGGGCCGTTTTCTTCAGCAATAACGAAGCCGCTGCAACAGTCAGTGAAAGCGGCTTGATCGAAGGTACCGGACCGGGTACCGCGTTTATGCTGGCACGCTTTGACCAGTTTACCGAAGGTTCCTCAGTGATCGTTCGCCCAGGAACGCCTTATCAATTTCCAGATCGCCAACCGGTAAACTATATAGATGAGTCGGTATTCGCGAACTGGAAGAACCTGCATCTTTTGCCGGCTGAAACCTGTGATGACGAAACATTCTTGCGTCGCTCCACCATCGACTTGATTGGCTTGTTGCCAACTCCAGAGGAACGAGATCGCTTTCTAAAGAGCCAAGATCCTGATAAACGCAGCAAATGGATCGATGAGTTGCTAGAACGAGACGACTTTCTTGATCTGTGGGTCATGAAGTGGGCCGAAATGCTGCAGATTCGCACTGCCAACGGATTAAGCTCGAAGGGACTTCAGCGCTACGATGCTTGGTTGCGTAAGGCCGTACATGAAGGTCGAAAAATCGACGAAATCCTGGCCGAACTCATTCCAGCTTCTGGCGGGACTTTTCAAAATCCCTCGACGATCTATTATCAAACAGAAACGACACCACAGTTACTCGCCGAGAACATTGCACAGGCCTTTTTGGGAACTCGAATCCAATGTGCACAGTGTCACAACCATCCGTTCGATCGCTGGACGATGGATGACTATTATGGTTTTGCGAACTTCTTTTGTCAGGTCGGCTACAAAGTCGCCAAGGATCCTCGCGAAGTACTCGTTTACAATACTGGCGAAGGGAGCTTGAAGCATCCCGTTGGCGAACGCGATGTAGCTCCGAAGTTCTTGGGTGGTGAAGCTCCAAACTTCTCCAAAGGGGATGATTACCGTATCGCTCTCGCAAACTGGCTCACCTCCAAAGAGAACAAGGCTTTCTCGAACCATCTTTCCAACGTTGTCTGGGCACACTTCATGGGCGTTGGCATTGTAGAGCCAATCGATGATGTTCGAATCAGTAACCCACCATCAAATCCCGAACTGCTGGATAAACTAGGAGAGAAACTGGCTGAATACGATTTCGACATCAAGCCTTTGATTCGTGATATCTGTAACTCCGCCACCTACCAACTTGCCACAACTTCCAATGCTTCAAACCAATGGGACCAACGCCATTTCTCGAAAGCTCGCGTTCGTCGTATGTTTGCCGAAGTTTTGCTGGACTGCGTCAATGAAGTCACCAATACGGAAGACCGCTTCCCTGGCTTGTTGCCTGGCGCTCGTGCCATTGAAGTGGCCGATGCGCGAACAACGCACTACTTCCTAAATACGTTTGGTCGTGCGACGCGCAACACTCCTTGCAGTTGTGAAGTTCAAACCAATCCGACACTCTCACAAGCACTGCATTTGCTCAACGGCGAGAATACAACCGGCAAGATCATCGAAGGTCAACTGATCGACAATATGCTCAGCAGTGGAAAATCACCCGAGGATATCATCCGCACGATCTATATCCGCTGTTATTCACGCGAACCTTCGCAGGAAGAAAAGACAAACCTACTTCAGAGAGTCGACCAAGCAAGTGACAAGAAGAGCGAACTCGTGGATATCTTCTGGGCAGTCTTGAATAGCAATGAGTTCATCTTCAACCACTAAGAGTTTTGTCCGTCGTCGAACGTCGTTTATTCAGAAAAGAAATACAAGTCGCTGCACTGCGATTTAACAGGTGTGTATTCTATGTGGACTCTAAGTTTTGGGCAGAAGTCTTTGGCGTTCGCTCTGGTCGCTGTAGGGGCTTCATGCCTTGGCTTCCCAAATTACGATAGTACCGCATTGGTACTAGCTCAAGACGCGAGCGCTGAAGCTAATGCGACTGCTCCAGTTCCATTCGGGGACGTCAAAGCTATCCTACGTAAACATTGCGGCACTTGCCACAACGCCAATGAAATGCGTGGTGGACTCGACGTTATGTCGGAGGCCGCCATTGGTGCCGGTTCGGATTCTGGCCCTGTACTTGTGCCGGGCAAACCCGAAGAGAGCTTGCTCTACCTAGTGACGTCGCATGAAGCTGATCCGAAAATGCCACCGAACAGCCCGAAGATACCTCAGCGAGAGCTGTCGATTCTTCGACGTTGGATTGCCAATATTTCCGCTGACTCTGCCAAGCCTTCTGCCACCGAAGCGGTGGAAGCAGGTAGCCCAACAGATGCTAACTCTGCAGTTACCTCGCCTGCAGTAATGAATGCGGCTTCTACAATAGAGCCTGCAATTGGTTCGATTAAACCTTTTGCCTCGGCCGTTCCCATCCTAGCTTCATCACTTCATCCGGATGCAGCGATGATTGCCTTGGCCGTGCATCGGCAGGTTGTGTTCCTCAACCAAGAGACTCGCGAATTCGCAGGCACAATCGATTTCCCATTCGGCGAAGTCCATACACTCACCTACTCACAGGATGGGCAAAAGCTCATCGTCGGTGGCGGCGAACCAGGAGCTTCTGGTGGATTCGTGGTTTACGATCGCGATGCGAAACCTCTGTTTCAGTGGAACGAAGAATTCGATGTGGTGCAGACATTGGCCATCTCGCCTGATCAGTCGCTCGTCGCAGTAGGCTCCCCTAAACGAACGGTTCGTGTCATCGGTTTAGCCGATGGCACAGAGAAGTATGTTATCAAGAAACATACCGATTGGCTTACCGCGTTATCGTTCAGTCCTGATGGCTTGCTGTTGGCTTCTGGTGATCGCTTCGGTGGACTCTATTTATGGAATGCGGAAACTGGAGCAGAATTTGCGAACCTGAAAGAACACAATGGAACAGTACGTGGCATCCAGTTTAGCCCGACGACGGATCATTTGGTTTCTGCCAGTGAAGACGGCTTCTTGCGTCGCTTTGATCTGCAGGCTCTCGCGATGGATAAAGAATGGAATTGCAATATTGGTGGCCTGACCGCTATGTCGGTTGTTTCATCGCTGACAGGTGACGCAAAAGAAATACAATCTCGAGACCTAGCAGATCGCTTTTCTGCAGGACGTATTCTGGTTGCTGGTCGCAATAACAAGATTAAGCTGTACGACTTAGCTGCCAATCCTCTGTGGGAAGATTCGTTCGCCGCGGCCGTTGCCCCATCGGTGTGCATGACTCGCGATGCCAACTCTATCTTTGCCACGACTTCAGCAGCTAGTATCTTCTGTTGGCTCAAAGATGACCATCAGTTGCAGCCTGAAATCAAGCTGCCGATTTCGAATGATCTAAACGCAGAATTGATCGCTGGTATTCTCCGTCAAAAGCCTGTTGTTTCAGAGATCCCCTCCGCCTCTGCTGCGGCACCAGCGAACGTCGCGTCTGCATCTGATCCGGCAAGCGAGATGCGTAGCCCGCGCAGTGAGTCCACTATCGCCCGTCCATCCTCGACGATTGCCGAATCGAGAAAAGTCCTGGCAGAAACCGAAGATGTATTGAAGCGATTCTCAATGATCACTGCTCAGCTCGAAGATGAGTTAGAAAAGCAGGAAATGTTGCGTACACGCGATCTTTTGCGAACCAGAATTGCCTCCCATCGTCGGCTGATGCAATCACTGAATGACTATTTGGTCGAAACAGCAGATACTCAAGAGTTGGAAGATCCAGCGAAAGATGCAGCCGCTGCACTTTTGGTACAGCAGTTGAAGTCGGCGATTGAGAAAGACCTATCCGAACTAGAAACCAAGCTTGCCAAGGTTGTCGAATCGATGACCAAAATCGAAAGCATGACGGATTCGGAGAAGCGATAATCGATCGGCCTTGTTGATTTCGCTTTAGTTGCAGAACTTGAGCTTTGACCAGATTCACTGATAGGAAATTTGATTTCCCAATAGTCTACAAGGGAAAATACTCAAATCAAGGGGTGCGTGCGTTCCTAAGCGGCGATAGCCGATTAGGAACGCACGCACCCCTTGGCGTTTTTTGCGAT
>Ga0169931_10005727_pt1 | contig 18884 bp, 13 predicted proteins | sample Kivu_15m_20L_FD_129675 | JGI IMG/M metagenome (GOLD analysis project Ga0169931, IMG submission 129675) | Freshwater microbial communities from Lake Kivu, Western Province, Rwanda to study Microbial Dark Matter (Phase II) - Kivu_15m_20L... | ecosystem: Environmental > Aquatic > Freshwater > Lake... | reverse complement strand
TTTCGTACGCACCTCATCCTCAGTGACGATTTCTCCGCTTTTACTTAAAAGCCATGCCAACTGTTTGTCAGAAAAGCCGGCTTGTTTCATTTCATAAAGATCATCTTTACTGATCGTGGAAAGTGACTGTCCCTCTGTTCGATTTTCGAGTGAGACCATGTAGCGAATCTGCTGCAGGAACCAAGGATCAACTTTAGTGATATCAGCAATTTCTTCGACCGATGCTCCAAGTTTGAAAGCATTGCGAATTTGAAGACTCCGATCCCAATAGGGCTGAAGAAGACGGTCGCGTACTGTTTTTCGATCAGGGATATCATAGCCATCGGCTCCCAAACCTGCACGACCCACTTCCATGGATTGCCATGCTTTGTTCATCGCCTCGGCAAAAGTGCGGCCAATAGCCATCACCTCACCCACAGCTTTCATCTGAGTGCCCAGCGTTTCGTCAACACCTGGGAATTTCTCGAAATTAAAGCGAGGGATTTTCACCACTACATAATCGAGTGAGGGTTCAAAACATGCTGAAGTTGTTCCCGTGATCTGATTTTTTAGCTCATCTAAATTATAACCGACCGCTAATTTGGTGGCGATTTTCGCAATTGGATAACCCGTCGCTTTTGAAGCCAAAGCCGAGGAGCGACTTACACGTGGATTGATCTCAATGGCTACAAATCGATCCGTTCCCGGTTCCATCGCAAATTGCACATTACATCCGCCTGCAAACGTACCAATGCTTCGCATCATCTTTATGGCAGCATCACGAAGGATTTGTAATTGTTTATCAGTGAGAGTCTGCGTAGGGGCAACGGTAACGGAGTCGCCGGTGTGCACTCCCATTGGATCCATATTCTCGATATAACAGATGATGACTACGTTGTCATTGTTGTCGCGAAGAAGCTCTAATTCATACTCTTTCCATCCAAAAACAGATTCCTCGATGAGTACCTCATGAATAGGACTTAGTTCAAGTCCACGTAGCACCTTGCGTTCGAACTCATCCTCATTCCAAACAATACCTCCACCCATGCCGCCTAAGGTAAAGGATGGGCGAATTACGATAGGTAGTCCTCCCAGTTCTTCTACAATCTCTTTAGCATCTAGAAGAGATTTTGCAGTTCTGCTTCTACACTGACCAATTCCAATATCATTCATCAGATCGCGGAATTTTGCGCGGTCTTCGGTAATCTCGATGGCATCGATATCAACGCCAATCACATGAATACCTTCTTTTTCCCAGTATCCTTCATTGTGCAAATCACGTGCCAGATTCAGAGCGGTTTGTCCTCCCATTGTAGGTAACACGGCATCGGGACGCTCAATCTCAATAATCTCCTTGATCGATTGTGTCGTCAGAGGTTTAAGATAAATGGTGTCTGCCATAATCGGATCCGTCATAATAGTAGCCGGATTCGAGTTGATAAGTACCACCTTATACCCCTCTTCCTTAAGGGATCTACAGGCCTGAGTTCCCGAATAATCAAACTCACAGGCTTGTCCGATGATGATGGGTCCTGAACCGATGATGAGAATTTTCTTAATGTCGTCGCGTCTTGGCATGGTAGTGAGAATACAGAGGTTTAGGACTTAGATGCAGCAATGCGCTGAATGAACTGATCAAATAAATAGGAAGAATCATGAGGACCCGGTGAGGCCTCGGGATGGTATTGGACCGAAAAGCCGTTAAATCTTTTGAAATGGAGGCCCTCGACGGTGTCATCGTTCAGGTTGATGTGGCTGATCTCGGCTACGCTAGGATCGACAGCTTCAGGCTTTACAGAAAACCCATGGTTTTGTGTGGTGATTTCAACTAAACCAGTCGATAGATTTTTTACCGGGTGATTAGCACCACGATGCCCTACAAACATTTTACCCACTTCGATTCCTTCGGAAAGTGCCATAATTTGGTGTCCAAGACAGATTCCAAACAAGGGTTTTCCACTTGCTTTAGCTTCCTGTACTGTTTCTATGGCATAATCCATAGGGTTTGGGTCGCCAGGTCCGTTTGAAAAAAAGTATCCATCAGGATTCCAAGCCTTGATTTCTGAGAATGCCGTTTTTGCTGGGAAAACACGAATGGAACAGCCTCTTTGAGTAAAATTATTGAGGATGTTCTGCTTTACCCCATAATCTAGGACAGCTACCCTGAAGCCATCTCCATTCGATAATGTTTGAGCTTCTGAACGAGTCACCTTAGTAGCAAGTTCAAGTCCATCCATACTTACCCAATCGCGTGCTTTTTGGATGAGTTCTTCATGGTCGAGAATCTCAGTGGAGATCACCGCATTCATAACTCCTGAACTGCGAATATGACGAACGAGTTTACGAGTGTCGAGCCCGGTGATTCCAACAATACCATTTCGTTTTAAATAGGCGTCGAGGCCTGAATCAGCCATTGGATTGCTGTAATCATGCGAAAAATCACGGACAATAATCCCGGCAACCATCACCTTAGCCGCTTCATCATCACGGCTGGAAGTACCATAATTTCCAATGTGGGGATAGGTCATCATCATCAGCTGACCGTAATAGCTGGGGTCTGTAAATATTTCCTGGTACCCGGTCATACTGGTGTTGAAACAGAGCTCACCACCAGTTGTACCGAGCGAGCCGACAGAAAAACCCTGGGCTACGGTTCCATCGGCGAGCGCCAAGAGTGCAGGTATGCGTGGTTTTAGGGACATGTTCTAAGTTGTAATGGCGTTTAGGCAAAAAAAAATCCGACAATTCAACGGAAATTGCCGGATCTAAGAATGTTCAAAACAATGTTTCTTTTTGGACGCGGATCTAAACTGGATCATGCTAGAATAAGGCGTAAATGAAAGGCGCCAAGGCCGTGTTTCCAGTTACTACGATGAGAAGACCTAAGCTGATCAAGATAAAAACGATAGGAAGGAGCCAAAATTTCTTTCTGACTTTAACAAACTCCCAGAACTCAACCAGAATGTGAACTTTACTCATTATTGATCTTTGTCGAATTTCGACAAGATACAGAAAGGCGATTGCTAATTCAAGTTATGCGATAGAATCAGAGAACACTTCAATGTAAACTACTTTAACAACTTCGGATCAACACTTTGAATAAAGTTGATCACCGAGTCAATCACAACTTTTGATTTTGCCGAACCACTTAATACTTTACTAATCATACTGCTATCTTGAGTGAGAAACTCTTTGGCTACATCGCGATCTGTATACGCTTTGCCATTTGCCCCCCTCTTTTGAACTTTCGCCGTCTCATAAGCAATACGTAGTTTATCTAAGGAAATATGCATTGCGTTACCTCAAATTTTAGTGTAGATTCAACTTTGTTGAATTCAAATTTAGTGACAATATTTGCATCAAAATAGCAGATTTCTTCAAATGTTTTGCAAACTTTTCAAACAAAAAAGACCTTGAATATCCTAGCTATAAACATCAGAATTTATCGGAAGCAAAAAGGCCTCTCCCAACGAGCTTTGGGTAAACTGATCGGTGTTGACCACTCACACATCAGCAAGTGGGAGACGGGTAGCATAAATCCTGGTGCTGATAACTTAGTTAAACTCGCCCAGGTTCTTGGAGTGAGTACCTCTACCTTGATGGGTAACACCAATATGCAGGTGAATTTCCTTGACCAGATTCAAGAGGAGGTACAGTCTTATTTTGAGCCTCATATGATGCGATTTAAGCCGCAGGAGATGTATTTTTTGAGAGATTATCTCAAATTACACGTTCAGTTTATGAACAAGTATCTCGGTAGAATAATGAGTGAAAAGTAGTGTCAAATAAGGTCGTTCTATACGATTTACTATAGTTCTACCACCGTTACCCCGGGGCCGCCTAAATCCCAACGTGGCGTGTAGAATTTTTTAATATGTGTACCTCTATTCGACAGATGATCTTGAACTACTTTTCTCAAGACCCCATCACCTTTTCCGTGAATAATCTCGACTTGATGTAGACCGGTTTGAATAACATCATCAATGTAGCGGGTCACTTTTTTCTCAGCCTCATCGAGTCTCAAGCCTCGAATATCAAGCGTGGGTGGCACGGATAGGGGGATGGGCATAGAAGCAGATGATAATACCCTAACCTTCGGCTGTAAGGGTTTTTGAATCTGTTCCGTTACTTTGACCAGCTTGTCGATCCGAGTTTTCATTCGCATACCATTCACGAACACCACGGCCTCCTTACCTTTGAGTTCCAGCAATTCACCGGTACTCTTTCCATCTAAAAAACGGATCATATCGCCCGGAACGGGTGGTTCGCCGGAGACTTCGAGAATGCGTTTTTCTTCAATTTCCTGAAGTTCCGTTTCAACCGTAGCAACAGTCTCTTTTAGCTTTTTTCTAACCTGTTTGACCTGCTCCTTGTCACCACCGCTTTTTTTAGCTTGTTTGATGGCATCGTCCACTTGTTTTTGAGCCCCAAGAACAATGTTTTTTGCCTCTTGTAAAGCTTTTTGACGCAGTTTAGTCTGCTCGTTCAAGATGGCTTTTTGTTTCGTTTCAAGCTCGGCTTTTTTCTTTTCGGTTTCCTTAAGAATGATACCCGATTGAAAGGCCATCAAATCGGCTTCTCTAGTTTTTGTTTGTAATTCGAGAATGAGTGATTCTACTCGACTCTTGGATTTACCTATTTTTGACCGAGCAGATTCCAGAAAATGTCGGTCAACACCAATACGAGCTGCAATCTCGAAGGCATAGCTACTTCCAGGAACGCCTTTCCGAAAGATATAGGTCGGCGCCAAACTTGTAGGGTCGAACTCCATGGATGCATTTACTGCATTGGGGTGATCATGGGCAAAGATTTTTAAATGTCCATGGTGTGTCGTAGCAAGTACGATCACACCCCGTTCTATCATTTCCTCCATAAAAGCTTGATACAAAGCTGCACCTTCTTCAGGATCGGTCCCTGTTCCAGCTTCATCAATGAGCACTAGACTACCCGCTTTAGCGTCTTTCAAGGTGTCGCGCATCCAGGTAAGTCGAGATGAAAACGTCGAAAGGTCTTGTTCAACCGATTGATCATCCCCCAAATCAACATATAAACGATCGAAAACCGGTAATTGAGTGCCATCTGAAACGGGAATAGCAAAACCACTCTGGAGCATAATTACACATAACCCCAAGGTTTTTAATGCCACAGATTTACCACCTGCGTTAGGACCCGTAATGAGTAAGCAGCGTTCGTTGGATTCAAGGGTCAAGTCTAGGGGTACCACCTCAACCGTGCGTTGAGTTTCCCTAAGATTTTTCAACAACAAATGAGGGTTTTTGGCGTGGTTCAGCTCGAGTTTCGCTGTACCCCATTCTGGGACTCTGCCATTCAATCGATTGCTCATACGTGCGATGGCATGAATCAGATCCAATTCTCCAATAAGATCTGTATTCAAGCTTAATGTATCCGCATATTTTCGAACGGTATCGGTCAACTCACGAAGGAGGCGTTCTATTTCTTGCTGTTCCTGAATCTCTAGTTGACGAATCTCATTATTTAAATGCAGTGCTTCGACGGGTTCGAGATAGACCGTTTGTCCTGTAGAGGACACATCGTGGATAAAACCTTGGATTTTTCTCTTGTGCTCTGCCCTGATAGGAATAACCATTCGTCCATTGCGAATCGTCATGCCCTCTTCGCCAATGTATTCATTCTTGGCTGCCTCTCTCAGTAGACGATCGAGGGTAGTTCTTAGCTCTGCTTTTCTCGTATTAAGGGATCTGCGAATCGTTCGAAGGGTATTACTCGCCGAATCTTTTACTTCACCGGAATCGTTGAGAACCTGTTGAACCTGATCTTCAAGTTCTTTGCAAGGGGTAATTCTTAAACCGATCGATGCTAAAGCCGGTCGATTTTCCTTTCGCTGGCTAAAAAAAAGATACAACTTTCGGGAAGCAGCAGCCATGGATCCTGTTTGAAGCAAGGATAAACTATCGAGTATACTGCCCTGAATCCTGGATCTTTTAATCGCAGCTCTAATATCATAAATACCTTCGAATGGGAAACCTTCATGCAGCTGTAGGATCTGCATCATCTCTTCCGTTCTTGAAAGTCGCTCGCGTATGGTCGAAACATCGCTGCTTGGGACTAATGCTTGCAGATGTTCTTCACCCATTGGACTTTGAATGCCCATCAATGTTGCTTCTCGAACAGCCTCAAAGCCAAGCTTGTGAAGCAGTTTTTCAGGGTAAAGAATCATAGTCTGGGATGAGGGATGAGGGTGGAGGGTGGAGGGATGATGGATGAGGGATGGGTTGGTGAAAGATAAGGCAACAATCTATCAAGGCAACAGTCCATCCACCCTCATCCCTCCACCCTCATCCCTCTTAATGATTATTTCGGGTTTCAATCACTAAACAATTCTATCTTTCGAGCGTAAAAGTTAGTCTTGAGTATTAATTACCCCAATTGAATCGGCTATGGATCGAATATTAAAAATAATGAGTGAGTTTCTCGGCATTAGTGAAGATGCTTCACTCAAATTACTACTGTCGGTAGCACTCTTAATTGTATTGGGAATCATCCAATTCGCCATACTCAAAGTTGTTTTCAGAAGAGTAAGCGAAACCGTTGCTCGGTACAAGTGGGCAAAAACGACCCGGTACATCATAACAGTGATTGGGATTTTACTTGTTAGCAGAATCTGGTTTGAGGGTGTGGGTGCTATTGGAACCTATATTGCACTTGTGGCTGCTGGTTTGGTCATTGTTTTACGTGAACCAGTCCAAGATATCGCAGGATTCCTATTCATTATGTGGCGCAGTCCATTTCGATTGGGCGATCGCGTAGAGGTAAATGAGGTTAAAGGAGACGTAATTGATCAGGGTCTATTTAAGTTCACCTTAATGGAAATAGGAAATTGGGTGGATGCGGACCAAAGCACGGGTCGAGTAGTACATATTTCGAATCACAAAGTGTTCTCTGGTAATGTCTTCAACTACACTGGTGGATTCAAATACATATGGAACGAAGTCACTGTACGTCTTACCTATGAGAGCAACTGGAAAAAAGCCAAAGAACTATTGTTGAAAATCGCTCAGAATCATTCTATTGATATGTCAAAAAAGGCCGAAGAAGAGTTAATGGAGGCCTCATCAAGCTATTACCTGAGCTTTAATGTGCTAACCCCAACGGTATACCTTCATATCAAAGATTATGGAATTGCGATGACCATCCGTTATTTGACAGACCCACGTAAGCGTAGAGCAACAGAACAAAGCATACACGAAGAAGTTCTGGAGATGATTCAAAGTCATGATGATATCACATGGGCCTACCCAACAAGTAGGGTTTACCGAAGTGAGATCGATGGAAAAGACGAGAACTGGTTAGGTGGTGAACGAGTACCTCTCAAATAGGTATTTAGATAACAATTTGGTAACAAAAGGGTAATATGGGGTTAACGTTCAACAGATAGTTTTAGTCATCCCTAAAACCCAATCTGTTTTATGAAAACCATACAATTACTGACAACGCTTTTAATAGTTGCTTTTACAAGCCTTGCCGGATTTGCACAGAACGGAACCATCAGCGGACGAATCACGGATAAAGATGGTTTTTCCATGCCAGGAGCAAGTATCCTTATCGTAGAGACTCCTACCAAAGGAACGATATCTGATGCAAACGGCCGTTACTCGATTGTTAATGTTAGCCCAGGTTCTTACACCTTACGTGTCTCCTATATCGGATATGCTACGATTAATGAGGCGATTACGGTTGCCCCCGGACAAACCCTTCGCTTAGATCTCAAACTACTTGAGGCTGCCAAAGTTGGGGAAGAAGTTATCGTTTTAGGGGATAATCTTCGCGGTCAGGCACGTGCTTTGAATCAGCAAAAGAATAATTCCAACATCACGAATATTGTTTCGGCTGACCAGGTTGGTCGCTTTCCCGATGCGAACATCGGCGATGCTCTGAAACGCATCAGTGGCGTTACCATTCAGAATGATCAAGGTGAAGCAAGAGACATCATTATTCGCGGGATGGCTCCTCAGTTAAACTCGGTCACACTTAACGGTGAGCGTATGCCATCGGCCGAAGGTGATAACCGCAAAATTCAGATGGACCTCATTCCTGCCGATATGATTCAAAGTATTGAAGTCAATAAGGCTGTAATGCCCGATATGGATGCAGATGCCATCGGTGGTTCTGTGAATCTAGTTACCCGCTCCACTCCCAATGAATTCCGCGTGTCAGGAACTGCTGGCAGTGGACTCAACCTGCTCAGCAACAAACCTATTTGGACCGGCTCATTTGCCGTAGGCAATCGTTTTATGGATGATAAGCTTGGAGTTATGCTCTCAGGCTCTTACAACTCTCATAACTTCGGATCCGATAATATCGAAGCCCTTTGGGTTGAACTCGCCGACGGAAGAGCTATCATCGATGAGTTCGATATCCGCAAGTATGTAGTTCGACGTGATCGTCGCAGTGCTTCGCTCGCACTTGACTATCGCATCAATGATAGAAATATCCTCTATGTGAATACCATGTATAACTGGAGAGATGATTGGGAAAATCGTTATAGAATGCGTGTGAGCCAAATCCAACGTGCTTTTGATCGAAATCAGGCAGTATCTGCTGGTAACAACATCTACAATCTTCCTGCTCGTGTTCAGTATCAAACTAAAGGTGGTATTGACAACGACCGAGTGAAAGGAGCTCGTTTGGAAGATCAACGTACAAGAAATTTCACCTTCGGTGGGGATCATCTTCTTAACAAAGTGAAAGTGAACTGGTCTGTAAACTACGCAAAAGCTAGTGAAGAACGACCAGACGAGCGATATATAGCTTTCCGTCAGACAAGTAGACCATCCACATTAGACCTAAGCAATACGAACAAACCTTACGCTGGCCTTGCAAATCCTGCCACGAATCTAACCATCGCGTATCAAGAATTATCTGAGGAGTACAGTTTGACCACAGATCAAGACCTGAATGCCAAATTGGATGGTACGATTCCCTATGATAAAGGATACGTAAAAGTAGGCGCTCGTCTTAAAGCTAAAGAGAAAATGCGTGATAACGACTTCTTCTATTACAAACCACTCGCTGCTGCTGGATTTGGGACAACTTTGGGAGCATTTCCATACAGAGATGAGTCTGATGCGGGTTTCTTGCCTGGCGGAAGATATCTTGCAGGACAGTTTGTGACAGCAGATTTTCTTGGTGGGCTCAAATTGAATAATCCAAGCTTGTTCTCTAAAGAAGATGCCATATCAGAATATGTTGCATCAAACTACACCGCAGATGAACGAGTGTTTGGCACGTATGCAATGGCTGACCATCAGTTTAATGATAAATTGAGCGCTGTGATAGGCCTTCGATTAGAGGCAACATCCATCGACTACACAGGAAACGAGTTTGATGTAGACGAGGAAAAAGTAACAAAAAATACGGGCACTAACTCGTATTTGAACCTAATGCCAGGTCTTCATATCCGTTATGCTGCAAATGAAAGCACCATAATTCGTGCAGCCTGGACAAATACCTTGGCTCGACCAGGTTACTACCAACTTGTACCCTATGCTCTCTACGTCGCCGAAGATGATGAATTAGAGCGAGGAAATCCTGACTTAAAAGCCACAACCTCAATGAATTTTGACCTTATGGCGGAATCGTATTTCAGTAATGTCGGTATAATCTCTGCCGGGGTCTTTTACAAGGATGTAAGTAATTTCATTTACAATCAGACCGTCAGAAATTACACCGATAGCAAATTTGGCTCAGGACTTCAATTCACTACGGCCAAAAACGGTGGTACGGCGGATGTTTTTGGTTTTGAAATGGCAGTTCAGCGTCAAATCTGGAAAGGATTGGGTGTCTACCTGAACTACACACGTACAGAGTCAAACACTAGCGGGGTAGAAGGCAGAGAAGATGACGATTTGGGCCTACCAGGAACGGCAAAAAATATGTTTAATGGATCACTTTCCTATGAAACCTCACGGTTCAATGTACGTGCTTCATTTAACTATGCTAGTGATTATGTCGATGAATTAGGTGGCAGTGCGTTTGAGGATCGCTTTTATGATAAACAGACCTTTATCGATGTGAATGGTTCGTATACGATCACTCCGAAGATGCGATTCTTTGCTGAGGTCAATAACCTCACGAATCAGCCACTCCGCTACTACCAAGGTCTAAGCTCTCGTATGATGCAAGAAGAATTTTACAATGTTCGCATGAACTTTGGAATCAAAGTCGATCTTTTCGGGAACTAGTTGTTTGTAGAAACCAAAAAAAAGCCACTCTTTGATCAAGAGTGGCTTTTTTTATTTTTAGCACTACCTTCAGGAATGAAAAAATACCTCCTCATCTTACTTTTGACATTACTACTGGCTTGCCAGGAATCACCAAATTTAAACGAAATAGCTACCTTTGCCGACTCCTCAAAGACAACTGTGCATGTTGTGGTAGAGATTTCATCGGGTGATCATCGGAAGTTCGAGTACAACAAAGAACAAAAACAATTTGAGGCCGAAATCATCGACGGTAAACCCCGGGATGTGAAATACCTGGCCTATCCAACGAACTACGGATTTATCCCATCTACGCTGTCCGATAAAAAAGAAGGTGGTGATGGTGATCCTATTGATATTCTGCTGCTCTCTAAAAGACTGGAAACAGGCCGCGTGATAAAAGCCATACCCCTGGCAACCATGAGGCTCGTCGATCGAGGTGAAATCGACGACAAAGTGCTCCTGGTCCCCATAGATGAATCTCTTCAAATCATTCCCTGTACAACTTGGGAATGTATCCAAGCAGAATACCCATCCATCATCACTATTCTCGAAACCTGGTTCATCAGCTACAAGGGATCGAATATCACCTATGTTTCCAACTGGGTAGGAACAGATTCAACGATGACCTTAATTCGGAAAGCAGAGCAGTGAGGGATGATGGATGATGGATGAGGGATGAAGGTAGAGGGCGACAAATAAATATGATTCCTAATGATTCAAAATTACTGAAATTGATTGTTATTGATTGAAAATGACTAGATTTTCCCTCAACCTTCATCCATCATCCCTCATCCATCATCCCTCATCCATCTTTTACACGGCCAAATACCCGCCATCAACGGCATAATAGCTGCCGGTCACAAACGAGGCTTTGTCGGAGCTAAGCCATAAGACCAACTCCGCAACCTCTTCCGGTTCACCCAAACGAGCGATGGGGTGTTTAGTCACCAAAAAGTCGAGGGTGGCTTGATCCAAATTTTTATCCAAAAGGGGCGTTTTTATAAAAGCGGGTCCCACGGAATTTACTCGTATGCCCTTATCGGCATACTCAACAGCTGCATTTTTAGATAATCCAACAACCCCGTGTTTGGCAGCCACATAAGCAGAAGCTGTTGCGAAGCCAACCTGACCTAAAATAGAGGCTATGTTCACAATCGCACCACCGCCGGCCTTAAGCATTTTAGGAATTTGATACCTCATTCCATAAAACACACCACTCAAATTGATGGCAATCACTTTTTCCCAGCCATCAAGAGGATAATCTCCTGTTAAAGCTGCGGGTCCACCGATACCGGCATTATTACATGCGATATGCAGAGCACCATAGGCATCAATGGTTTTCTTGACGAGCATTTCGTTGTCGGCTGGGCTTGAAACATCAGCACGTACGAACATTGCCTCTCCACCATCTTTCAAGATGTTTTCGACCGTCAGGCGTCCACCGGACTCATCCACATCGGATACAACAACCTTAGCGCCTTCTCGAGCGTAGCTGTAGGCCACTTCACGTCCAATTCCCGATCCTGCGCCTGTTACAATGGCGACTTTGTTTTTTAAAGATTTCATGGGATACCTCTGTTTTCGTTGTAAGTAACTTACAGAAGCTATGTATCTCCACGAAAAAGGGCTCTGCTTAAATTGACATTAAACGGTCGTTTCTTGCTCAAATCTGAATAAACGCCAATTCCAGATCGATTTCTCGAAGACGAGAAGTTTATTTTCCTCCGCTATTCCCAATGGCCGATCGAATGGCAGGAGCTACAACGTTTGCAAAAAGCTCGATGGATCGCATCATCGTTTTATGGGGCAAACTACCTACGCTCATTTGTAACAGAAAGCGATCATGTTTGAACAGCTCGTACTGATATAAAATCTTGTCGATGATCTGTTGAGGACTCCCTACAAAGTTGGCACCCTGTAGACTACAGGAAGCCTCGAACTGGGCCCGCGACATTGGAGGCCAACCGCGCTCTCGACCAATGGTATCCATGGTCAACTTAAAGGCAGGGAAAGCGGCGTCCATCGCCTCCTGTGAGGTATCCGCAATCACCCCATGGGAGTTGATACTTAAGGCAGGTGCTTGATGACCCGCATCACGAGCTCCTTGTCGGTGAAGCTCAGCCATCGATGTAAAATGTGCCGGATATCCACCAATGATGGCTAGGGCCATGGGCAAATTCAGGGCACCAGCCCGATAGGCCGATTGTGGGGTGCCACCGACAGCAATCCAAATGGGGATTTTTTCTTGAAATGGACGCGGATAAACACCCCGCTGTTGAATATCAGCCCGATGTTTGCCTTTCCAAGTGATGATCACCCTTTCGCGCAGCTCCAGTAAAAGCTCAAGATGCTCCGCAAAAACCTCGTCATAATCACGTAGATCATATCCAAATAGGGGAAATGATTCGATGAATGAGCCTCTCCCCGCTATGATTTCAGCGCGTCCCTCCGATAACAAATCCAGAGTTGCAAACTGCTGAAACACACGTACCGGATCTTCCGAACCCAAGACGGTGACAGCAGAACTTAAACGAATCCTTTTGGTTCGTGCAGTTGCCGCAGCTAAGATTATCGGCGGGGCAGAAGCTAAATACTCGATCCTATGATGCTCGCCAATACCCACAACATCAAGCCCAGCCTGATCTGCGAGCTCTATTTCCTCCAGCAAATTGCTTAGCCTCTTGGCAGGATGCAATCGCTCCCCCTCATGGATGGGAGTATTCTCAACAAAAGTGTACAGACCGAGTTCCATAAACGGAATTATTGGCTCAAAACGACAATCAGTTCAGAAAACTGGGCCAGGCATCCCATGGAATACGCGAGAGCATCAGGATCAATCCGATGCCGTAACCGAGGATGAGCATCATCTGTTTACGAGCATCTGGAACATCTTTTTTGGACTTACTGTAGCCAATGGTGATAGCTATAATCGCAATAATCATCATGAAAGGGTGCTCAAGCATGTAAAGACGAGCTACGGCATTCGACATATTTTCGCCGCTGAAATTGCTAAAACCAAGCGGTGAGATGAAGTATAAGATCAGGCCAATCACCAGCTGAAAATGGCTTCCGATCAGGGCCCAGAGAGATAATTTTTTCAAGCTGGTCGAATACGGTTTCTTTTGGATGCGATCGACCAAAGCAAAGACGAAGGCACCAATGAGCAGTGCAAGTGCAAGGTAAGCTAAACTTGAATGTAGATGCTGAAATCCTATGTACACGATATGACGATTAAAGGTTGATAAAATAAAGGGCGTTCAAGGGGAAAAACAGTACGCACATCTTATGATAAACAAAATCTACGGATTGGAGGTTCCTAAGGTAGATGTTTGTCAATCTCCATTCAGCATTTCCCTGGCGCTGGTCAAGGCTGCTTCCGTGATAGTGCTGCCGCTCATTAGCTCAGCAATTTCGCGTACTCGCTCATCCCCATCGAGTTTTCGAATATGGGTGATCGTACGATCTTCCTTTTCATATTTCTCAACGCGATAGTTATGATCGGCTTGAGCAGCGATCTGCGGCTGATGGGTGATAGCCAAGATCTGACAATGATGCGACAAACGTTTCATCGATCGACCTACCATCTCGGATACCTTTCCACTAATGCCTGTATCGATCTCGTCGAAAATCATGACCGGCATATCATCGTCGAGGGCAAGAACCGTTTTTAATCCCAACATGACCCGACTAATTTCGCCACCCGAGGCCACTTTCGAAAGAGGTTTAAGTTCTTCACCCTTGTTCGTTGCAATCATAAAACGGATCGTTCCAGGACCATGATCCGCAAAACTGGCGAGCTCAGCCGTTTCGATCTTGCCGGCATCGACCAGCACCTTAAACTGTGTATGCGGCATTCCTAAGGTACCTAGCTCAGCAATAAGACGATCTGCCAGCTTATTTCCAGCCGCTGTGCGACTGCTCGTCAATTCCGATGCGGCCTTGCGTAAGCTTTGCATCGATTCAGTCAATCGTTTTTCAAGTTTACCGATCTCAAGATCGAAACTTTCTGTTAGTGCAAGCTCTTCCTGTAAAGACTCCCTGAGTTGGATGAGTCCTTCTAAATCGGTGAGATATTTCTTTTGCAGCTTATTGATCTCCGACTGACGCCGCCTCAGCGTTTCAAGTAGTGTTGGATTAAAATCGATGCTTTCGCTATACTGAGCTGCAAACCGAACCACTTCCTGCACGCTCACCCGGGCAGCCTCTAATTCGGGACGGTAGCTGGCAAATTCAGGTTCGATCTCCGATATCGCATCCATCTCCCGAATCAAATTCTTAAGCAGATCGGCAAGATTGTGCTCCGATTCAGCACCAAGGTTCACAATGGCCGAAGCATGAGCCGCCAGGTCTTCGGCATGCTCCAAGCGATGAAGCTGCGATCGAAGATCTTCATCTTCACCCTCTTTGAGCTGTGCCTCCTCGAGCTCTTTGAGCTTAAATCGATTCAGATCCAGGCGTTCCCGTAAATCTCGCTCACGCTGCTGAAGATCGGTCAAAGCCTTGCGGTCGGCCAGCGCTTGTGAACGTGCCTGACGATAGGCCTGTAATAGCGAGGAATGCTGTGCAAATCGATCCAAAAAGCTCCGATGATGCTCCTCGCGAAGAAGAAGTTGGTGCTCATGTTGCCCGTGTAGATCTACGAGCATGTCCCCGACTTGACGCAGTACACTCACCTGTACTGGTTGATCATTGATGTATGCCCTGCTCCCATAATCCCTAATTTCACGTCGAAGAATCAGCGTTTCATCGTCATGATCTAGATTATTCTCTTTGAGTACTTCGAGAATGGCTTTGTTCTTGCCTAAGCCGAAGATGGCTTCGACGATGGCTTTAGTCGCACCCGTTCGAATAAGTTCATGTTCGGCACGTTCGCCTAGAACCACATTCAGGGCTCCTACAATAATGGATTTACCTGCCCCTGTTTGACCAGTAAGAACAGACAAGCCGTGCTCGAATCGAACTTCGAGGCGGTCAATGAGTGCGAAATCCTGGATGAATAATTGTCGTATCACCGTTGTCGCGTGTTGCTTGTTAATAGATAGGTGGGCGGGCAACATGCTAAAGTACGCAAACACAGACTCTCAGAAAATCTGAAACCTCAGTAATTATCCGTATTTTTAAAGTTTATTTGCACGCTGCGAAGCCCAAGTTTTTACATGGAATTCTTTGAGACCAATCTGTCGCCCGAAATGACCGAGCAGGACCTAAATCCAGACCAGCTCCCCAAAACGGTAGCTCTTTTGCCCCTCAGGGATACGGTCATCTTCCCACATACCTTATATCCTATTCTCGTTGGAAGAGAGTTAAGCATCAAAGCCATTGAATACGCTCTCGAACACGATCGTTTGGTGATGCTCAATGCACAAAATGAACCCAATGATGAGGAACCTAACATTAATGGTGTTCAACACATTGGGACATTGGGTCAGATTGTTCAGGTCCTGAAATTACCGAACAAGCTGATGAAGGTCTTAGTTAGAGGTCTTCATGTTGGCGTCATCGACAAAGTGATTCAGGATGATTCTTTCAGTCGGGTCAGCTATCATATCCGCCACGAACTGGTGAAGCCATCGACCAAATTGACCAATCTGATGACCAAGGTCAAAGATCGCTTCAGCGGATACATTCTTCTTAATCCATCTCTTCCCGAAGAGATTCTACTAGGATACGATCAGGTTTCGGAGCCCCCTCATCTGCTCTATTTCATTGCATCTCATCTCGAGTTAGATATGAAACAGCGCCAAAAGCTCTTGGAAACGGAGTCTATCCTCGATCAGTTTGGACTCATCCTCACCCATATTAATCATGAGCTTGAGATGCTGAGTATGACTCAGGAGATCAACGAGCGCGTTCAGGATGAAATCCAGGAAAACCAACGCAAATTCTACATCCAAGAGCAAATAAAGATGCTCCAGGATGAGCTCGATGAGGATGAGTTTGGTGACCCCGAACAAGTCAAGATTAAAGAGGCGCTCGATCGGATGAAAATCCCTGAGCCCGTTCTTGCCAAAGCCATTGAAGAGCTCACCCGTCTGAAAAAGACCCCGTCCATGTCGCCTGAATACAGCGTATCACGCAACTGGCTGGATTGGCTCATCAGTCTGCCCTGGGGAATCTATTCCGACGATCGTCTTGATATCAAGGCCGTCGAAGATGCCCTCAATGCGGAACATTATGGTATCGAAAAACCCAAAGAACGTATCCTTGAGCATATCGCCGTACTGAATCTGGTGCAGTCCATGAAGGGACAAATCCTATGTTTTGTTGGTCCTCCAGGTACCGGGAAAACCTCGCTGGCTAAATCTATTGCCAATGCCATTGGTCGCAAGATGGTCCGGATCGCCTTGGGCGGTGTGCACGACGAAGCCGAAATCCGTGGTCACCGTAAAACCTACATCGGCGCTATGCCCGGTCGCATCATCCAGGCTATGAAGCGCGCCGGTACGATGAACCCGGTCATCATCCTCGACGAAATTGACAAATTGAGCAATAACTATCACGGAGATCCTTCATCGGCGGTTTTAGAGGTCTTGGATCCCGAGCAAAACAACAGTTTTACCGATCATTACCTCGATATCGAATTTGATTTATCACAGGTGATGTTCATCACAACAGCGAATGTAGCTAGTGATATTCAACCTGCGCTGCTGGATCGGATGGAAATCATCAACCTCCCGGGCTACCTGGAATACGACAAGCTGGAAATTGCGAAAAATCACCTCATACCCAAGCTTTTGCTAGCTCACGGTCTTAAAACCAGCCAGGTTAAATTCAAGGATGATGCCATCCTCAAAATTATACGTGAGTACACTTCGGAAGCCGGAGTTCGTGCTCTGGAACAACAACTCGCTTCTTGTTGCCGAAAGGTGGCTAAAAGAATAGTTCTGGATCGCCAACTAGATAAAAAAACGAGTCCAGTAAGTATCACCAAAGACAAAGTCGTCGAGCTGCTTGGCGTTGAAAAATTTCGTGATCGCACCGTTGATCGTCACGATAAGGTCGGCAGTGTAAACGGCCTTGCTTGGACCAGCACAGGGGGCACCGTTCTTGAAATCGACGTTGCTAAGATGCGCGGTAAAAATAAATTTACCCTCACCGGTCAGCTTGGTGATGTGATGAAAGAGTCTGCTCAGGCTGCACTCACCTATGTACGCGCCCACAGCGATCACTTTGGATTGGATGAAGATTTCTTCGAAAAAAATGAGCTCCACATACACATACCGGAAGGCGCTATCCCTAAAGATGGGCCGAGTGCAGGTTTGGCGATGGCTTTGGCGATGATCTCCTTGCTCACCAACCGGAAAGTGCGTCATGATGTTGCCATGACCGGCGAAATCACCCTTCGAGGGGAGGTCTATGCCATTGGTGGTCTCAATGAAAAGCTTCTCGCTGCTCAGCGTAATAAGATCCAAACCGTGCTCATACCTCATGAGAACATCAAGGATCTGGCTGAAATACCAGAAAAGGTAAAAGCAGGACTTAAGATTGTAGGTGTGAAAACATTGGATGAGGCCTTACCCTATGTCATCCGATCCTGATAAACCTATTCAAACGGAACTTCTTCTGGAAGTACCCCCTGGTCATCGTGATGGCACCCGTCTAGATGCATACATCACTCAATTTGTGCAAAATGCTACCCGTAACAAGGTTCAGGATGCCATCAAGGAAGGCTACGTAAAGGTGAATCAAAAGCTTGAAAAAGCTTCCTACAAGGTGAAGGCGGGCGATCGCATCGATATTGTGCTCCCTAAGCCCCCACCACCAGAGGCCACTGCCGAACAAATAGACCTCGATATCATTCACGAAGACGACCACATTATCGTGATCAATAAACCGGCTGGCATGGTCGTCCATCCTGCTTTTGGCAACTGGAGCGGCACTCTCGTCAACGGACTCATGTATCATCTTGATGATATGGAGCAATTCGAAGATGAGACGGTGCGTCCCGGTATCGTACATCGTCTCGACAAAGATACCAGCGGTATCCTCGTTGTCGCTAAGACGCCGGAATCTCACGTGGCTTTGTCAAATCAATTTGCCGATCACAGCATTGAACGTAGCTATTGGTGTATCGTATGGGGTCAGCCCTCCACCGATGGCAGCATCGATGCACCCATTGGACGCTCAAAAAAAGACCGAAAAGTGATGGCTGTAGTCGGACCCGAAGAGGGTAAGCGAGCCGTAACACACTATAAGGTGATCGAATATTTTGACCACCTCGCTTTATGCGAAATCCGCCTCGAAACCGGTCGTACGCACCAGATTCGGGTACACATGTCGCACATGGGTCATCCCGTTCTAGGCGATCCCGTCTACGGCGGCAATCATATTCGCTATGGTTCGCCAGCCGGTAGTCGAAAAAGCTTTTTTGAGGGGATCTTCAAACAACTCAACCGGCAATGCCTGCATGCGAAAACCCTCGGATTTATTCATCCGGCAACAGCCGAGCATGTCCAGTTTGAAAGCGATCTTCCAGGTGATTTTAAATCTGTTCTCACAAAAATGCGTCAATTTTGTAAACCTTGACCTATGCATACAAAAAAAATCCATGTAACGGTACAAACCGACGACGAACACGTTCCAACTCAAATTTTATGGGAAGCCGACGACGCCCAAGGTCTCGACAAAGCGGAGTGTCGCGCAATGCTTCTGGCCCTCTGG
>Ga0169931_10005726_pt1 | contig 18885 bp, 17 predicted proteins | sample Kivu_15m_20L_FD_129675 | JGI IMG/M metagenome (GOLD analysis project Ga0169931, IMG submission 129675) | Freshwater microbial communities from Lake Kivu, Western Province, Rwanda to study Microbial Dark Matter (Phase II) - Kivu_15m_20L... | ecosystem: Environmental > Aquatic > Freshwater > Lake... | reverse complement strand
CTCTGGTTGGACTTTGGCCTTGTATGGAGTGAGCGTGTTCGTGTACCAGACCTTGGACAATGTGGACGGCAAGCAGGCTCGACGACTGGGCAACTCCACACCACTAGGCATGATAATGGACCATGGATGCGATGCTTTGGGCATACTGTTTCTGAGTATAGGAGTGGGAAAAGTAATCCTGATGACTGGATACAAACTGTACCTATGGGCTTTTGCGTTGGGAGTGACTTTTCCCTTCTACATTTCGGCTTGGTGCCAGTATCATTCCAACGGTTTAATGGTCCTGGGCAAGTTCAACGCAGTCGACGACGGAATACCAGTAGTATGGATGCTAGCCCTCTTTTCCGCCTTCTTCGGACAGGATCTATGGCAGACTGAGTTTTAAGTATTCGGAACCACTCTGACCATCACGCTGACTATCTGCTATGGCATTCTCTTCCTAGGCATCAGTAAGCACTATCTTACGCAGTACAAGTGTATTCAATCATATCGAGTTCAGGCGCATAGTTCACTAAAAACGTAGTTGGTGCTTTGATGGACCTGTGGCATCTCGTGTTGTTGCTGGTATCGATCTACTTTATTACTTTCCAGGCTGACTTCTATCTGGACTACTTCCCTGCTATTTTGGTGGGTCTGGGCTTCACTATGGCCCGCACTACTTCATACACTCTTCTATGCTCAGTCACGCAGTCTCCTTTCCGGCAATTTCAGCCCTCAGTGCTGTTATACGGCCTTCTTTACCCAGGTAGGAATTGACTAATACAGGTATGGTGGTGATTAGCTAGCTTACGTGATGTGGGGTCAGTCCTTAGTGAGTCCTTTTGTGTTTGTGCATGCCCTTACTGGAGTGATAATAATAGAGTACTTCTGGTTCGTGAGTAGCGTATCTCGACACATCGCTCGAGTGCTGTAGATTCCTATTTTTTAAGTTTTTAAGGCTAAAAGCAAGCAGGGGTGATAGTAGAAAGTAAACTATTGTTGTAATTTTAAATAGAAAACAAATATTTGTTGTAAATTAAATAAACTACATAATAATTAGTAAAAAGCATATTCAATAAGATTCCCTTATAGACACAATGTACTGTTTACGTATTTTTCTTTATTTTGATATAAAATGTAGAGATGACTACTATAAAATATAAAGATTGGTACAGTTTATAAATTATCAATCATTTAGCAGGTAGTGTGGCTGCATGAACTGCCAGGGAATTCTTTTCGTTATATTCGTCACTCTGCTCATCCTCAGCATCGCAGCCGTTTACTTCGACCTCTACTTGCCTCTCCTCTTCACTCTAGTACTACTGCCACAACTAGCAACCCACCTTATTCTTCGTTCTTGCACCTATATACTCTGTGGTACTGGTATTGTTGTTGGTGAGCTACTTCCGAGCTGCCTGCACTAGTCCTGGCCACAGTGACTCATCTCACGTATACCCTGCTAACTCAGAACAAAGATTTTACTGAGTAGGCCTTGATGGCTTATAGGGAAAACTAAAAAAAGCATAGGAAACGCAAATAGTAAAGACGATTGCAGCCCAGAAGGGGATTCAAGTACTAGTATATGCAATAAGTCATGAATGCATCGAAGAAATGCTTTAAACTAGCTATTGCGGCAAGTGTGATGCAGTTAAGTTGCCACGCACCCATCATTGCAAGTAGTGCGAAAGATGCGTGTTGAAGATGGACCACCACTGTCCCTGGGTGGGCACCTGCATCGGTAAACACAACCACAAGTATTTCATGCTTTTTCTGTTTTACGCCACAGTAAGCCCTCCTGACTCAGCTGGGACTCACCCTCACCTGGACCACTCTGCTGGCTGATGCCTTCAATTAGTGGCCTATTCTAGGCCAGCCTAAAGACGAAATAGTGCTGAATATTGGATTGTGTGCAGCTGTGATGGCTTTATTGCTTTCTCTGGCAATTGGGTGTTTGTTGGTGACGCAGGTGATGGGGCTGTTGGATAATCTTACAACATTGTAAAGTTTTGTGCCAGGCATAAGCGAGAAGGTATTTGAATGCTAAGTGAGTTGCCCTTTAAACGTTAATACTGGAGAGACAATCTAGCATAAGTGATGGGCTAGGACTGCTGGTGGCTGCTGCCAGTAAAGCCTGTGCTTTCAGCTGACTATCCGCTAAACCAGCCAAATACTAATAATATTCAAATCTGATATAATAGTGTTGTGAAAACGTCTTAAATTTAAATAATCCTTTGTGTTTATATCTTAATGTGCTACAATATCAGTTTTTGTTCATTTTATAGGCAGTTAATGCGCTGTTTCTTACTTTTTATCCCTTTGAGGACTAACTGTTAAGGCTATTGCTGTCCCCAACAGTGCCAGCTTTCTGAACATCTGAATCAGTATTAATTTACCTATAGTGAGTCGTAAATGGTGAAGGGTTGTTTGGGAGCCTGTAGTAGTATGGGTGTATACACCAACAACAAAAAAATAACGTACCACCATGCCAGCATCCACCCGCCCAAACGTCTCCCCAGCAAAGTTAACAATCCAGACATAGCCAGCCACAGCATATCGAGCAGTAGAACATAGTTGAAAGCAGTAGAGAGCTGATCGGATACTTGTAGTGGATCAGGCAGCTGAACGATCCTGAAAATGTAGAGCATAGCTCTGATTTGTTAGTAAGGATGGAAGTAGAGCGAGCGCGCTTGTGGTTAGTTGTAGTTGACTACTCGCAGAATAAGGTTGTAAGCGATTAGAAGCACTATTATGATACGGGACGTTCCTCGCAGCAATGTCCCTAACATTATTAATATAAACACGAAAATCTTACATTATAAACATAACAAACATCTTAACATATTAAACATCACTTAAATCATAGCATTTTACACATAACAAACATCATAACATTTTATACATAACAAACATTTAAAACTAGGGTTTAAATAAAAGTCAAACCCATGATAAAATGCTTTGTTTTGATGTTTGGCTGTTTACACGATCACTTGAAGAGTCTTCCCCACCAACTGCCCTGTGGCTTTGTAGCCTTCTTTGCCTTCTACTCTACTGACGGGTACTCCAGACTGTTGTACACAATATCAAAGAAAATAGGTCGAGTCGGTATCGGCTGTGGTCTTCCTGGCAGCTACATTACTGCTATTTGCGACATTTCTTAAAGAGTAAGCTGTCCACGTCCTTCAATGAGTTTTTACAGAGTCACTGCTCCTGTTCCTCTTTGAGTTTCTTCTTCAATCTACATTTCTTTAAGTTTGGCTTGTACTTCCCCTGTTCCTTTCTGTTCACCCTCAAAACTGGCTATCAGGCATCGACAACGGTTAGCCCTGACTGTTTCCTGTATACGTGGTAGAGATATAAGACTGCCTATGAAGCGTTAATCGTCACGACTTTCCCTCATTTATTCTTTCGAGAGCAGTATAGTGCAGCATCGTTGGCACTAGGCCCAGAGTCCTGATGCTTATCTGAGTTTGTTGTTGTTGAAGTAGACCTGGCCCACGAATAGCAGTCGTAGGGTGCGTAGGTAAAAGTTTTTAGCATCGATGGCCTGGACTGCTTCTATTTCGAATGAGTTTGATATCTGTCCTTTCTGTTTAACGATATCGGCAAGTTCCTGGAAGAGTGCGGATGTGGCTGTGAGCAGTTTGGCGATGGTCTGAGGGGTGCTTTTCCTGCCTCGATTGAGTTCGTGGGAGTAGCGGAAGATCACTAGGTTACGATCGATGAATAGTTTCATACGCATTTACTGGAATAGTAATGCCACCTTTTTGAGGATTTAGAGTTAAGCCTGAGTGTATTTTTATTTCTGAATAAGCAAGATGTACCTTCTTGGGATCAGACTGCTCTACTTCACAGAGCCGCACTGCTTTTTATAGTTGTAGAGCCACCTCACTATAGAACTAGAGCAACTATTCGTACAATCGTTCGTCTTCAGCCCTGCCTAGCCACTTTTGCTTCAACTACTACAATGTCGACAGGGACAAATCAACTTGCACTTTCTGCTTTACGATTTGTTACTCACGAATCGGATAACGCTCACTCCCAAAGTTTATTTCTCCCACCTATTGCAACGTCACATCAGTAAGTCGTTTCTAGGTCAGGGACTTAGTTAGACTGTAAGTACCTCCATGAGTTCAGATAGGTTGGCATCTGCTCCCTTGCGAAGCTATACGATCTCAGCAACTGTTAGGGCCTTGCCTTTTGATATTTTGAAGTTGCAGAACTTTATGGTTTGTTCAATCTGATCTATCTTCTACACAAATGCCCTCTCGCTTAACGAATCGCTGCTCTTTGCCAAGTCCTATATAAGTCACCAGTTACCCCGATTATCTACCTACAACCTATAAATTTGCTTTGAGCCTAAGCCCATTATTGCCTCTCAAAACACAGCGATCCTTAAAGGTAGAGCTGGTATGCCTTTGCCTATAGTCTTGAGACTCCGTCTGTTTTGTCACTGCATAGCTATCCAAGTTTGCTGGCCCAGTTGACAGCCCTGGTTAATTTTTTTATTGAGACGAAGCGAGCCCTGGACTTCTGGGACTGTTTGCGGGCTTGTGAGAACTTGGTTTCGTTGGCAATCGACCAGTTTTTATCAGCATTGAAAAGAAGTAGCTGCAGAGTGCGAGCATCGTTAGGCTTTTCTCTGAGCAGGTCTTTGTGGATGAACTTGTTTTTAGTGCCTAGCCTTACAGCCATGGACCTTCGTAGTTTGTTAAGTTTGTGCGAGCAATACTTGCGATAGCGGGTGTAGTCTCCGCCCTTGATGCCGTATGCCTGTTGGGAAGTGCGTAACAACAGGAAGACTGTATGTGAGTGTTAGTACTGTTGAACTTGCCGAAGTGTTCTTTTTAAAGACTGCTCTCGGCTGACTTAAGGTTGGTCTCTACTATTTTTTAAGCCTGAATTTGTCTACAGTTACCTCCATGACTAAAATGCTATTAATATACGTGAATCAATCACAGATCATACTTACATACTTAATATGCCATCACAATAAACACATAAGCAATCAAAACAAAGGCTAAAACTTAAAAACACTACACACTTAATTTTATTGTTTTTTTTTAGCTTTATATGTTTTAGCATGTATTTGCTTATTTTTTGATCGTAGTGTTTGGTGTTTGATAGTAATAGTTGTTTAGTAATGTCTGAGGATAAGAAAAAGGTGCTAAATGTAACATTCGGGTAGGTAAACGACAAAAACATCAACGTATTGAGGAAGCTAAACTTCATGACATTCCCAGTTAAATACTCGACGGGACTCTACATGAAGATAATGACGCAGTACACCTAGTTCAGCAAACTGGCATTCTACAACGATATCGTGATTGGAGCATACACTGTCCGCATCGAAGACTACAAGGAAAAGAAGTTCGCCTACATTCTTACCTTCGGAGTGCTCTAGCCATACCGCAAGTACGGCATCGGCCGACAAATGATGGCAGAAGTAGAGCGCGATCTGGCTGAAAAATCAGACGTATGGGGTCTCTATCTGCACATGCATGTTCTCAACAAAGTAGGCATGCGCTTCTACGAGTCACAAGGCTTCATCATCGACGAAAGACTCGAGAACTACTACACTGACCTGTAGGAGCCACACTGTCTGATCTACACCAAAGAAATAATCAGGAAACAGCCAGAAAGCACAGTTAAAGAAGGCAGTTAGACCAAGAATGAGGACAGTAAGTAAGGTGTCAAGTGATAGCTTTGGTATAAATGGCAGTTGGCTAGTGTTGAAATAAATATATCTTAATCATTAATCTACAAATGAGAAACCTACTTCTCATACTCGCATTAGTGGCCCTCACCCAGGCCATCACCAACAAGGAAATACTCCAGCAAGGCCTCAACGGACTGTTTTAACAGAACAAACTGCCCGATCCCACCACCATTGTCCCCTGCATCGATTAAGTCACTGCTGGAAAAATTGTTAAGTTCGCAGGAGAAATCCTCTAGAAGGCCGCTAAAGGCTCAGTGAAAGACCTCATCTAGCTGGTCGATCTCATAAAGAAGTTCGGAGATCAAATTCCCCAATCAGTCAAAGACTGTTTGGACGGAAACGCTGAGTTCGATGCTTTAGGTCGCAAATACGGAATCACAAATGAGACCAACGGCACTGCTGTATAGAAGAAAGTGATTGAATACGTGACGTTCCACTACTTGTAAGTTCACAAATGGTTCGGTGACCTCAACACTCTCTGGAAAGCCGGAAAGTACTACCAGACTGGTTTCAATGCAGCTGGCTATGGCCACAAGGTGCTTGGGTTGAGTGTCAGCGGATCTGATAAGGACACTATCCAGCAAGTGCTTAACGGTGCTTTTGAGCAGAACAAACTACCTGACCCTACAACCATTGTTCCTTGTATTGACGATGATACTGCTAAGAAAATCGTAGTTTTTGCTGGTCAGATTCTCGACAAGGCTGCCAAGGGATCCATTACCGACATTGCTGCCATCATCAACTTGATAAAGGAGTTCGGAGACCAAATTCCACAGTCAGTCAAGGACTGCCTGGACGGAAACGCTGAATTCTAAGCCTTGGGACTGAAGTATGGCATCGACAATGACACTAACAGCACCGACATCTAAAAGAAAGTGATTACCTACATTACTCTGCATTTCTTGGAGGTCCATAAATTCTTAGGAGACACCAACTCGCTCTGGATTGCTGGTAAGTTCTACCAAGTTGGCTTTAATCTGGCTGCTTTCGCCCACAAGATACTGGGTGCCAAGACTACTCTATCTATTTCTGACAGAGACATCCTCCAACAAGCTTCTAATGGACTTTTTGAGCAGAATAAACTGCCTGACCCTACGACAGTGGTAGACTGTAGTGATGCTGCGACCCAACACTCTATCGTGCTATTCATCGGAGATGTCCTCAAGAAGGCAGCAGCTGGCAGCGTTACTGACCTTATCAAGGTGATTGCTTTGATTAAAGACTTCATCAACGGTCTACCTGACTCCACCAAGACCTGTCTGGCCAACAACGCAGAACTCAAGACTCTGGGACTCAAGTACGGCATTGATGACTCGACTGATCCTTCGGTGATTGAGAAAAAGGTCGTGAGCTACGTGACTTTCCACTACCTGGAGGTTCATGGCTGGCTGGGCAGTCTGAATACTTTGTGGAGTTCAGGCAAGTACTACCAGACTGGGTTCGATGCTGCCACTTACGGCCACAAAGTGCTGGGAATCACTGCTGAGGTGATCTCGAACCTTAGATAATAGTGATCTATTACATCTCAATACCATCTATCATAACATAAGCAACATATTATTTCTTGGCAAAAATAGCTATAAATGGACTTTATATCGAATTCGTTTTTAAACTATTAAAACTCTATATATGATTTAAGACTAATAGCTTGCTTTTAAGCAAAAACAGTAATCATTAGATTATCTATTATAGGCGTGGATTGCCCATCATATTCTGACTTTGACCCAGTCGGCTACGCTAAATAGTGCATACATTACTCTTATCCGTGGTAGTTGGACTTGGCTAGCTCAGACACACTTGCCCTGCCCTCTTTTCCCATCTAGAACTGCTTTATCATCTCACCCTGAGCCTTCTTCTCATGAGCCAGGTCGTCTTCTGAATTATTATTTACTTACTAAGGCCTTGTACTCTGCCCAACAGGAACTGGTTATCCTCTTTGAGTGCCCTTATTTATCCACCCAGTTTCTTGTTATTGGCCGCAATACGACCCATCTAGCGTTAAAGTTATTCGTGAGAGTGGAACTTTATTTAGTTTTCGATTTGGGCCATCATCGACTTGATCTCCTTCAACTGGTAACGAACATCAGCCAAATCCTCTTCTTCCTAGAGCTACAACTGCAGTAAACTTGCCTGAGGTCTTCCCTTATGTGTGCCTTTTGACTTCTCTACTGTTCTGTGTGGGCCTATAGCTTGCGTAAAAGATGTGCTTTTGTGTCTGTTTGGCACTTTTGCCCGAGCGCAGTGAGTTGAGTTCAGGTAAGACTTGTCTGCACTAGGCTTCATATAAGACCTATCTGCATTGTTCTTAGAATTGCCTTTGCCTGTACTGTACTTGATCTGTTAGTTCTATTGTTGATTTTCTTGTTGATTGTTCGTGTTATCGAAACACTGGGGATACTTGTCTTGATCGTGGGCTTATGCTATTTTGTCCATTACTGCGATGAACTGTTTGCTGAGCGCAGTGTACTATTCGACGAGAGCAGTGCTATCTGAGTGTTTCTGCATGAACAATATGTTACTTTTTCTTTGCTTTTGCGGTATTTGATGAGTTCTCCCTCGATGGCCACCAGACATATTTCCACTGTGTTCAGTTGCAACTTGTTCTTTGAACTACGTCGTAGCTGTTTGAGTCTTTTGGCCTCGCCCTGGAGTCCTATCTACCAGCCTGAGAGCTACTCGAGGAAGGCTTGTCTCGATATTTGATTCAAATCCATAACGATATACAAATATTAAAACTAAGTACTAGTGTATCACTAACTATAATCTTAACATCAAATATCAAGCAATCAATAACAATACCAAATAAATAACAGAAAAATAGATAAACCAACACTTAGCAAACATAATAACAAAAAATGTAATAAAAAATACATAAAAAACACATAAAAACAAAAATTAAGTTAAAAATAAAAAAAAAATCAATTTTTATTGTATTTTCCATCTTTATGTTATGAAAATCATTCAAAAGTCAATAAAAACTCTTCCAGGCATACCTGCATACCGGCTATTATTGGTATTCGTTTGCTCATTCTGCCTTAAACTACTTCATTTGCAGATTTAAGTAGTACTTTGTTGCCCTAACGCAGCCACACTGCCTACTTCCACAACAATACCTAGCCTAGTGCCTTATGATGCATATCTGTACTTGGTTTTCCCAACTACTCCATCTCAACTGCTATCTGCTTGTCTTTATCTTACCCCGACATCACGTATAAAGTCAAAGCAGCTGTCTGTTTAACCGAGGAAGAAGATGAAGTCGAGGCAGATGGCAGTAGAGTAAGCGTACGCTATTAATCCGACTCCGACTATGTGCTTAGGCTCTTCCTGGCAATACTCAGCACCTAGTACTTGACTTGATGAGCGTAAAACATCGTTCCGACAGTGACTTTGACTGGTTTGGGGTACTTGACTGCGGTGAAGTTGCTGAGAGACAGACAAACTAGTGAAAAACAACGTTTTTATACATCCTATTGTTTTTGTTTGATTTTTGCCTGTTGTTGTTATAGAATCATAAGTTGTTTTCGTGAGACATACTTGCTTTGTACTACCATATCTGCCTCGGCTGATGATCCGACCATCACCACAGATGGATTATTTAATTTATTCGATTTTTGCCCTATGGTGACTGTGTCTGCATATATTTTGATATGTTCTTTGACTGTTAGTGACTAGCTGGTTAGTCTTATACTCAGCTAGTGTTTTTAAACTTATTCTTACTCCTTTTATATAGGTTACTTGCTTATCTTTTCAAGAATAAGCGGGTCCCTGAGTCTTAGTAGTAGGTCGTGGCAGTTGTGCACTGTCACGAAGTGCTTGCTCTAGGGATCCAACAACATTCTTAGCTGAGTCGCTACGGGTTTTATTATTATTAGTATTGGCAGATGTTGTTGAGCAAAAGCACAAAAGTACTATAGGAAGCGAGTTGTAGATACCATGTATTATTGTTTGAACTAACTGTACCAGCATGCCACTGTCATCTCTCCTAAAGCAAAATCCTGATTTTTGCCTTTAGCCCTAGTTTCATTGAGAACAGCCTAGCCGACCTACAATTTGCCAAGTAAACTGCTGGACCAGTTCCACTACTTAAATTACTGCACGATGAGTCTCTCAACTGGTGTCTGGCAAAGTAAAGCTAGTTTCAGCCTAAAGAACTATTCGCGTATGGCTGCCAGTTCTTTAAGGGGTTATTAGCTAGACTAGTGGAGTTTGTTAAGTTTGAGTTTGCTTAGCAGGAAGGGTTCGTCCACAAGGCATTTTCTGAAAAACAACAGAGCCTGTCCGAAGAGAGTAGTGACTTCGAAGTCGACCTTTTAATTGAGCTGCAAGGCTACTGCCCTGAGAAAGGCATAGAACTTGAAGAGCAGCTAAGGCACGCAGTGAGCACTCTGTTCAATCAAACGGCGAACACTCTACACGCTCTGACCTATCATGCTTCCAAACTACTATTATTATTATAGTATCTGCATTATCACTATAAAATAAGAAAGAATAAACCTAATATTTACAATAAATCAAGCAGATATCTATCAAAAAAAGACTACTTTTGTCCTTTTATGATGATTTTTGTTAACTTGACTGAAAATAGTATATAAAAAATCATTTTGGCATATAAGTTGTATATTCTTCAGGGCTTGTTATCCCGCTCTGTAGGCACTCTTAACTTCTGAACACCATCTATGTAATTTACATCAAAAACTTGTCCTTTTATTGACATTTTACCGCTTCCGTCAGGCTTACCCTTGCTCCACACTATAGAAAGATTCATTTGTGCGCTATAGTACATAGTTCCCTGTCCGTCTCTAAGTCCTTCTTTGAACTGACCTATGTAGTAAGGAAAGTTTGACTGGGCTTGTCCTTGGCGGTAGATGTATGTGCCTGACCCATGAGCTTTGCCGTTGCGTACTGTGCCAACGTACTCTGAACAGTTATGATAGCGCACGTATACATATTGCTGAGAAGATAGCTACTTTTTATTGATGCTGAACTTGTTAGCACTTTGTATAGGGAAGCACTATATGTGGAGGTTTACTTCAATAATGCTTTACGTCCACTGACCTTTAGCTGTTATCTTCTTGATTCCCCTTTGGTTGGTTATTTTCCAGGTGACCTCACCTGCCCCTGCTATTCGATGGTTGCTTACTGCTCCTTTCCAAACTTTGCCCTCGAAAATCACGCAGGCATTTGTAGAGTTTAGTATTCCTGCTTTGTGTTCTCCGAGGTACATGTATCCGTTGCTGTTGTACTTGAGGAATAGTGTTGGATCAAGTGAAAGCTAGCCCTGGGTGGGTCTTTTCTGAATCGTGTTATTAATTTATGATTTTTGCTGCTAGTTGAGTTTTAAGACCAAAGGATGCGACTACTTGAGTAACACTTGCAACGCGTATTATGGAAAAGAATGCATAGACGAAGTTATTTGCTGAGTGCGTGGGAAGTCTGCAATTCTGTTGTTGTATTGGTTGGCCTATTCGTCGCACTCGCAGCCTTCGCAGTTGTTTCCCATCCAACCACCAATTATAATATATGCTTCAAGGAAACACACATACCCATACTGTCTATTATGAACCATTTTAATATTAACTTTTTTAGATTAGATTACTATATTTTCTTAAAATTACTTTACTTTTCTTTAAATTTTTAATACAATCGTAATAAATGGTGTTTGATATGGATATGTATTGTAATCTTGTGATGCTTTATGTATTGATTAGTTATGACAAGTTAGGGTGTTTTTTGGTCCTACTTCAAGCCCTTCATCGTCGGTTCACTATCGGGCAGCATAGCTTCAGCCGTCATCCAGCCCATCGACACCATCAAGGTCGTCATCCAGAACAAAAGATAGGCTGCCGGCAAAAACGCAGTCAACCTCTCACCATTCTTCGTAGGCAGATAGATCGTCAACAACAACGGAGTCGCAGGTACAACTAGTCAAATGCAGGTCTTTATAAGGGACTCGACTCTGCTATTCTCAGGCAGTTCATTTACTGTGGCATCCGTCTGGGTCTATTCAAGGTCATGGAGGACAGAGTTAAATAAAAAGAGAACAGAAAACTAACTTTTTTGGAGAAAGTAGGCTACTCTTTGTTTACAGGTGCAGTTGGTTCAGTTATTGCCAATCCCACCGATATGGCCCTGATTCGCTTCCAATCCGACAACAGTCTTCCACCAGCCTAACGCAGAAACTATAAACACGTTTTCGACGCACTAGGCTCCACCTACCGCGAAGAAGGACTAGCTGGACTCTGGAGAGGATCAGTTCCTACTGTGGCACGAGCTATGGCTGTAAACTGTTCGCATTTGGTCAGCTACAACGAATCTAAATAACTTTTGATGAGTTATTTAAATGAAAAAAACGAAACAATGTCGATTCGTCTGACTGCTTCTGCCTTCTCTGGAGTGGCTGTCGCTGTTTGTTCGTTGCCTTTTGACAACATCAAGACAAAGATAATGAAGATGAAAAAGAGTAAGAATGTGTGTATGTAGACGCAGCTGGTTAGTTACCATACAAGGGTTTCATAGACTGTTTTGCAAAAAGTATTAAGAACGAGGGTATTGTGGGTTTATGGGTGGGTCTGCCAACTTTTTATAGCAGAATGGCTCCTCACGCCATGATAACTGTGCTTCTGCAGGATTTCTTCCACGACTTGCTGACCCAGAAGAAACAATGATTGTCTACATATTGTGCCACCATCAACCATCTATGTCATAAAGATCTATTTGTGCATATAAAGAGCTCAAAGCTCTTCTAATTTATGCTTAAATACTTACATACACTTGAGACCTATGTATACACATATATAGGCTTACATAAAACCTTATTTAAATTAAAAAAGAATAGAATAAATAAAGCAAAATACATAGATATATGTATTCTAATGAATGGTTAAACTTATCATGTAGTGTAGTTCAATCGTGAGCCTGCCTTGCGAACTTTTTGACTTTGCTGCCTCCTAGTTTTACGTCTGAATATAAAAACAATTACTTAGTTCCACATGCGGGGCTTTCTTTAGTCCAAAGGCAGCGGCTACTTTCGCCAAATCTAGACTGTGCACGTTGAACACTTCTTTCAAAGCGTATGTGGTGTAAGCATGTAGGTACGACTTGAAAGCACTCGTGGCCTACGTATGCAAGTAGTGATTTTTTTCAATCAGTGTCTTGAACTCGCTTGCAATGTTGGCGATCTTGTCCTAAGAAAACTAGTAGTGATTTAGCTCCACTTTGGCCTGCACCAAGTGCTTCAAGTAACCTTTCTCCTAAGGTAGCAGCAATAATAGGGCTTTACCTGAGCTAGAACTTCCCCTACAGGTGCGTCCTACTCTGTGAATGTACTCTTTAATGTCGAGAGGCGGGTCAAACTGCACTATCCAGTCAACAGCTGGAATATCTAGTCCCCTAGCAGCCACATCGGTACATAAAAGAGTGCCTTTAGGGGCAAGTCCGAACTAGTAGAAGGTAGTTGATCTTTTTTGCTGTTTTTGTTTGCCATGAATGTCCATCACAGGTATGTCCACGTAATTCAACAGGTCTGCGAAAAACTTTACGCTATTGCAAGATGAAAAGAAAACCATTATCTTTTTTTACTTGTTGCGCTGAAGAAAGGAAAAGAGTAGTTAGAACTTTCTATCAGCCTCGACCACCACGAAACCCTGCTCGAGATTCTATACTGTAGCTGTGGGTTTTTAGTCGTCTACGCCGATGTAGATGGGCTCTCTCAGGGACAGTCTAGCCAGCTCATCTACCTTCTGGGTCTGCGTGGCTGAAAAAAGGATAGTCTGTCTGGATTTAGGTAGAACTTTAAGAATTTGATTGAGTTCCTACTCGAAACCCTGCCTGAGTAAGGCATCTGCTTAATCGATGACCAACGATAGTAAGTTGTGATATACGAATTTTGAATTCTGGAGATGGTCAAGCAGTCTTCCTGGAGTGCATATCAGCAAGTTCACTCCCTTCTATAAACGAATACTCTAAGTCTTTCTGTTCATGCCTCCAATGAGAAGCCCAATAGTCTTTCGGTGAGCTGAGCCTAGTTTCTTTGCGACTTAGTATACCTGAATAGCAAGCTCACGAGTAGGAGTGATCACTATGGCTGCAGTTCCCTGTTGTTGTTTGAACTAGAATCGGTGTAGCAGCTAAAAACAAGGAATAAGATAAGCTAATGTCTTACCTGAACCCGTCTTGGCCGAACCTAATACATCTCTTCCTTTCAATAGATAAGGCAGAGTCCGAGCCTGAATGTGAGTCATTTGTTAATATTTATTGGCTGATAGAGCCTGCTGAGTTGGTTCACTCAACTCGCACTCCTTGAAACGCTTTTAAGAAAAATACCACTGAGGCTTGCTTTATGAGTTATTGGGAGATTAAGTTTTTATCTGACCTAATGGAGCCAGCTCATTTTGCTCTTATTACTCTGATTCTGACTACTACTGCATGGCAGATGGCTTTAAAGGCTGATTTTTTGGTGATTAAATCTTTTTCTTTTCTTATTTATGCTATTTCTTGTGTTACTCTGTTCGTTTCTGTGTCTATTTGTGTTGAACTTTAGCCTATTAATGCTAGCTTTACTGCTATGTTTATGTCCTATGTCTGATTACAGTTCTAGTAGAAAGCTGACCAATCTTTGCAATAGGCTTAGTCTTTGCTGTTGCCTTAGTGTGTTTTTTTGCTATTTTTCGGGCTAGTCTCTGCGCTATTCTTCTAGTAAGGGAAATAGTGCTGTTGTTGAGGACCATTTAAAGTTAATAATAAAAATTTACCCAGACTTTACTCACTAAAGCATTTTACCCTTAAAGGCACTCTTTATCATCAAATTAATTTTTTAACCAAAAAAATGAGTTCTTGAGCTTGCTTGGACACAATTATATTTTGATGTTTATACACTTGAGCAGTCCTCTAGGCCGAGGATTGACCCTTGTCAGTCGGAGACAGTTCAGTTTGGTTAAGAGTGTGCTGCACTATTTGCGGACTGTGATGAACCGAGTGCGTTGGTAGTAGAACAGAGAGTTCAGCGCCCTGTAGACCCGCAATAGCAATGTGCCCAAGTCAGTATAGGCTGCCAACAAACTTTTTATAGCGGGATAACAAGCACTTTCGCTGAGCTAAAAGGCCAGAATGGAGCGGATCGACTAAGTAATACCCTATTAAGTTAGATTCTTGGCACTAAAACTCACTTTCACGATCTCAAAGTCTTCCAAGAACGCCTGGATTCCGATCACATAATGGATCTTTAGGAACTTAAGCGACAACACAAGGAACCCTCTCGTATGTAGCTGGACTGGACTAATCCTCAGGCAAGCGTGAAGATAAGGTACAAAAACAAGAGAAAATACTACAAATTTGTGTCTTCGCTGCGTAAACAAAGATTAATAAAGGCACCTACCCGTCTCACCTGGCTGGCAACCCTGACTTGAACGACTAAGTAAATCAAAGTACGATTGACTTTCTGGGCAAGTAGGCAGTATACTCTAAAATATCATTAAAACCCGTTGAGTTATCCCAAGAATCAATAGAAAGCGAGTTCATCGGTTCACACTTCGAACAGCCTTTCTAGAGCCAGAACTACTGTTATTTTAGACCCTAAGGACAAATGCAGCTGTTTCGTATTGCAAAAGTACATATACAATAAATAGAATCTGTATCGGCCTTAGCTAGTGACTGACTAAGCCCTTTTCGAGTAGCAAGGCAAGCATATCTAATAAGTAATCGGACTTCAATAGATCTACGATGTGCTTAAGCACTATGACGTGGACTAAAGAGTCAACGACTACATCAAAAAGATATAGAATAATCGTCTTGAATACTTGTTTTCTGATTTCGCTTGCGATAGAAGCGAAAAGTGTATTGCTGTCTTCATAGACTTGCTGGGCACTAAAAAATAATACTGTCTGATTGTCAAAAACCTTACACTAGCTCAGTATACCCCAGTTCCTATTTTTAACGTAAGACCCAGAGCAGTGTTCAGTCCTGATGGACAGGCAATCACTTACGTGCAACGATCGTAAGAAGGTGGATGGATATAACTTGTCTACAGGTCTCTTTCCTCGTGTTTTTCTTTAAAAGACTTAAAGGAAGTATCTCTTTCACAGTTCAACTCTTAATCTTAGGGCTAAAAAGTATTCAGATGCGATGCTGACAAAGAAATGATTCTGGGTACTGACAGCAACAACACATACATCTTCATCACTATGCGTGCTTTTGCCAATAAGTATAGTTAAAGCTTGTTCGTTCTGAATCCCAAAGATAGCGGAGAAATGGAGCTGATAGCCTTGGACTAAGACGGAAGCTGTCGTTTTGAATATGATTTGGGACCAACTGGAGTCTGCCTCACCAAATACTACAAAAACCAAGCAGAGTGGTCTTTAAAACACGGATAACATATGGACTAGGCCAAGCAATTGTGGCTCATTCCCTTTAAACAGCAACTACAACTGGCCAGATAATAAAAAATAGGCATGTCTGACGGCTACTTGCCCATAAATATCAGCTAAAGTCTTCCATCTCCCGCTGAGCTGGACCCGACTGCAAAGCGAGTGCTGTACAGGGCTGAAGACAACCAGTTCATAGTGGGGGTCTAAGTGAGGTAAAGCCACTTGATTCTGTTGCTTAGTTTTTACTCAGTTTACAACAAAAACATCCTTTACTTTCTGCCCTTTAAGCCCAGCTCACATCCTCACTACCTTGTTCTTCCGGGTAGTTCACCTCAGCTGCAAAAACACTCTTACAAATATCGTAGTCAGACAGTCGTATTCAATGAGCGAGCTTCACCCATACAAACACTGAAGACTTACTCTATTTGGAAGCGATAGCTAGCCGACTCTCACTAGGGCAGATATCACTACGAACTACTGCCTATCAGATAAGGACCATACCCTTTAGATTTATAAATCATATGCCGCAAATCATTTATGTAGGACAAAATGCCAGTTCTTTTGTTTTGCCCCACTCGCCATTAACAACTTCATGGAGTTCTCTTAAGACAGTTTCTAGAAAAAGGAGTCATGGTAGCTCGTTTCAGAGGCAGAGGAACACTAGTGACTGACCTTGAACACTTTCTGGCAGGCTCGAGACACAACTTTCCTTGTCTGATGGACGATATGCAGCACACTATATAGTACATCGGCAATCATCTCTCCAGAAACATATCGCTGTACTGTAAGGGCGGAGTGAGCTCACTAGTCGGATTGTTTTTCAACCTCTATTTTCCACGACTGTTTAACACCTCAGTCCTGCACGTAAAGTTAAATAAACTCAGAACGGAATATACGACCTTGAAGACCAAACAGCTATGCTCAATTACCAACACTTCTTTGGAAACGACCCTGAAATGAAACAAAAGTGGGAGAAATTCAACTTTTTCAAACACAAGTTCATGACTCCCTTTAGATAAGATCAATCTTTAGGAGAATAAAGATTAATCGGAGCCTTATAGAACGTGATTATAAGCTCAGACAAGGGCTAAAGACTGCATTCGAGAAAGCTGATTAAGAGACTACGAGAAAATCAGTGGTACAAGTACTAGTAGGTCTTCTTGAAAGAGTACGAAAGCGATTATGAAGCTGACCTGACCAATCTTAGCTTCGCCTACTCGAAAATCAGGTAAAGAATGGAGTAAGAAATCAACCAGCCCGAAGAAGATGAAGACTAAGCAGTCACTGAAGCAAGCAAAACAAAAGAAGAGGTATAGTATAAATAAGAAAAAAATGATGATCCAGCTGGACTGAGAAAAGCTTAAAAGCAATAAAAAAATTGATGTACATACTATAATACCCTTAAAGTCTTTATTTCAAGACAAACTATAAACAAACTAGGGAAAAAGTAAAACAAAGGACCTTTTGGAGTACGGAAGAACAGTTCTTGTATAAAATTTCATGTGGTTGATAAGGTAGATTGGGGTTTATGGTTCATGGCTGATCAAGATCTTGACCTCGAGTGTGAGCTGGCACTTCTCTTGCGTCCCCGGTTGTTCCTCTCCGAACTTCGACTCCTGCTTACCGACCTCTTGCTCTTCTTGCCCGATCCGCTGCCTGAACGTGACCTTGAGTTGTTCCTGACTGGTGACTTGGCTGGTGAATCCCTTCTTGCTTGGTATGGTCGTCTGGTTGGGGCTGACTGTTGCTGCCCTTCCGAATTCGGGCATTCCCTGGCAAAGTGTCCTTCCTGTCCGCACTTGAAGCATCCTCTGCCTCTCTGTCCACCCTGACCTCCTTGACCGCCCTGTCCTCCGTCTCTGGGTTTCCTTGGTTTGGCGAGTTCACAGCGTATCCTGCTGCCCATGATCTTTTTGCCTGACATGTTCTGGATGGCAATGTTGGCTTGGTCGATGTCGTCGTAGGTCACGAACCCGAAAGAAAAGGTGTCTTTGGAGCGCACGAAGATGTCCACAATGCTTCCATACTTCTCGAAGTCTTTCCTGAGTTGGTCGGTGGTGATGTCTACTGGGAGTCCACTGATGTATATTTTGGGTTATTGCTGGTCGTAGCTCATGCTTGCTGAATGAAAGACAGTCCAATCTGATGCTCTTATAATAGGTGCTTATACAACTGAACAGCACTTCTTTTTGTATATGCCTTTGTATTATCTTATATAAGATTGAATATATTGATTGAATACATGATTGAATGCATACAGCTATCAATAAAGTAAATAGTTGTATAATCGGGTCAATAAAGGTATAATAAAACATATGAAGTAGATAGTGGAGACAGACGAATACTACAATAGATAGGTAATCACACAAAATCGCATAGCCGCTGCCATACTCTTCCTCTCACAAGTAGCCATGGTCTTTCTCTATGGCTTCTTTGTAATCTCAGTTCCAAATAAACCCGTACTCAATACTCCAGATCACGGGCTCATAGTAGCCTCCTCTATTACTCTCCTGGCCATCCCTGGTAACACAGTACTCACTTAGCCTTTTCGCTCACACTCATGCCTGCTAACAACCGCATCTGGACCTCAGTAGCCTTCAGTTTACTGATCGTGGCCATCAGCGTGCCTCTTCATTCTCTAATGACTGCCTTCTGGCACATGGTGAACGTTTCGAGTGAGGGATCTTCAATTAGCTGGGGCAATAGAATGGACCTCTACCTGAGCAATCAGTATATGCTCAACTCGAATACTCTCAGCATTACTATAACTGACGGCCTCAAATGCGCACTTGCCAACATAGTCGCCTTTTCTTCCATCTCAGGTCGTTG
>Ga0169931_10005725_pt1 | contig 18887 bp, 10 predicted proteins | sample Kivu_15m_20L_FD_129675 | JGI IMG/M metagenome (GOLD analysis project Ga0169931, IMG submission 129675) | Freshwater microbial communities from Lake Kivu, Western Province, Rwanda to study Microbial Dark Matter (Phase II) - Kivu_15m_20L... | ecosystem: Environmental > Aquatic > Freshwater > Lake... | reverse complement strand
CAGGGGCAGAACCACGGCAACGGACCTCAGGGGCAGAACCACGGCAACGGACCTCAGGGGCAGAACCACGGCAATGGACCGCAGCCGCAGTGGAACCATCACGCGTTCCCGGGAGGACTTCAGTTCCCGGCTCTGCCCCTAGCTCCTTACAACGGTCCTGGCCCGCAGCCGCAGCAGGGGTTTTCTCCTCCTGGGGGCATGCAGGTTTTTGTTCCCAACCCCGCCAATCCGTGGTCGCCGCCTCCGATTCCGCCGCACAGTGGAGGGCCTGCCGGGAATCCACCTCAATCAAGTGCTGTGATCGAACTGGAACTGGCGAAGATTCGCGCCCAAGGGATGGCGGAGGTCGCCGAGATGAAAATGAATTTTCTCCGCGAGCAATTTTCGCGCGAAGTGGATCAGCTTCGCCAGGGTCTCAAGCAGCGCGAGGTGGAACTGCAAGAACTGAGGGCGCGGCATGAGGAGGCGATTGCCGTGAGTACCAAACTGCAAATGGCACTCGAGCGCGTCGAAGGAGAGAAAAATCGCAGTGAGGAATCGAAAGGTCCGCTAAAGATGGAATTGCAAGAGGCCCGCGAGCAGAACGCGAGGCTCGAGCGCGAGCTGGACGAGATTCGCCAGCATCACCGTGAGCACCCGCCTCAAGCGCGCCCGGAACCGGTGCGTGTGGATGGGCCGCCGCGAGGTCCAGCCCAGGAGCAGCCGCGTGGAGAGATGCCACCGGAAATCGCAAGGCGACTTGCCCAGCTCGAAAAAATGGAAGCCGACCTCCAAGAGCAACGCCGGGAGCTCGCACAAGCGAAGCAAAAGATGGAACGAGAACTGGAGCTGTCCAAACTGAAATTCATGCAGGAGCTGAAGCTTCGGCAGCAACAGGAGCAACCCGAGAAATACTCTCCGGAAAAAGAGAGCCGAGTGAAAGCTCGCGACAAGGCGCCGGTGATCGTTCCTGAAAAGGTCCTCGAGCAGAAGCGGCGCGAAAGCGACGATCGAAAAAGCGACGATTAGGACCAGCAAACCTTATTCGTAGCGCTCATCGAGTTCGTGGAGCTGCGCGAAGAAAAAAGAGACGACGGTCATTCTGGGAATGCGGGCGGCGGTGAACCTTTGCCACCCCCGCGATGGGGCAAATTAGTTGACTGTTGGGCTGTTGGACGGTTATCGTAGGGGTGGAGTGCGCGGTTCCAAAGCGTTCGCCGGTCGGAATGGTCGCGATCGTTGCGATGCAATGGAGATGCAATGGAGATGCAATGGAGATGCAATGGAATTGAGTACTCACCCACCTGTTCGCCGTTTTCCATACAGAGAGCGGTCGAACTCCCCTTCCTAAACATCCCTCCTGACGTCTCACGAAGAGGCCCGCCATGCTGACTCTCTTGGGTGGAAAGCGTCGCTACTGTGACGGTATCGCTCGCCGTGATTTCCTCACGATTGGCGGTCTCAGTCTTGGATACGCGGGTCTGCCCCTGACCCGGATCTTGGCCGCCCAGGAATCGGCGCCCCTCCAAGGCGATCGAAGTAATCGCCATAAGGCACTGATCAATGTCTTTTTGGGTGGCGGACCACCGCACCAGGACATGTGGGATATCAAGACGGAAGCCCCGAGCGAGATCCGGGGTGAGTTCCGTCCGATCTCGACGAATGTGTCAGGAATCGAGATCTGCGAAGTCTTTCCACAGCTTGCCCAGCGGATGGACAAAATTGCGATTCTCCGCTCGATCGTCGGTTGTAAGGATCGACACGAATCGTTTCAGTGTTTCAGCGGTTGGCTTCCGACCGATCTGCCGAGCATCGGCGGGCGGCCTTCGATCGGGTCTGCCGTTTCAAAGATGTTTGGGCCTGTCGACCCATCGGTCCCGCCGTTTGTGGGACTTGCTGCACCGACCTCCCACCGCCCATGGTCGGACCCAGGGGGATCGGGGTTTCTTGGGACTGCGCACGCCCCGTTCAAGCCTGATGGTCCCGGTTTGGAGAATATGACCCTCCAGGGGATCACTCTTGAACGATTGGCCGATCGCCGCCGGGTACTGGCGAGCATCGATACGATGCGGCGGGAATTGGATATCAGTGGGGCCATGGATGGGATGGATGTATTTGGTCAGCGTGCGCTCGATGTACTCACCAGCAGCCGGTTGCTCGATGCACTTGATTTGAGCAAGGAAGACCCGGAGATTGTCCGCAAGTACGGCGATGGCAAGCCGTATCAGTATCAGTACGATGGGGCGCCCACCTGCAATGATCACTTGTTGATCGCGCGGCGGTTGGTCGAATCCGGCGCGCGAGTGGTGAGCCTCAGTTATGGTCGGTGGGACAGCCATGGCCAAAACTTTGCCTTGGTCCGAGATCATGGCTCGAAGCTTGATCAGTGCCTCAGCGCTCTGATTGACGACCTTGACCAGCGCGATTTGCTGGATGATGTGATGGTCGCCGTTTGGGGTGAATTTGGCCGAACCCCGAAGATTAATGCATCGGCGGGTCGTGACCACTGGTCCCCCGTGAATTCGGCACTCTTGATCGGGGGTGGGATGCGGATGGGCCAAGTCATTGGCGCGACGAACCGTTTGGGGGAATACGCTGCGGAACGACCGATCGATGTTCAAGAAGTCTTGGCAACGATGTATCACGCCCTCGGAATCGATGTCTCCCAAGCAACGCTGGTCGATCCCACGGGTCGCCCCCAGTATCTGGTGGACCAAGGTCCGATTTCTGAATTGATCTGATCTAGAAAAGTCTCCGGAAGAGAAGAGACGTGGAGAAACCCGGCAATGCGGTGGCGATGCTGCGCAGTGATCTGTTTGTTGCTGGTCATTTCCCTCTGCGGAAGGAGCGGGAAAGCTGACGAGCTTCGCTTTGAGCAAGCGATTTCCCAAGAGAGCGAAGACGCTGCTGCGGATGCGGCCAGTGAGGCGACGGCGGCCAGTGAGGCTGCGCCAGCCAGTGAAATCGTCCTTCGCGGTCGGGATGATCGCTGGCAATTGCTGTTAACACTGCAGTCATCCGATCTCTCGCTCCGCGACGTTACATCCGAGGCGAGCTATGCGGCCGAGCCTGGGGGAATCATCGAAATTGGTCCGAGCGCGGTGGTCAAACCGCTGGCTCCGGGAGTGGCAACCATTCGCGCGGTGCTCAGCAATGGACTAACCGCAGCGCACACCGTGCGTGTCGAGCCGCTGGACATTGATTCTCCGGTCAACTTTCCAAACCAAATTGTCCCGATCTTCACCAAGCATTCCTGCAATGGCGGAGGGTGCCACGGGAAATTGGCAGGCCAGAATGGATTTCGGCTCTCGTTGCTGGGCTTTGAACCCAAGGACGATTACGAGTTTTTGGTCCGCGAGTCGCGTGGACGGCGGCTGTTTCCGGCTGCGCCCGAGCGATCGCTGCTGCTGACAAAAGGAACGGCACAGGTTCCGCATGGGGGCGGTGCACGGTTGCAGGTCGATTCGCATGAGTACCGGCTGCTCTCGCGGTGGATTGCCCAGGGAATGCCCTACGGCAGCGATTCCGACCCGATGGTGACCGAGATTTTGGTGACACCGTCAGCCCGTGTGATGGCTCGCGGCGGCAAGCAGCAACTGCAAGTCGTTGCTCGGTACAGCGACGGTCGGGTTGAGGATGTGACGCAGACCGTTCAGTATGAGTCGAACGACTCCGAGATGGCGGAGGTCAGCACCACGGGACTTGTTTCGACACGGGAACTCGCGGGCGATGTTTCGATAATGATGCGTTATCAAGGGCATGTCGCCGTCTTTCGCGCCAGTCTTCCCCTTTCCGACCAGCCCCCCACGCTACCAGAGCCTCGCAACAACCTCGATCGCGCTGTTTTTGCCCAGCTGCAGAAGCTGGGGATTCCGGCCGCGGACAAAGCAAGCGATGGCCAGTTCCTGCGACGCCTCGCGCTCGACTTAACAGGCCGTGTGCCAACCCTCGAGGAAGTGGACGCATTTGCTCGCGAAACCGACGCTGAAAAACGGGATCGATGGATCGAGCGGTTTCTGACGAGCGAAGACCATGCGGCTTATTTCGCCAGCAAATGGTCCCAAATTCTACGAAACCGTCGTGACAATGAGGCTTTCAAATTTGGGTCATTCGCGCTTCACAACTGGCTTCAGAACCAGTTCTACCAGAATCGCCCCTACGATCAAATCGTCCGCGAAATCGTCGCGGCCTCCGGAGACCTCACGGTTCATCCGCCAGTCGCTTGGTATCGCCAGGTCAGCGACATTCACCAGCAAGTCGAAGATACCGCACAGCTGTTTCTCGGCCAGCGAATTCAGTGTGCCCGGTGCCACCATCACCCGTTTGAGAAATGGAGTCAGCGCGATTACGGCCAGCTCGCTGCGTTCTTCTCACTTGTGAGCAAGAAAGAGGGACCTTCTGCGGAGGAACCGGTTGTTTTCTCGCGCGTCGGCGTTCCGTCTTCCCCGAATCCACGCGGTGGTGCAGCGCTGTCCCCGGCAGGCCTCGGCGGACCCCCAGCGGCAATCGATCCCGCGACCGACCCGCGTCAACAGCTGGTCGATTGGATGGTCGATCGATCGAATCCATTCTTCGCTCCTTCGCTCGTGAATCGTTACTGGAAACACTTCTTTGGTCGCGGCTTGGTCGATCCCGAAGACGACATGCGGGTGACGAATCCGGCGTCAAATCCCGAGCTGTTGAGCGTCTTGTCGGAGGAATTTCGCCAGTCGGGCTTCGATCTTCGTCAGCTGCTCCGCACGATCGTCCAGTCGGAAATTTATCAGCGGACAAGCCTCGCGAACGAATTAAACTTGAAGGACAAGCGAAATCATTCCCGTTTCTATCCCAAGCGATTGCAGGCTGAAGTGCTGCTCGATGTCGTCGATACGGTTCTCGGAACGACCACAAAGTTTGCGGGTGTACCTACCGGAACCCGAGCGGTGAGCCTTCCTGATACCAGCTTTGATTCCTACTTTCTCACCGTCTTTGGAAGGCCTCAGTCTTCCACTGCTTGCGAATGCGAACGGGAGATGAATCCGAATTTGGCCCAGAGCCTCCATTTGCTGAACTCCAAGGAGATGCAGGGGAAGCTGACTGCCGAGACCGGGCGGGCCGCAAGATACGCACAGGAACTGGTCGACCTCCCCGAACCCCAACTTCGGGAACGGGTGGCGAAACAGCTTGACGACATCTATCGGACTGCACTGGCTCGCTCCCCCGCAACTCATGAATCCAGTCCCTTGATCGACCACATCTGTGGCAGCACCGACCGTCGTGCTGCCATTGAGGATGTTTTGTGGGCCATCATCAACAGCAAAGAATTTCTCTTCAATCATTGATGAACGTCCGTGGTCTTGCATCCTTCGTCGCGTTCTTTGGCTGGTGGTTCACCGCTTTGGCAGTGCACTTCGCCGCCGAGCCTCGCCCGTGCTTTGCCCAGCTGCCGGCGGCGCGTCTCGATACGCTGTGGCCGGTCGGCGCGTCGGCGGGAACGGAGTTCGATCTGGTGCTCGATGGCGGGGAGTTCCTTGACGAAGCACGAGTACTCTTTCCATCCCATGCCGCTTTTGCTTGGTCCCTTCAAACCGCCCAACCACGGTTCGGTCGCACCGAACCGGAAGCCCGTGACGGTCATTTTCGGGTACAACTGCCCGCCGATTTTCCTGAAGGGATGGTCGAGATCCGAACAGGTGGACGTTACGGTGTTTCCAATCCACGACGATTCTGGGTCAGCCGTCTCCCCACGCTGACTCCCGTCTCTCCGCGATCGACAGTCGAGACGGCATTTGCCGTCAGCGTGAATTCCATCGTTCAAGGTCGCTGTTCCAGCGAACAGGTGGACCACTATCGGCTTGCACTCGCGGCGGGCCAGCGTATTCGCCTGCTCGTTCGGGCGCTGAGCCTCGATTCAGCCGCCTCCGTCATGGTTGTCGTTCGGGATGCCGACGGGAAAGAACTCCATCGCGGGCGTTCCTCCAAAGCGACCGATGCGCTCACGCACTGGACCGCTCCGCACGAGGGATCGTACTTGATACAGGTTTTTGATCAGCTCTACCGAGGTGGAAACGACTACCATTACCAACTGCAGATCGACGATTCTCGCCGATCCGGCAGTCCATCGCCAGAAACGAGCCCGATTGTCGCCGCGCAAAAACCCGTATCGCCGGAACCCTCATCCACGGGTGCCCGGGTCGGCTTTCCCTCGGAGACTCTCGGGTACCTCGCATCCAGCGGCCTGCCCGCACGTTTCGACGCGGCGCTGGTTGCAGGAAAGCCTGTCACGGTCGAAGTCCACGCGAAAAACATCGACAGCGATTCCGGTAGCTCGGCATCCGACATGCAGCTGGTCGTCGAGCGTCTGATTACCGATCCGCAGGGAACGCGAGGGGAGAGAATTGCGGAAATCGACGACACCAACTTTTTCACCGGCTCTTTGCTGGAGTATCGCAATCGTGATCCGGTCTTTTTCTTCCAGCCGCCGGTCGACAGTGATTATCGATTCATCGTTCGCGACCTGCAAACGGGGCGGATTTCGCAATCAGACCCCGCGTTCGTTTTGCGGGTGCGTGAAGCCCAGCCTGATTTCATCCTGCGGGCGCTCGTGCCGCATGAGTCGCTGAACCCCGCACAGAGCCTGCACCATGGCGTCTTGCTTCGCCGCGGTCAATCGATCGCGATTGAGGTCGGGATCATTCCGAAGGAAGGTTTTTTTGAAGATATGAAGGGACAAATTGAGCTGGTCAAAGGTCTCGTCACCATTCCCTACGACGTCCAGTGGAAATGGCCGGTCGAAGTCACGGTCGGTGGGCTTCCCGAAGGCATTACGGCTTTACCGGCGCGACTCGACAAGCATCATCGGCGCAGTTTCATCATCGTTTCGGCCGCCGAGACCGCACCCGCGTGGCAAGGCCCAATCACCTTGACCGCATCGATCAAAACAGAACAGTCCCAATGGGATCGTGCGGCGGAACCACTCGAAATACGTCGCCCTGATCCGCAGGGACGAGGAGAGCTTCCTATCGAGTCGACCGATCGATTGTTCCTTGCGGTTACCGATCTCGAGGCGGCTCCGCTGAAAATCCAGTGCAATCCACCTGACAATCCGCAGACGATCACGGTCAAACGTGCAGCCCCGCTGAAGCTCGCAGTGAGCATTGTGCGTTCTGAAGGGATGCAGGGGAAAGTCACCCTCCGCCCTGCCGGACTTCCGGCCGATGTTCAAGTCCCGGAGCTCGCACTTGAAGGTGGTAATTTGCAGGGAGAACTGCAAATGAATATCGGTGCTAACGCTCCCGTGGGACCTTTTCGCTTTTTCCTCAACGGCGAAATGGAAGGCCCATGGCCACGCAATCCGCAGGCCCTGGTGCGGGAACAGTCCTACTTGAAGGACCTCGAAGGAATGCTGGCCAGCGCTGCGGAGGATGCCAAAGGAACGATCGAGCAAGCAATTCAGCAAGCCAAAGAACGAGTCAAGACGCTTGAGGAATCGACCAAACCTCAAAACACTCGCATCTTCGTTTTATCCAACACCCTTGAGATCCATGTTGATGTCCCCTAATCAACCAACCCGCACGATCCCCGCGCGCACCGGTGGGTGCTTCGGTCTGATCGTGTGCCTCGCGTACGTGATGCTTGCCGCCCCAGGGAGCTGGGGGGATGAGCCGAGTCCCGCGACTTCCGGAGAAGCCTCGCCGACCTACTACGAGCAAGTCTTGCCGATTCTCCGTAAGAATTGCCTTGCGTGCCATCACCAGAAATTGGCCGAAGGTGGACTCGTGCTCGAGTCGCTCGAAACGCTGCAGAAGGGAGGGGATAGTGGTCCTCTGGTCGATCCCAGCAATCCACAGGCCAGCCTCCTTGTCGGTCGCGCCGACGGCACGGTCGGGGACATCATGCCCCCGGAGGATAACGACGTGGGAGCGGAAAGACTGACTCGCGAAGAACTCGATCTGATCCTCCGCTGGATTGGTGCCGGGATGCCAGCGGGAACAGCACCCGCGGGAATTCCTGCCGCAGCGTGGCAAAACATCCCGCAATCGCTTCGTTCCATCTATGCGATTGCGGCTTCTCCAGATGGCGCGCTGGTGGCTATCGGTCGAGGCAATTCGCTTGCGTTGCTCGATGTCAAAGGTGGAGGCATGATCCAGGATTTGGTCGATCCTGCGCTTGCCGCGTCTCCGGTCGCCCCAGCCGGTAGTGGCGAGACTGCTCCACCGCCGATCCCCGCGCGTGCCCAGCTGGACTTTGTGAATTCTCTCGCCTTTGATCCCCGCGGCGGACGCTTCGTCTCGGGGGACTTCCGCGCCGTCAAGCTCTGGCACCAGCATGGTCTGCCACAGCTCCATCAGGACTCTCCGGCAGCGATCGACGCCGCGAAACAGCAAGCGCTGATTGGGTCGTTGTTTCAAGCCTTAGCGACCAGTATGAACCACTGGAAACGAACCGAAGTCGCGAATCTTCTTGACGGAATCGATCTGGGAGGAATCGCTCCTCAGGCTCTTTTCGTTACCGCTCAGGAACCGCTCGCGGTGGTGGTGCTCGCCGGTGGTGAGCTGCGGCTCGTCAATCTTCAATCGAAGCAAGTGCTCGCAACGCTGCTCCGCGGCGGCGCTGCGAAGCTCCACATTGATCGGCTCCAGCGCGATGCGGCAAGGCAGAAAGGGCATGCGGAATATGTCGCGGGCCTCATTGCTCCTGGTGAAGAGGCAGTGAAGAAAGAGGAAGAAGTGCTGGCGAAGATCCAGACCACCCAGCAAGAACAAACGACGGCGCTGGAGATGCGACGTGGGGAGCTCGCGACTGCAGAAGCGGAATTGAAGGGTGCACAAGAAGCGAAGGAGCCCCCCACCGAAGCGGCAAAAATTGAAGAGCTGACCAAAAAACGTGATGAAGCTCAGAAGACGGTCAAGGGGGCTGAGGATGCCCTCGCGGCAACGAACCAAGCGCTGGCAGCAGCGACCGACGCACGCGATCAGACACGCGCCGGGGTCGAACGAATTCGTCAGGAATTGGCCCAGGAACAGCAACTGCAAGCTTCCCTCGAACAGGAGTTTACCGCAGCGCAAAGTGGCCTCGTTCTACCCGAGATTCATGCGATCACGATCGAAAATCCAGCTTCGGAAAAAGGCCGGATTGCGATTCAAACGGCCGATGGCGAGATTTTCCTCTACGGGCGCAGTGGCGGTCATCCGGTTGCGGTTCTCCGCGGACATCCATCCCCAGCAAATCGGATCGTCTTTCTTGGAACCCAGTCGCTCGCAGCAATCAACTTTGACCCAGCCGATCCGGCGACAAGCCTCCGCTGGTCGCTCTGGCAATTCGATCAGCAGTGGGGATTGGAAGCGATGATTGGCGACCCGACGGGGGATTCACCACTGAGCGACCGTGTGAGCGCTTTGGAATTCAGCCCCGATGGCAAATGGCTGCTCGTCGGAAGTGGTCAACCAAGCCGTCTCGGTGAAATCGTGGTCATCGACACGGAAACGCGGCAAGTCAAAACGATCTGGGATCGGCTGCACAGCGATACCGTGCTGGCAATTAAATTTTCACCGAATGGAAAATATGTCGCCTCTGCCGGCGCGGATCGTCAAATCCGGATTGTCGATTTTCCATCGGGTGAAAACATGCGCTCGCTCGAAGGACATACGCACCATGTGCTTGGCCTTGCGTGGCAAGACCATGGACGACGCCTCGCCTCGGTTTCTGCAGATCACACCGTGAAGATCTGGGATGTGCGGAATAACCAAGCCGAACGAACCATCGCCGCTGGGAATAAGGAGCTCGCGGCAGTCGCTTTTGTGGGGGCAACAAGCCAAATCGCCGTCTGCAGCGGAAGCGGTGTCGTCTCGCTTTATAATGCCGACAATGGAGGGCACATTCGCAATTACCAGGGAGTCTCCGGTTTCCAGATGGCGCTTGCTGCCGACCCTGCTGGACAGTGGCTGGCATCAGGCGGAGATCTTGGAAACTTTCGACTGTGGTCTGTCGAATCCGATCAACCCAAAGTTTCGTGGCCCACTCCCTGATCGCGATTAACATCCGCAAAAGCTGGCCCGCGAAAGTTAAAATTTGTAGCGATATTCGCACCTGGCGCCCATCAAGTCCCGCTCGTCGACGCGCCATCCGTAGAGCGTATCGAAGCGGATCAAGGTGCAGTGGGAGAGCGATTTTTGGTATCGCGCTGCTAGTCCATACTGGTCCCCTTGGGTGAGCCGGTTGTCGGGTGCTCCATAACCGTGTACGAGCGAGGCTTCGAGAATGAACTGACGATCGATCTTGGCACCGAGGAGATTGAGCCCGACAGCTCCGCCATAGGTATTGATTGCGGTGGCATCGAGTGTCGGAAAGCCGTTCAAGCCATCGGTCTCGAAAGCGATTCCGACATTCCGCAAGATGTCTCCGGCAAGCGCATTTCGCGCGACCGATTGGGGACGTCCCCAACCGTAAAACATGTTCATATAGGGGACGACCGTCAGCGGTGTTGCCGTCACGAGGTAGTTTTCGACCAGCAGAACACCTCCATCCGCTGTTCTATCATCTTGGGGGAGGTCCTGGCCGGAATTGACGATCAGGCGGAGACTGTTCCCAATCCGATCGAAGTATCGCCGCGTGAATGCGATTGTACTGTTGTGGTAGCTCCGCCCCTGATCCAGTCGGTCGTTCAAGAAGGCATATCCGATCTCGAAGTAGCCTTCATAAGCCTCGATGAACCATGCTGTTCCGAGTGCCTGCGCCGCGTGAGGATCGGCGCCAAATGCGGGGCTGTTCAATTGGTCAAAGATCGCAAAGAGCGTAGCGTCGTAATTGGACCAGTTCAGCAGGCGACTGTGCTTGGCGTTTTGCGCGATCGCGATCCCTGTCACCGCGTCATCCATCCAAATCCCATTCTGGTGGAACAGCGGCATCAAACCCGCCGCGATGGGCAGTTCAAATTCCGCGGGGCGATGCATCAAACCACTGAACATGTAACCGAGGTCCCCTTCAAAAAAACCGGTCACAAAATTCGGATTGAAAATGGCATCCAGTTCCACGTCGCCACTGGAGATATCAAGCTGCGTGAAGTTCGCCTGCCGATTCAGCGGACCCATCGCGGCATGAAAACGCTCTGTCGATGTCCATGCCCAATCCAGATCGAGGTTCAGACGCGTTGCGAGATTTGAAAAATCATCGAAGTTATTCCGCCCGGCAGCCCCACCCACGCGAAAGTCCCCGTAGAGGAACAGCTTGGAATGGGTCAAATTGGTGGGGCTGAACAGCAATCCTCCCGGACGCGTCATTCCATCGCCATAGAATCTTTCTCCCAGCTCGATCCAAGGACGCTGTACGGGCACCGGATGCCGATCATCATAGATCGCTGCCTGCCCCGCCACGGCATCCCACGAGGGTTCGATCAAGGTTGGAGGTGGAGAGAATCCCCAAGCCTCGTTCCCAATCTGGGGGCCGATCGGTAGCGGGTCGATGACGAGGGGTTTGGGCTCCGCGAGGTCGCCAGCCAGCGGCGGCAGCATCTCGAATGGAACCACTGCTTCGCCATCCGGACCACCCAGGGAGGCAAAGCCAAAAGTCGCCTCACGTTCGCGAGAACCCTCTTGAAACCAGCGAGGTGCAGGAGGGAGATCGGACTGTATGACACTCGCTGTCCGGTCGAATGAAGGCTGCACCCCCTGACCAAACGCTCGAGTCCCCGGAAGCAGCAGCATGGCCAGTAAGAGCATCGCACGCCACCGATGATCTCTTTTCCAAACACCCAATAACGAAGCGCAACCTTGGCTCCAGCGAAACTGGAGGCTCGCGCTTGTCGTCAGGGGTCGGGCCTCGGGCATGGACCTCTCCGTAATCGCTTTCAGCGGACAACAAAGGTACTGGACTGGGGATGGAAATCGAGAATCTGATGCGACATCCGGTTGATCATCTCGGGCGTGCTCCGAACGAGACGCATAAAGTACGGAGGGTCGACACGGCTCCGCATTCGTGCATCGAGGCGATAGACGCCCGGCATGCGAAGGCGATCAGGCGGGACGGTATAGCGGACACGGCGATGATCCAGTGGCGGAATCGAACGTGCTTCCATGCGGATCAGCGGAGGGTGATTGAGGACGCTCACTGGCAACGTGGCAGGCCGCAGGAATGGGATCGGATCGACGTCGAAATTCACGGGTACGGGAATCTCCCGCTCCGTTCCTTTGATATTGGTAATCAGGAACTTGGTCTGCAGGTTCAGCAGCTGTGCATCTCGCGGAACGCGTCCCTGGGCGACGTCCAACGAATTCAAATCTGCCAAATCTCCCAGCGTATCGAGGTATCCCGATTCCCAAACCGTCTCCCCACTCGGGTCGACGAGCGCCACATTCAGCCAGACCTGCGGTTGGGCACCAAGCGATCCGGTGGGCAGATTATGCCCTTCACTGATGTTACTTACGATGTACTCAAAAGAGAGGGAATTACCGTGCTGGGGCTGGCGATCGAGAAAGGGACCTTCGAGCTTTGATCCCGCTTCCATCGCTGCAATCGAACCAGCGCGGGCACGGGCCAACGATTGCAGTCGTTTGTCAATCACCGCTCGCCCATCGCGACGTTCGTCCGCATGATCCCAGGGAGCGGGAAAGTGCGGTTGGGAGTCCATCTGCTCGAGCGCCCGTTCAAAATCCTCTGTCCCCCAGTGCGCTTGCCAGTCAAAGTCCAACCACTGCCGCGGACTCCATCGTTCCCCTTTTTCGTCGATCGGAAATAGTCCTGGATGAGCAATCGAATACCCGGGTCCCCAGAACATGTGATTGCTCGATTTGCGCGGTTGGCCATACGGTTTCCCGTTGATCTCTGCAATCTGCTCACACGCATAACCATCCGACTTCCCAGGCACCTCACCCATATGACAGTCCTGGCACGTGATCCCTTTGGCGGCTGCAGGCCCCGCTTGATACTGGGCGTAAACCACCTCCAACCAAATTCCCGGATGGACGGCGACCTGATGGCATGAAAGACAAAAATCACTGCGCGAAATAGTCTCGAACTGAATCACCCCGGCGTGAATGTCTTGACCTGGGACGGGGTCCTGGGGACTCGTTCGCAATTTCAAGTCGCTTTTATTCGCCAGCGCGCTGGCCAGCGATGCATCACCGGTGGAAGAATTGACCGGCGCATAGACGTCTCCAGGCTCGACGCGACGAGAACCATGTGTCTTCCCGTAAGTTTCTACAACGCGATGACAAACAATGCACGTGATCCCTTCGCGAATGACGGCGGGTGCTTCGAGGATCGATGAATCACGAGGGTATTGGATCTGCGTCGCAATCGGCGAATGGCAGCGCATACAAAAGGAACCGACAGTCCCACGAGACAAATCGACGAGCGTCTGTTCGAAACGCTGGAACATCGGCGAGATGGCCGAATAGGCATGGGCACTCACTCGCCACTGCTCGAAGTACTTCGGATGGCATTTAACGCAGGTCATCGCCGAAGGGTACTGGTTCTCGAGAAACACCGCGCGGTGCGGATCTTCACGTGCAGAGGGCGCCTCTCCGGTTTCAGCGGGGAGATGTGACGGGGGGGTCGCTCTTTGGCTGACGTTATGAAACATACCTGCACCCCGTTCGCCGCGGTCAAGCTCTCGCGCGTAGGGGGGAACATAGGCTCCACCTTCTTCCCGCCAAGCCTCCCGACAGCCGGGTGGTACAAGACTCTGGTAGGCACGAATCTCTGCTTGCATGTCCGCTGGCGCAGGGAGCCCTAAACGCGCTTCAGCAGTTCCGATCGTTCCCTGCGCCGGCGGGAGTTCACGATGGCGCCCCGCGTTCTCGGCACCCCCCGAATGAGGCTCTTGGCTCTGGACGTGGTTTTTGGCGGCAAACTCGAGGGTGGAAAAGCCCAAGAGGCAGAGGAGGAAAGCTGGGGAGGAGTGCTTGGCGATCGGCATTTTTTTCCGGTGCTCCGCTGGCAAACTGGCTGCGGCACGGCTGTCGCCTTGGCGGTCGACACGAGGGTTGTTCGTAACAAGCGTCACTGCTGGAACAATCGTCCGGTCGGAGGGATTGTTCCAAGGAAAGCCTCTTATCCGCGCCAATCGATTCAAGCGATACAACCGCACCCCGGCGGGGCTCAGGAAGTTTCGGGAAGGGGAGTCCCATCGCTGGAAGGATGGTGCTACCCTTCCGAGAGTCTGCGATCGCTTCTTTTTACTCGCTCTTCGACGAGGCCACGGTTGATTTCTATGGAACCCCACTGTTCCGATCTACGGCGGTACATACGAGACATTCCAGACTTTCCGAGCGAAGGGATTCTCTTTCGCGACATCACGCCGATGCTCGCGAATATCGAGGCGCTGAAGATCGCTTGCGAGGCGATGGCGCGTCCGTTTGCTGGCCAGCAGATTGATGTGGTTGCGGCGGCCGAAGCGCGTGGCTTTATCTTTGCGGTCCCGATCGCAATCCAGCTAGGAGCCGGCTTCGTGCCGATCCGCAAGCCTGGCAAACTTCCCTTCGACAGGCACACCTTCCACTATGATTTGGAATATGGGACCGACACGTTGGAAGTGCATGTCGACGGGGTCAAACCGGGGCAGCGCGTCTTAATTGTCGACGATTTGCTGGCGACGGGGGGAACGGTCGAAGCGTGCTGCAAGTTGCTCTCACACTGTGGCGCTACAATTGTGGGCTGTTCGTTCTTGATTCACTTGGTCAACCTCGGCGGGCATCTCCGGCTCAATCCCTATGAAGTGCGAAGCGTGATCTGCTACGACGAGGAATGATGCGTGAGGCGAGATGAGCGGACAAGGGATGGAAGAGGAAGAAGAAGTCGAAGAAGTTGGAGAAGTCCAGCAACAACAGCCAGCTCCCGACCGATCGGAGCTGGCGGATTCCGTGCCCGCGCACGAATTCGGATTTCGCTGGGCGGCTGCGAAGGTTCGTGAATTCCCGCAGACACCTGGCGTCTATTTGATGAAGGACACGGCGGGTCGCGTGATCTATGTCGGTAAGGCAAAGAACCTACGGAGCCGCGCGGGGAGCTATTTCCTTAAGGCTGCGGCCGAAGATCAGCGGACTGCCGAGTGGATCAGCGAAATCGCCGATATCGATTTTGTTCCCTGCGACAGCGAAGTCGATGCGGTCCTCATGGAGGCTCGCCTGATCAAGGATGTTCAGCCGAAATATAACAAGGAACTCAAGGACGATAAGAGCTTTCCGTATTTGATGATCACGACGCGTGAAGAGTTTCCGCGGATTGAAATTACGCGGACACCGAAGGATCGCGGCGTCAAGTTGTATGGGCCCTTTCCCAGCGCTGGGGCGCTGCGAGGTGCGATCCAGGCCTTGCAAAAAATCTTCAAATTTCGCACCTGCAGCCTCGATATTCACGAGGAAGATCCTCGTTGGAATTGGTTTCGCCCCTGTCTTTTGGCGAGCATTGACCAGTGTACGGCTCCGTGCAATTTACGGATCACCAAGGAAGAATATCGCCACGATATCCGCCGACTGCAGACATTTCTGGAGGGGGGAAAGAAGAAGTTGCTGGAAGAGATGCGAGGCGAAATGCAGGAGGCGAGCAAAAAGCTCCTCTTCGAGAAAGCGGCCCGTCTGCGCGACGAGATGATGATGCTTGAGCGGCTGGACGAGCGTGGCGAACTTGAGACCCATGTCCAGCCCGAGGTCTTTTACGTCGATCCGAAAAAGGGGCTCGTAGGGCTGAAAAAGGTGCTCGGACTCTCTGAAGTCCCACGCGTTATCGAAGGTGTCGACATCGCCCATTTGGGAGGAAATGAGACGGTCGCCAGCCTTGTCCAGTTCATCGATGGACTCCCCTTCAAGCCAGCTTACCGCCGCTATCGCATTCGGGATGTGCAAGGAATCGACGATTTTCGCTCCATCCACGAAGTCGTCTCGCGGCGTTTCCGAGCGCTGGCGGACCGCGGTGAATCCTTTCCCGATCTGCTCCTGATCGACGGCGGCAAGGGGCAACTGGGGGCTGCCATGGCCGCCTTTACCGAGCAGGGAATCACCCCTCCGACGATGATTTCGCTGGCCAAACGCGAGGAAGAAGTTTATCAGGTCGGGGCCAGTGAACCGCTTCGTATGTCGAGACACTCCTATGCCCTCCGTCTGCTCCAGTATGTGCGGGATGAAGCACACCGTTTTGCCCAGCACTATCACCATATTTTGCGAGGAAAATCGACACTCGATGAAGGATCGTGAACCAATCGAGCCCTCCCTGGTCCTTCTCTCACGTATAATCAAGATGGCGATAAGAAACCGCCTCTGGGCAGTTGCTTATCCGCCGCGAGTCAACATCATTTTCGAGTTCACCAGGTTCGCCTGGAAAGGAGTTTGGATCAGACTGTGCGAGACGAAAATCGGATTGAGAGTCTGCGGAGTGAATGCTGCGTCCTCGTTCGGCTGCTCACCTCGGATCAACCGCTCGAGGAACACCCGCTGAAGGAGCTTGAGGGTCTGGCGGTAACGGCAGGTTGCAGCGTCGTTGGAGGAATGACCCAGCGTCGCTCGGAACCGGATCAAACGACGTACCTTGGGAAGGGGAAGGTTCGCGAACTCCGCGAGCTCGTTGAGGAACATGGCGCCGATGTGGTCATCTTTGATAACGACCTGTCCCCTGCGCAGACCCGGAATCTGGAAAAAGCCCTGAATACCAAGGTCATCGATCGCACGGAACTGATCCTCGACATTTTTGCTTCCAACGCCCGGACCCACGAGGCAAAGCTGGCGATTGAACTCGCCCAGCTCGAATACTCTCTTCCCCGCCTCAAGCGGATGTGGACCCACCTTTCGCGGCAAACGATGGGTGTCGGGATGCGAGGCCCTGGGGAAAAGCAGCTGGAAGTCGATAGACGTTTGGTCGAAAAGCGAATCTATGACCTTCGGGCCGACCTCGCGAAGGTCGAGGCTCGTCGCGAACGTCAAGTCCGCAGCCGCGAGGGGATCCCAACTGTCTCCTTGGTGGGCTATACGAATGCTGGCAAAAGTACGCTCATGAATGCGCTTACCGGCGCTGACGTCGAGGCTGCCGATAAACTCTTTGCGACGCTTGACACACGGACACGGCGGTGGCATCTGCCGAGCTGGGGTTGGGTCCTGCTGAGCGACACCGTGGGGTTTATTCGTGATCTTCCCCACAAATTAATTGCCAGTTTCAAGGCCACGCTCGAGGAAGCACGACAAGCCGACCTCCTGCTCCATGTCGCCGATGTCAGTAGCCCTGCGGTCCTCGATCAAATCTCGGCGGTTTATGAAGTCTTGACCGAGATTGGAATCGAGGAAAAAGATACGATCCTCGTGCTCAATAAAGTCGACGCCGCACCCTCCGAAGAATCCGTGCGCCGCGTTCTCGATCGATATCCGCATGCGATTCCGATCAGTGCTGTGACCGGGATTGGATTTGATGTCCTGCACCATGCAGTCTCGCAAGCACTGGCCGCCGAGTTTTACGACGTGGAGGTCGATGTTGCTCCGGGCGACGGCCGATTGCTTGCTTATCTCTCGGCGCACGGCGAGGTCATTGAGCGGGAGTTTGGGGAGGACCGAGTTCGCGTCCATGTCCGCATCCCAGCCGCCGCCATGGGCGAGGTGCAGCGACGGGCGCTGGCGATCCGCCCCGCGAGCGATGCACCGGATTCGATCAGCCACGTCGCTTAGGACAGTCCTCATCACGGTGTTTGGAAGAATCGCCCAATGATTCGCTGGGACCCGCGAGCAAAGTCTGCTGTTGTGACTGGAGCCTCGAGCGGCATTGGATACGAACTGGCGCTGCTTCTGGCACGCCGAGGGGCAACGGTCGTCGTCGCTGCGCGTCGCGAAGAACGCCTTGCACAACTTGCCATGGCCGCGGCAAGCCTACCAGGGAAAATTGTTTGCTGCCCCGGCGATATCACTGACCCCCTCGTTCGCCAGCGGCTCATTGCCTGCGGAGCGGAGCATGGCGAGGGGGGAATCGACCTGCTGGTCAACAACGCGGGTATCGGCGCGATCGGCCCCTTTGCGAGCGCCTCTGCAGAACGGCTACGACGGATTATGGAAGTCAATTTTTTCGCTCCCGCGGAACTCACGCGGATCGCAATTCCACTGCTCAGAAAACGCAAAGACACGATCATTTGCAACATTGGCAGCGTCCTCGGACACCGAGCGGTTCCAGATAAAAGCGAGTACTGTGCGAGCAAGTTTGCCCTCCATGGGTGGTCTGATTCGCTCCGTGCTGAACTGGCTGGCCAGGGGATTCAGGTGACTCTCGTGAGTCCCAGCACCACCGCAAGCGAGTTCTTTGATGCGGTCATCGACACGTCGCCCACCGCCTCTTCGCCAAGTTTTGGGAAATGGAGTCCAGATCGCGTCGCCCGCGCGGCGCTCGCCGCGATTATGGCTCGCCGTGCTGAAGTGATCCTCAGCCTCGGTGGGAAAGCCCTCGTCTATGGAGATCGGCTCTCTCCTCCCCTAATGAACCACCTCCTTGGCAGCCGATACCGTTCGATCGCAAAGGGATACTGAGAAAAAGTATCCACTGCTCACCGGCGATTGTTTTGCCGATGCGGAAGATCGGAGCGAAGGGGCTGTCGATCGGAGCGCTGCAATTTCGGCTGCGGAATCTCCGGCGGATGTTCATCGTGCTGCCGAGCAGCCGGCTCGATATCGGCCCTTCCAGCAGCCTGCGGACGGGAACGAAAGAGCCGACCGAGCGGTCCCGAAAGAAGCGCCGGGAGGAAGACAAGGTCTCCGACCAACGCCGCAACCAAGAGCACGAGCATCAACGTGCCAAACTTCTGCGTCGGTGTGAAAGTGCTGAGCGCGAAAACAAACAAACCTAAACCACCTACAATTGTCGTTTGCATCATCGCTGGACCACAGCGCCGATATGCCTGGATCGTTGCCCCGTAGCGATCGAGACCACTGTCTAAACCGCGTCGCAACCAACTGAGAAAATGGATCGTG
>Ga0169931_10005724_pt1 | contig 18888 bp, 11 predicted proteins | sample Kivu_15m_20L_FD_129675 | JGI IMG/M metagenome (GOLD analysis project Ga0169931, IMG submission 129675) | Freshwater microbial communities from Lake Kivu, Western Province, Rwanda to study Microbial Dark Matter (Phase II) - Kivu_15m_20L... | ecosystem: Environmental > Aquatic > Freshwater > Lake... | reverse complement strand
TATCTGACCTCAGAAGCGTATCTGACCTCAGAAGCGTATCTGACCTCAGAAGCGTATCTGACCTCAGAAGCGTATCTGACCTCAGAAGCGTATCTGACCTCAGAAGCATGGCGTGAATCCCTGACATTTCCGTTCTCCTTGGCCAGATTTTATGGCCTTCGGTCCGAATTCGTCAAACATTTTCAACGCGAGGACCAAAAAAACCTCCCGCTTACAATCCTCTTTTATTCATTTTCCCATTCGTTCACATTAGTGGTTCCCCTCCTCTTCCAACTCAATTGTTCTCGCCGGCCGCAGTCGCTACCTGCGCATAAAAAACCCCTGCCAGCGATTTCCCGCCGCAGGGGTTCTTCGGTTCGTAAATTCAGGCAAGTAGCGACTACTTGTCTGCCTTCTTCTTCTCTTCCAGTTCCTTGAGGAACGACTTGATGTCATCCTCAAATTGACCGGGGTTCTCGAGCGCCTTCTTCTGCGCTTCGATCGCCTTGTCCAGCATTCCTTGCATGTCATACAAGTGAGCCAGCGTATCGAGCAGCGCACCGTTGGTCGGTTCCAGCTTGACGCCTTGCTCAGCCGCTCCGGTGGCTGCTTCAACCAACTCCTTGGAGACGTCAACGCCACCTTGCGAGAGTTGAACGATCATCCAAGCTCGCTCATTCAGTGCGGCTGGGTCGTCCTTGGCCTTCTCGATCATCTTTTTGTAAGGACCGATTGCACGCTTGTCGCCGGTTTGGAGCAGGATTGAACCCTTGACGTCCTCCAAACGAGTCGACATTTTCTCGCTCTTGGCGTCAGCGATCCATTCATCCAGCAATTCAATCGCTTCATCCATCTTGCCACCTTGCATCAGCGGAATCAGCTCTTCAGTGAACTTCGCTTGCAAAGCTTGGGTTTCCTTCATTTCCGCAGCGTAGGCATCGCGATCCCATTTTCCCGTGACCACGTCTTCGAGCGGTTGGTCGATTTCCATTGGGTGACCGATCCATTCGATCTGACCGCTCTTGCCAACGATGAAAGCGGTCGGAATTCCTTGCTGGTTTGCGGCCTTCATATAGGCTTCGTAAACCGAACCGTCTGGGTCTGTGGTCAAGCAATAATTCTTAGTGATCTCGGCGTAAGTCTTTTCGCCGGCTTCTTCTTCCAAGAAACCTTTGACGGTTTCCAAGTCTTCGTCGCTGACACTTACTACGGTCACGCCGCGAGAGGCGTACTTGTCCTGAATCTCGCTGATGTGAGGCATCGCCGCGCGGCAAGGACCACACCAGGTTGCCCAGAATTCGATGATGTAAACTTTCCCTGATTCAAACTCCTTGACCGGAGCGAATTTGCCGCCGCCATTTTGAACCCAGTGTTCAATGTCGATGCTCGGGGCCTTGCTGCCGATCGTCAAATCATCGCCGCGGCAAACTTCGACATTCAATGCGGCGCAGGCCAAGACGGCCAGCAACCAGTAAGAAACACGCTTCACGAGTCACTCCCTTTTTTTGGGTGATACAAACTTATTTTGCGGCTGACGCCAGCACACGCAGCGACTTCCGGTGGACTACAATCTAACGGCCCGAAAGGCTCTCCTGCAACGCCACTGCCTGGGTACATAGAGCCCACAAGCCAACCAAGTGTCCACTTCACGGGAACGAACCGGTGGTTGGCAACTCGAACTGGAGCCTAAAGTGCGAAGACACTCCTGAAAGTCGCCTGTTCCGGGCCATCCCCTAAAAACAAATCGCCACGATGCACTGACGGGATGATCGACTCCGAAAAACGAGCCCCCCCATCCACACGGGGGCGTTGGGCGATTCACGCGGCATTTCCTTCGCCACGCGACCCAAAAACCCGAATCCCTGAAGCCACCGCTATTCCACGACGATCCCCCGAAAATCCGCTTTGCCGTCCGGCCACTGCGGATCCAGCCTGCTCAACGTGTCGCGGAGCAACTGACTGACGACCAGGTTTCGGTGCCATTCCACATCCGAGGGAACGATATGCCACGGAGCCCAAGGCGTGCTGCACTTGGCGATCGCGTCTTCGTAAGCTTCCTGATAGTCGTCCCAGAGTTTGCGTTCTTCCAAGTCCTGCGGATTGAATTTCCAGTGCTCGTCCGGGTTATCAATTCGATCCTGCAGCCGCTTGCGTTGCTCTTCCTTGCTGATGTGCAGAAAGCACTTCACCAAAACCGTTCCGTTTTGAACCAAGATCTTTTCCCACGCATTGATCATCTCGTAACGCTGGGACCATACCTCGGCAGGAACGAGATTGTGGACGCGAACGATGAGCACATCTTCGTAATGCGAACGATTGAAAATTCCGATGTGACCTCGGCGCGGGACGGCAGCGTGAATCCGCCAAAGGAAGTCATGGTCCAATTCCTCGGCGCTCGGCGCTTTGAAGGAGACAACCTGACAACTCTGAGGATTAATCCCTTTCATGATCGTTCGAATCGTTCCATCCTTGCCGGAAGTATCCATTCCTTGCAGGACCAGCAGCACAGCGCGTTTGCGTTCAGCGTACAAACGCCGAGCCAAATCTGCCATCTCTTCGGCGTTGGCTTTAATCTCTTCACGCGATGACTTTTTATCAAAGCCCTTGGCCCGCACTTCCGTGGGGATGTCCGATAGCTGACACGGCTGACCGGGCTCGATCTGAATGGGAATCGGTTTCAAGCTACTCTCCTGCCGAAAAAGCGGGGACCAAGGCTCGCACAGACACTGCGGAATCACCGGCTAAAAGTTGGAAAACTCCCGGAACCGGTCGATGTACAAACGCTGGTACAGTGTAATCACGGTGAAACCAATCAGCGTGGCGACCAACAGCAAAGCCATCACAAAGCCGATCGTTGAAATCAGCTTGAGGTTGTTCTCGGCCCGATCTCGCATTTCCCGAGCCGTCCGGTCCATCGTCTCAGCCAACTGCCCGGCCGTTTCGCCGTTCTCGACGTAGAGCAAAAAGTCGGGAGGAAAAGCGCCCGTCTCATTCAAGACCGGGAAAAATTGCTGATTGGCTTGGACTCGTCCAACGCAGTGCTCCATGTACCGCTCATAGTAATGATTCTGCGTCGACTCAAAAGCGAGTTGCAACGCATCGGGCGCGGACATACCTGCGTTCTCCGCTACCGACAAAGTCCAAGCAAATCTTGAGAGCGCGAGACTTTCAATGGTCTTGCCAATCAAAGGAATTCGCAAAGCGATATCCATTGGCCATTTTCCAAACCAACCGCGAAGTGTTCCAATGACGAGCGTTGTCATCCCGCCAAAAAATAGCAGCACCAGAAAAACATACATCAAAAAGTCTTGCCACGGCCGCCAAGAGTTCACTCCGAACCAGTGAAAGGGTTCCATCTGGTTCATATCGGTGATCCATCCGAGGATCAGAATCAAAAGCCCGATAACCACAATCGCCATCACCAACTCAAACAGCGGCCAAGCGATACTCAACAAGAAGCGATTGCGGAATTTGACCAACTCCTCGTAGTGGTGAGAAAGCCGCTGAAAGGATTGCTCTAGCCGGCCACCCCGCTCGCCCGCTTCCACAATTGCCACGGCGAGTCCCGGAAAGTAACCGTTGGTCGCCCGCATGCTGTCCGACAGAGTCTGGCCGATACTCAAGCCACGCGCTACCTGCCCCATCTGGCTGCGATAAGTCGCCCCACCGTACTTGGCCTCGCCCTGAAAAATCGACAACAGGTCAATTCCAGCCGAATAACTGTTGGCCAGACGATAAAACAGCTTCGCCATCCGGGCTTGCGAGATTCCAGCCATCGGTACTTCCCGAACTGAACAAAAGCCGTCGGCTGTCGGGCAAATTGCCTAGCATGCCACCAAACGGCTCGCGGTCAGAATTGTATCCCAAATCGGTTGATTCCAACTCCCTTACCCGGAAAATCCAAGTTCCTTCGGCTAAATCCAACCGTGGCGCAACCGCGAGAGCGATATAATTTCAGGCAAACGCCAACTTCTGGAACGAACCCTCAATGCCTCGCGTCAAGAACTTGACGCTGGCCAACCCTCGCTCGCCGGGCTTGCCTCACCTCGGCGAGGGTGGACATAGATTATTCACAAAAACCAATCGCCCCCGTTTAAACAAGAGTGCCTGAAGTCATGACCTTGGAAAATATGAACTCCGGCGAGTCCGTCACCCGCGTTGCCTCGCTCTCGAGCAAGCCAGCCCCCTCGCGCTGGAACCTGCAGGCCGCTGTCGCTGGGCGACCGTTTCGCTTTCCCGTCCGAATTTTAATTTGCCTTAGCTGTCTGCTCCCCGCCTCTTCCCTTTTTGCGCAGGACAAAGCCGATGAGCCAGCCGACACGCTGGTCTTGAAGGGCGGACGCAAGATGAACGCCAAGGTCATCGCACCGGAAGAGCAAGTGGAGATCAACGGCAAGGCGCGAGCGACGGTCGTGCTGGAAACGCCAGCCGGCGGCAAGCTGAAACTGGAGCGAGGCAAAGTGGTCAGCGACGTCAAGTTGACTTCCGATGAGTTGGCTGCGTATCGCGAATTCACCGCATCCCTTTCAGACACCGTTGCGGACCACTGGAAAGCAGTAGAGTGGTGCCGGGAGCAGCCGAGCGGAAAGCTAAAGCTTGCCGACCAAATCACTTTCCATCTTCGGCGAATCGTTTCGCTCGATGAAAACGAAGAGAAGGCTCAGCGCGCTCTCGGCAATGAAAACGTCAATGGTCGCTGGGTCAACGAGGAACTCTTCAATCGAACTAGGGGCTACACCCGCGAAGGCGGAAAGTGGCGATCTCAAATCGCGCTTCAGGTCAGCGAAGTTCTCGAGTCCGGCAAGTCGTCGCTCGGCGATACGAAGGAAGGTTTCCGCAAATGGAAACGAGCCATTTCCAAAATGAGCGACTCAGAAGTGAGTTCGCAGCAAGTGGCTGCGGTCCGGGAGCTTCAGCAATTGCTAACCCCCAATTCGATCTCCTTCGTCTGCGAACAATTCGACGAGGAGAAGCGAGAGGCCGTCCAGCAGGTTTACCTCGAGGCGATTGCCACCCAGAAAAATCGTTTCGCACTGGGCAAACTTGTCGATGTCACGATGACCCATCCTCGCCCCGCCATCCGCGAGCGAGCCTTGGCCTATCTCAAACAGTTCGACAGTGATGAGGTTGCCCTCCAAGCGATTTCCTACTTGGGAAATGCTGACAATTCGGTGGTTGCCAATGCAGGCGTATTGCTGGGCGAAATGCAATCTCCCCGCGCGATTCTCCCGCTGATCAAGCACCTCAAAACGCGTCACACCGTCAAAAATCCCGCGGCCGGAAAAGAAGGTCAAATCTCCGGGAACTTCAACAATCAGGGGGGGGATGGCTTAAGCCTCGGAGGAGGTGGCCCGCCGACCCTTAACATCGTTGTCGAGAACAAGAATGTGGAGGATGCCCTGAAGCGAATCACAAAGCTTAACCTGGGTAAGAATCAAGCTGATTGGATGGCATGGTACATCCAGAACCACACGCTCAACGAAGTCAATCTCCGCGAGGATGACTAAACGATTCGACCAAGCCCCAATTCGTGCGAGGGGTGGTGCCTGCCGCAGGTTGCAGTGTGTTCCAGCTTTGCGTCTAAAGATTTGCAAAGACTCAATGTCGATCAGGCCCAACAAAAACAGCAGGCCAGCCGATGAACTCGGCTGACCTGCTGAACTGTTGATAAATCTTCAGATTGCAAGGCCCAAGTAGCGACAAACAACTTAGCGACCGTCGCCTCCACCATCGCCGTCTTTGTCGTCATCCTTGTCTTCGTCTTTGTCTTCAGCCGACTTTTCTTTGTCGGCCTCAGTTTGGCCGTCTCCGTCTTTTTTCTCGCTCTCGGCGGCTTTCTCTTCCTTAGCGTCATCTCCGTCGGCCTTCTTTTTCTTTTCCTCTTCCTCAACGTTTTCCTGTTCGCGCCAAGGCTTCTTCTCTTCGTAAGACTTCAGTTCCTTGTTCATGCTTTCCTGCTGTTCCGGGTCATCGCTCTTGGCCAACCCATCTTTGCAGTACTTGATCGCATTTTCAAAGTCGCCAACCTCTGCGTAGGCCGAAGCGAGCGTGCTGAGGATGTGGGGCTGGCTGAATTTAGTCACTTCGCAAGCTTTGGTCGCGAGCTCCAAAGCTCGCTTTCCATCGCGGACGTCATCGGCAGGACTGGTTGCCAGTACCCAGGCCAAGTTATTCAAGATGCCATCATCTTCGGGATCGAAGGAGAGTGCTTCGGTGTAGTCCTTTAGCGCGTTCTTGTGTTCGCCGAGCGAAAGGTAAGCGTCACCGCGGCCCCGCAATGCGGCTGCATTTTCCGGGTCGACACGCAACAACTGGTCGTACATTTCGATCGCCTTGCGAGGCTGCTTGCTGGCGTTAAGCAGGGCAGCCAATTGCAGCTTGAACGTCGGATTTTCGGGGGAATTATCCGCCAACAACTGCACGTCCTTGATCGCTTCGTCGTAGTTTTTTTGCGAGGCTTGAATCAAGGAGCGGATCCAGAGTCCGCGAATCAGATTGGGCTGAACCTCCAAGACCTTGTTGATGTCTTCCAAAGCCCCAGCAGCTTCGTTTCGGTCGCTGCGGATCGATGCGCGAACGATTAGAGCTTCGATGTCCTGCCCGTCGGCTTTCAGCGCGGCATCCGCATCGGCAACGGCCTTGTCGAGCAGTTCCTTCGTTTCAGCTTCAGGCTTGCCGCGAGACTGATCGAGGTAAAGTCGGGCTCGCAGCGAAAGCAGTCGTGAATTTTCAGGCTGTTTGCCCAGCGCCTCGTTGAGCACCGAAATCGCTTCATCGACTCGATCCAGTTCGCTCAAAACCTGTACGGTCAGCAGCAACGGGTCAGCATTTTCGGGTTCGAGTTCGGCCCAACGTTTGAAATCTTCCATCGCCTTGTCAGGCTGCTGGGACTGCAGAAAGAGCATCCCCCGCATCCGAATCGCCTCGAGGTTTTCCGGCGCGACCTTGACTGCTTGATTGAGGTCATTCAGCCGAGCCTCGGCTGACTCAGCAAGCGCGGCTCGAACCATCAGGGCTCGAGCCAGTTTGTCGTTATCACTCGCAGCCAGTTCGATCGCTTTTTCGACTGACTTCATCGCTGCGGCCCGGTCGCCACCTTCCAGTACATTCAGCCGGGCGATCAGCAGATGGGCTGCCAAGGAATCAGGCTTCGCCTCGATTGCCTTTTCCAAACGCTGCATCGCTTCGCGGCGGTAAATCTTCCAGCGAATGTTGCGTTCTGGACCGAAAATTGCCTTCTCGATTTGCTCGGCATATTCCAACCAAGCAGAAACTTGAAGCTCCTTCGCCTGAGTTTTGCCTTCTTCGCTGAGCCCCTTGTCCAAAGCCGATTGGCAAAGGTCAGCGACGCTGTCCAAGTCACGCAGCGTCGTGGCATTCAATTTTTTGTCGAATGCCTGCTCGAGTTCAGGGGCCCCCGGGAAATCCTGAGCCTGTAACCATGGACAGACGAGGAAACCGAGCAGCAAAAGGGAGGCGAAACGCGAACGCAACATGGACTTTACTCCTGAAAACCGAATCCCATTTCGGGAACATCAACTCTGTTTGCCCGGGGCAAACCGGCCCTCTCGCCGAACGCAGGCAGAGGAGATGGACACCTTCTTCAGGCTGATTGGGGGGAAAAATCCGCAACCTTGGTCTGCCGAGGTGTCCGCAGTCATTGTATGGATTCCCCCATCTCCCGCCAATTCGAATCCAAAGACGGAAAAACGCCGCAAACCGCTTGTTTTTCGGCGTTCTGGCCGATTTTGCCGCGGGTAAATCGGAATGCTCGGTCGCAAAGCGGGCAAAAGCGAACGAGGTTTGTAAATCCTGTGTGGCTTTTGACGGTTGCACCAAGCGGGAAAGTAGCCAGTAAACCCGACTTCTACCGGCAAAACCCCCGATAAAAGGCAAAAATTAAAGGTTGAGGCGGTCTATTTCTTGCTTGGATCCCCTGAACCCTCCGAGTATTCTGGAAGAAAGCCGCCATCTTTTTTTGGCCAACAGGTTGTATCCATCACCCAGCCGGGAAAAATGACATTGCCGGTGCGAGCAAGGGTACCGGCAAGTACCAATAGGGAGTTCTGTAAAAATGAGGACCTCGAAGTATTTCACTCACTTGGCGTTGTTCGCTGCTGCCTTCAGCTTGACCATCGGTCCGGCGTTCGCTCAGGAACAAAAGCTCGACAGCCGCGCACGCCTCGACGAAGTGAAGGCAAAGCGGGCTGATGAAAAACGCCTGAATCGAATTTCGAAATCAGTCGAAGCCGTTGAAGGCTTTGAACCCGTCGAATTGTTTGCTGCGATGGAGTCCGGTTCGATCCAAGTGGTCATCAAGACCAAGGACTCGTCAGAAGCCAACATCATTGTCACCAACAAGTCGGACAAGCCTCTCTCGATTGAGATGCCTGCTGCATTCGCAGCTGTCCCTGTCATGGCTCAAGGCCTCGGCATGGGCGGCGGCGGCATGATGGGCGGCGGCGGAATGGGTGGCCCGGGCGGCATGGGTGGCATGGGCGGCGGAATGGGTGGCATGGGCATGGGCGGCGGCCAAGGCATGGGCGGCGGCATGGGCGGCGGCATGGGCGGCGGCGGCTTCGGTGGTGGCGGCATGGGCGGCATGGGCGGCGCCGGTATGCCGGGCATGGGCATGGGCGGCGGTATGTTCAACATCCCTCCCGGACGCGTTGGCAAACTGAACATTGCCACCTTCTGCCTCGAACATGGCAAGACCGAACCACGGCCTCAAATGACCTACACGATCAAGCCTCTGTCGGCTCTCAGCGACGACCCTCGGGTCGAAAAGATTTGCCGCCTGCTGGCCAGCGATCAAATCGATCAACACGTCGCCCAAGCAGCCGCTTGGAATGTCGCCAACGGCCTCTCTTGGGAATACATGTTGACCAAGAATCGCGTGGAGCGAATGGACGGCTCGTTCGAGAGATACTTCTTGCCCGATCACCTCCGCGCCGCTCAACAAGTCGTTGCCTGGACCAACACGGAAGTCGAAGCTGACAAGCTCGACTCCAAGTCGCGACAGAACAACGGTTCGCGAACCGGCAACGTTGGCGGACGCTAGTTGACTCGGCCTTCCGAAGTCAGCGTGTAGCGATGACACTCAAGCCTGCTCCTCGGAGCAGGCTTTTTTTGTTGACGCAACACAGGGCGTCGTAGGGTGGATCGCAGTCGTAGGGTGGGTCGCATCCGCAAAGGGCGATCACATCAATCGGCAAAGATTCCGCGGTGCGCACTCACCGGCGGCGAATGAGCAACCCCCGCAAGCAACGCGACCCATTCCTCGCCAGCCGAGGCGTCGCGCCCGCCCCCGGTTTGGGGCAGTAAGGGAAATCAGCGCTGAACGCAGGCTTCCCGATCTCGCCCCAAACAAGTCGTGCCCGAGGGTGCCGAACCGGGGACTAACGCGAAGACCCGGCTAACTAAGATCGTCGGCTGCAAAAACGCGAAGAAGAATTAAATGCCCCGCGTCCCAATCGTGAATCAACCATCGGTGTGCTCAGAGATCACAACCTGCGCGAGGTCGGAAAACATGCCCCCTGCGCTGTTACTAATCTTTCACTTCTCTTCTTTCTCTGTGCCTACTCTGCGCACTCTGTGTTTCAACCCGCTTTTGCCTTCCCCCTGCTACAAACCTCAGGCTCGCTCGACAGGAAAGGCCATCACCTCGCGAATCGATTTGCATCCAAGCTTTAACATCACCCAGCGATCGACCCCCGCGGCCACCCCCGCACCCATCTGAATCCCCGGTCGCATTGCTTCCGCCAACCTAGAACTCTCCGGCAATTGCTTTTTTCCATCAGCCAATCGCGCGCGATTGTTAATCATCGCCCGCTGCCGCAAGACCTCCGCGTCAACCAATTCGTGATAACCATTCGCTAATTCGACACCGCGATAGTAGAGCTCAAACCGTTCAGCTACCTGCTTCCCATTTTGCTCGCGAGTCTTCGCCAAAGCCGCCTGAATCGCCGGCCAATCAAAGATGATGACGGGCGAATCCAACCCCAATCGCGGTTCAACCAACTCTGCCCAAATCGTGCTGAGAAGTTCGTCGTGGTCGAGCTCTCCAGCTTGTCCCGCAGTCAGCCCGCATTGCTCAATCACCAGCGCTCGTAACCCGGCCAATTCACCATCCCACAACTCTAAAGCCCGCACCGAGGAAATCCCGGCTACCGACTCCAATGACCGGGCCCAAGCTTCTGCATGACTGAGTCGCACGCAACTTGGAACCCGGAAAAAGTCACAAGCGAGTTGCTCTAGAAACCGCATCCCTGTTTGATAATCTGCTGCAACGTCATACCACTCGAGCAGCGTAAACTCAGGATTGTGCAGCTCCCCGAACTCTGCCGCGCGAAACGCTTTGCCCAGCTGGAAAATCTTGGTCGCACCGGCAGCCAGCAATCGCTTCATTCCAAACTCGGGCGAGGTTTGAAGGTACCAGTCTCCCGCCAAGCGAGTCCCCAGCCCCAGCGACTCGGCGGAAACCAGTGGCGGGTCGAGGTGCCTATCAACGACCGTGTCCCGGGACAGCAGCGGCGTTTCTGCCTCCCAAAACCCCTGCTGCCAAAAATATTCCCGCAACGAGCGAATCAAGTCAGCCCGCATCCGCAGTCGCTCAATCGTCGCCGTAGGTTGCCAGACTTCTTCCGTCGTCATCAAATCAGCTCCAAAAATCCAGGGCTTCATCAACTCGATATTTAATCGAGAACATGATTCGCGTTCGCAGCGGCCAAATCCGTCGCCCCCAAACAGAGCGAATTCTCTTGTTTAGCGTAGCCAGAGCCCAAAGCTGCCAGGTTTTGGCGCAGAGGAGGTACAGCGCAATGGTGGTTTGCAATAAAAGTCAGCCGGGTCTTCGCGCCAGCCCCCGGTTCGGCAGCAGTCTCATTTCAGAAAAAACAAAAGGCGTGAACCTTTGCAGCTCACGCCTTTTTAAATTTCAATTCCGAACAGGAAGCAAGACGCCGCTGGAAAACAAGCTTCTCCCAAGCCGCATCAAAACTGCTGCCTAACCGCCACCGGCGGGAGCCGGCTCTTTGTTGCCGAGTTCTTCCTTCAACAACGCATCCAACTCATCGTCAGCGACGACATCCTGCTTGTCGACTTCCAAGCGATCATTCAAATCCAAAACGATCTTCCGCAACCGAATGTATTCGTCTTCGGTCATCGCTATCGTCTCATTGATTCGTTTTCGCTCAAGCTCTGCCAACATTGCCTGAATCGCCGATATCGCTTCATCGTAATGCTGCCGTTCCTTTTCCAGCTTTTCTATTTCGTCAGACCAGCCCTTCAGTTCGCGAGCGGCATACTTCAGGTTGACATCGCCAGCCACATCCGCGCTTGATTTGACGCCTTTGGACTTGAGAAACTCAACCGTCTCGTTTTTCCGCTGTTCCAAGCGGGCAATCGCTCGCTCCGACTTTTCGCGCTGCATCTTGAGTTCTGCGAGCTTGTCGCGAAACTCTTGCTCTGAACTCAGCGGCCGGTCGGCTTTCGCTTGGGGCTTGGTCGGCGGTTGGCAACCGCTCATCGCGGATAGTCCAAACGCCAAACAACCGCCCACGACCAGCGGCAGGCAGAACAGGGCCCGGCCTGAAAATGCAACCCAACCGCGTCCTTTCGCAGGCCGCGGCCGAGCCGCAATCATCCGATGAAACTGATTCTTCATCGCGCTTAGTTACCCCCGCTCTTGCCCAAAATCGCATCGATTTCGCTCATCGTTGCGTCGAGGTCAGAACCAGTCTCGGTCAACAGGTCGTCAACCGTCGAGGTTTGATTTTGGAGGTCGGTCAGCTTCTGCTCTTCGACTCGCATCGCCGTTTCGACGTCGACAAACATGCCGTCGATTTGCTTGGTCAATTCATTGATCTTGTCGTTGATAGAGGTGTCGTTGCCGACCATCGAGGTTGCACTCTTGACCGCGTCAATCGCGATCTTCTTGTCCTTGATTTCGGCAATCTTCAGGTCCAGCTTGGCCAGCATATCAACGGCTGCCTTTTCCTGGCTCGCCAAGAAATCAGCAGAACGCTTCAAAGCTTCCGAGCTGGTCTGCTGGCTGCTGATTTCACTTTCCTTGCTCTTGACGCGATTGATCAAGTCAGTCGCCATGCGATTCAGCTCATCTGCCGAAACTTCCCGGCCATTCAATTCAATCTTGCCATTGGCCTTGGCTTCTTCCATTTTCGGCTGAACCCGAGCCAAACCCTGCTTCAGCTTTTCCAGCTCTTGCTTCGAAGTTTCTTGCTTCTTGGTGAGCAGTTCCAACCGCACTGCGGCGTTGAATTTCTTTTCGCGAACAACTTGCATTTCGTTGCTCAGCTCTTTTCGCTTCAGGTCAATATCCTTTTGCTTGACGTTCAGTTCGCCCAGCACCTTGTCGATTTGAGCCAGTACCTTGTCCTTGGCAACTTCCGCCCGGGCGCCGCAACCGGAAGCGCTGAGCAAGCCAAGTCCCATTAACCCGACCAAGACCGGCGCGAACCAAGCGACCAAACCACGACCAGAAAATTTCATCGTCTCAACTCCTTGCCAAAACTGGTAATCAAAAGCCGAATACAATTCAGCGAACGCCCAAGATTATAGGGGATCATTCCCCCCAATCAAACGACCTCGGCCCGTTCTCAAAAGGGAACTGTTTCCGATTGGCAGAAAGCCCCACCGCGAACAAATAGGCCTAGGAAAAGCTTAGATTCGCAACACCGTGTTAATTCTTGGCAGAGTGCCCTTTGGGGCAAAGAAAAGAGCCGGGAAGGCTTCCTCCGTCAGCCGGGCTTCGCGCCAGCCCGTGCGGTCGTAGAGCGTTTGTCCCCAAACGCTCCAAACCCTCATTGCGGTTAGCATCTCGCCGCCGCCCCGGTGAAGACAACCGCCTACGACCTAGCTGGGCCCTGAAGCTTCAGAACGGAAGCTTTAGCCGCGGCGGAATCGCTGCAGCAGACTCAAAATCCGCTGCTCGACTTCCTCTCGCTCGCCGGCATCAAAATACCAATCGGTCGACGACAGGAGATATAAAACCATAATCGCGGCAATAGCCGCCACTAGCGGCCCACCCAATACAGCCAACGGGAAGGTCAACGCCATCCAAACTCCGATGTCATGCAAACAGCCCGTGGAGTGATTGAAAATCAGAATCGCCAGCAGAGCAGTCAGATTTCCCAGGATTGTCGCCGTGACCGCTCCCCAAGCCGCATTCACTGGAATCAGCAACCACCCTGAAAAGAGAGTCACGCCCAATCCCAAGACCAGCGAAAAAACGGCGAAGCGCCCCCGCTCGCGCGCCCACAACCAATCCTGAGAAATCGTCAGCAGGCTGAACCAACTGCAGGCCACCGTCGCCAGTGGTAACAGCTCTAACCCAGCCCCATATTTCCCGCGCAGGAAAAAGTTGAACAGCCACGGAGCAAAGGACAGAATCGCGAAGTTCACTCCCAGCAAGACCAGCCCGGACAGCTTCAACGTCCAATTCAACTGGCGACACGCCTTTTCGGGTTCTCCTCGAACCAGCGCGGCACTGACGAACGGCAACAGCATGCCGCTGAGCATCGCCGCCACATTGACAACCAGTCCGGGCAAAACCTTCGCACTATGCAGTTGCCCAGCGGCTGCCTGAATCTCCGCAGCCCCCAGCCCTGACATCCAGATCAGTAAGTAGCGATCGGCCAACTCATAACCATTGTGCAAAAGGTTGGAGAACCACCACCAAGCAGCAAAGGGCAGGACCCTCGGCCAAAGTTCGCTTCCCGGAAGCGGTCGCGAACTGGCCGCGATCGCGCTGCGCCGGCTCCGCAGATACCACCAAGCCGGAAGCGCGCCACAAAAACTACTCAGACCCAGTGCCGCCACTGCCGCCGAAGTTTTTGCTTCGAAGCTGAAAAGTAAAATCAACCCGCCCACCGTCAACACGCTGCTCGTGATAAATCGCATCAGGCTGGCTAGCCGAACTTGCCGCATCGCTTCGACAACGGAAGTGAGATAATTGTTCCAAGCGATTCCCATCAGACTGGCGACCGACAACCAAATCAGCCTTTGGTGCCCTACCTCACCCAGCAGCAGGAAACCGAACAAGTTTGGCAAGGCCAACATCAACAACCCCAGCCCGACGGTCATCACAAAAGCAACTCTTGTTACTCGGCTGAGATAACTCTGCAACTGCCCGCGGTGACTGTAATGTTCGACAAATCGCCCGAGCGTGCCAGGCAGGCCAAGAACGGCCAAGGGAGCAAGCAGGAGCAAGCCGCCAGCCACTAAAGAGAATTGCCCTAACTCCTCGGGTGTCATCAAGCGGCAGAAGAAGATTCCCCGCACGAAACCCATGAATCGCTGAAGAACGGTCAGAAGTAAGGCAAAAATCACACCCGTCGCCAACGCATCCGAGACGACTGCCCCTTTCAGCGATTCCGCGCCCTCCTCGCCCGACCGCTGGTCGCGGGACGGGTTTGCCAAGTCACTGGTGATCGACTGAGCGGACGACATGCAGGAGTGGTTCTAAAGGGAATCGTGCAAACTTAACTCTCCAAGTTTTGGTCACTCCAGCCCCGGTCTGGGGGCCGTTCCTTGGCGCGGCCCTCGTTTTGTCCGCCTAAATTCCGGCATTTCAGCCCTAATCGTCACCACCGAACCTCTCGCCCGCCATCTCCTAGAGCGGCCGCGTTGGTTGACCGAGGACTCAATCCACCCCAGCTCGCAGCTCCCCTTCCTTCCCCGAGCCAGACCTTTCAACACTTCTTCGAGGGTGTCGCTTTTCGACTCGGCTCTGTCCCAATCCAGCGACTGAACTCGCTCGCTGCCGATTACAAACGAGAGAATCTCGTCGATTAAAACCTACCGGGAGTTGTGTAATCGCGGCTTGAATGTGACAATTCAAGATTGCTGCCATCCGCGTCTGGTTTGGAAATTTATGACCGAAGATATTGTTGTCATCGCGCGCGACCTCAAGCTCCCCCCTGAAAAAGTCCAGCACGCCGTTGAGCTGCTCGATGCCGGCAACACGATCCCGTTCATTGCCAGGTTTCGCAAAGACCAAACGGGAGGGCTCGACCCTGAACAGGTGCTGGCCATCAAGCAGCGAGTCAGCCAACTCCGCGCTCTGGCCGAGCGGAAATCGTTCGTCCTGAAGTCGATCGAACAGCAAGGAGTCTTGACCGAATCGCTCGCTAAAGAAATCTCGCAAGCGATCAGTTCACGCCGAGTCGAAGATCTCTACCTGCCCTTCAAAGCGAAAAAGCAGACGCTCGCGCTCACCGCGCGGCAGCAAGGTCTCGAACCGCTCGCGCAAGAAATTCTCTCCGGCGAAAAGTCCGAATCGGAACTCGCCGCTCGAGCACTCGACTTTGTCCGTGTCGACAAGGGACTCGCCAGCGTCGTCGACGTGATGTCCGGCGTCGGCCACCTGATAGCCGAACAGTACAGCGAAAGAAGCGACCTCCGCCGAGAACTGCGACGGATCATTTGGGCGACCGGCTCGCTCTGCTGCAAATCGACGAAGAGCAACGAAGCGGCAACCACCAGTAAGGTCGAGGCCGGCGCCGGCGTCCAAGCGACAAGTGAAACCGAGTCTGCCGTCGCGCAACCACCTGATGCCGACAACTCTCTCACACAAGTAGCTTCGGATTTAACCGACGCCGCTGCTGAAGCAGAACAGCACGCCGAAACCAACCACATCGAAACGCAGCACGCCGAACACTTGGCGGCCGAGATTGATGCCACAGACGTCGAGACGACTGAAGTTCTCGCCGAAGAGGAAAGCGGAGAAAACGCAGGCGAGGAATCCCAAGCCAGCGAAGAAGGCGACACCCCTGAAACGAAACCTGAAGCCACAGGCACTGAACCAAACGCGGCCGCCGGCTCAAAATCAGCGGATAAGAATCAGGCCAAGAAAACTGGTAAAGCCAAGGCGCCGGCCAATCCCTTTGCCGATTACGAAGACTTCTCGGAATCGTTGCGGAAAATCCCCAATCATCGCATTTTGGCAATCAATCGCGGCGAGCGTGCCGGGTTGCTGAAAGCAAAGGTCAAAGCCGAACAGCAACCACTCGAAGCCAAACTGTTCGAACTTCTCATCCCGGCCGAACATCCGTCCAAGGCGTTCCTCATCGAATGCGCGCGGGACGCCTTTTCGCGGATGATTTTCCCCAGCCTTGAGCGGGAAATCCGCCGCGAACTGACCGAGACGGCGGAACAACACGCACTCCGAGTCTTCTCGGAAAACCTCAAAGCACTGCTGCTGCAACCGCCCGTCCGAGGAAAGCGAATTCTCGCGATCGACCCGGGATACAAGAGCGGCTGCGCGGTTTCGGTCCTCGATGAGCAAGGCGCGGTCCTGCACACCGACAAACTGTTCGTCGTTGGCAACCAAACGCGACGAACCGAAAACCGAACCAAACTGGCCAACCTCGTTAAGCAGCATCACATTTCGCTGGTTGCAATCGGCAACGGAACCGCTTGCCGTGAAGCCGAGCAAATGGTTTCCGATGCAATCAAGCAAGAATTGGCGGAACTGCAAACTCGGTATGTCATCGTCAATGAAGCAGGGACGAGCACTTATTCGACCAGCGAGATCGGCAAGGAAGAACTTCCGAACGTGGCCGCAGGTGCTCGCTGTGCGGTCTCGATTGGTCGTCGCCTGCTCGACCCGCTCTCCGAGCTAGTGAAAATCTCCCCGGCCAACCTTGGCGTTGGACTGTATCAACACGATATCAAGGCGAAGCACCTGGCGGAGTCGCTGGAAGAAGTCGTCGATGCTTGCGTGAACCATGTCGGCGTGAACATCAACACAGCCAGCGTTGCACTCCTTCGCCACATCGCCGGACTGAACCAGCTGACAGCTCGACGGCTACTGGAACACCGCACCGAAAAACCGTTCACCAACCGCCAGCAACTGCGCGAAGTCTCGGGAATTGGCGATGCGACCTTCGTCCAAGCGGCCGGCTTCCTACGAATTTTTGGCGGCGACCAACCGCTCGACGAAACGGCGATCCACCCCGAAAGCTATCCGCTCGCCGAACGGATTCTGGCTAAAGTTGGCTGGACCGTCGCCGACTGGGCAAACTGGCGTCAGGCCCAGGAAAGCCGAAACCAACAAACTCCGCCTGCAGCGACTACCAGCCAAGAAGTCCCCGTAGCCGCTCCAAGCGATAGCTCTGCCGAACCGGCAGCGACCGAATCAGCTGCCCCAACTCCCGCGGCCGAACTCGTGAATCGCGATGAATCCGGGCGAGAAGAATCCTGGCGTGAGGAAACTCGAGGTCCGGGTCCACGACCGCCGCACCCGCTGAACAAATTGAGTGCGGCAGAACTCGCCAGCGAATTCGGCACCGGCGAATTGCTGGTCAAGGACATCCTCGAAGCGCTACAGCGTCCCACTTCCGACCCCCGCAACAAGAATCTCGGCCCGGTCTTCCGCAGCGGGATTATCAAGCTCGAAGACCTCCAGCCCGAAATGCGGCTGGACTCTCAAATCGTCAACGTTGTCGACTTCGGCGTGTTTGTCGATGTTGGGCTCGGCTACAGCTGCCTCGTCCACGTCAGCGAACTCTCCCGTGGTTTCGTACGCGACTTGCACCAGCAGTTCGCCGTGGGCGATGTGCTGACAACTTGGGTCAAAGAGATCGACGCCCCACGCCGACGCGTTAAGCTGACGGCCATCCCACCCGGAGCGAAGAAATTCGAACGACGCCGCAGACAGGGCGGTGGCGAATCGGCCGAAGCTGGCGGCGAACAGAGACAGCGACCACCGCGGGGCGAGCGTCCCGCTGGTGGTAACCGTCCTCCCCGTCCTGATCGCGGCGGGCCAGGTCGAGGTGGTCTTGACCGAAGTGGCGCGGAGCGCGGTGCTGGTCGTGCTGGTTCCGACCGTACTGGTTCCGACCGTACTGGTTCCGACCGTGGTCCTCGCGGAGATCGACAACAGGGTGGTGACCGTTCGCAGCGACAGCCTCGCGGCCAGCGGCCCGGCTCTAGGCCTTCGCAACCGGTCGCGGCAGCGAGCAATACGCCTCCAGCCAAAATGCCCCGTCGTCCATCGCCGGGAAAATTCGAACGACGCCAAATTGAACGCCCCTCGAAACCGAAGCCGGTCAAACCGATCAGCGAGGACATGCTCACGGGCGACAAGCCGATGCGGTCGTTCTCGGATTTGGCCCAGTTCTTCCAAAAGAAGAAGCCGGGCGAAGACGAAGCAGGAGAGTAAGCTCGTCGGTCTTCAAGCTAAGGTAGGAAGAGATCCTCTCACGGGCGGCACAGAGGCACGTTGTGGCCACCACCCGACCTCGCGTCGGTGGGTCTGTGTCTAGCCAGCTACGGCACGCAGTTTGCCGGAAGTTTGTTCAAGCGGCTGCACGCTCAATACGCCGCGACCACCACGCCAGTGTGGCTCTTCGCCCCGACAGGGCGCTTTACCGTAGCGTAGGGTAAGCGAGGCTTTGCGAGCGCAACCCTACGTTAGTGAACAAAAAAATAAAAAGTCGAACCGAACGTCGCCCCCAAGACAGAGCAGAGATAATTCGAAATTCACCGGGGCACGGACGGTTCGACCTCTTAGTGATGTTTGTTTCCGATACGTAGGGTTGCGCTCGCAGGGCCTCGCTTACCCTACGGTAAGATATCGCGCCCTGTCGGGGCGAAGAGCCGTGCACCAATGGAAAATCAATCCTCGATGTGCTCTCCGAGAACTAGAAACGGGCCACGAGCCGACCTCGCGTCGGTGGAGCCATGACTAGCCAGCTACAGCCCCGCTGTTTCGGTCCCGCACTTGCGCTGCGCCTCGCCGTTGGCTACGGGCTAAACGAAAAAATGAAGCCGGCGCTGAAAATAAAGATCGTAGGGTGGGTCGCATCCGCAAGAAACGGACACCTAAACCATTAAAAGCCTCCGCGGTGCGCACCCACCGGAAGCGAGAAAACAATCTCCCCTGAT
>Ga0169931_10005723_pt1 | contig 18888 bp, 15 predicted proteins | sample Kivu_15m_20L_FD_129675 | JGI IMG/M metagenome (GOLD analysis project Ga0169931, IMG submission 129675) | Freshwater microbial communities from Lake Kivu, Western Province, Rwanda to study Microbial Dark Matter (Phase II) - Kivu_15m_20L... | ecosystem: Environmental > Aquatic > Freshwater > Lake... | reverse complement strand
TTCTTTTCTTGAAAAAAGAAAGTAGGCAAAGAAATTCAAGGAAAATAAAATGCTTCAGCGCGCTCTTCAAATTCCGTTGAAATGCTAGAAAACCCGATAAATCAGTTTTCTGCATTTCTACCGCCCTTTGAATTCATGCCAACGCTGGCCCGCTTTATTTTCCTTTTGCCAACGCACTTTTCTCGCACAGGTATTCATTGCCTTAAAATGAGGCAGCTCCATCAAAATAACATTTTTTGCAAGGTTTTTACTGTTTTCAAAGATTTACTTGCATTTTAAGCGCGCTCTTTTTTGAATACAAGACAATATTGATAATGCATAGACCAATTTTCCAGTTTGACGTAAGTAAATCTTACCGAAAGATAGACACATAGGTAGGTAGAATAACACAATCAAAGCATTCATTATTAAATAGATATGAACACTTAATCCTAATAGCGGTCATTAGAAACTTGAGCTAATGACAATTTTGGGTTTATGTGAATTAATCTATAAACGCAACGCTGCGTTGAATGAAACGCGTTAAATCCTCGCCTTTCAAAAGATTCTGCGCCAACAAGGCCAAATCGGTTGCTTGTTTCACCAGGTGTTCCTGTTTGTCGGCTTCTTTCTCGTTTAGAATTCGGCCTGCAAGCGGATGGTTGGTATTAACCACCAGATTGAGCGACTCGGGCATGTCTTTCATAAAGGGATTGCCACCACCCAAAGCCGACATTTCCTTCATCCTGCGCATAAACTCCGGCCGCGTAACCACAAACGGCATATCGGTTTCGCTCATGGCCTCGAGCTGTACATGATAGGTTTTTGCCACTTTTTCTTCGAGCACTTTCTTGAGGTTTTCCTGCTCTTCATCGCTCAATTTCGAAATTACCGGCTCGTCTTTTTGAATGAGCTTATCTACCGTATCCGAATCTACGCGCACAAATCGGGTGTTTTCGAGCTTCCCTTCGAGCATGTTCAACAAATGCGAATCGAGCGGCGAATCCATCAACATTACTTCGTAACCGCGCGATGAAGCCGCTTCAATAAAGCTATGCTGCTCTTTCTCGTTCGATGTGTACAAAACAATGAGATGGTTGTTCTTGTCTGTTTGTGTGGGTTTGAGTTGCTCTTGCAATTCCTCGGCTGTAAAATACTTCCCTTTCAAACTTTTGAACAGGTTGAATTTTGGTGCACGCTCGTTGAATTTATCATCGCTGAGCATGCCATATTGAATAAACATTTTGATATCGTCCCACTTGCCTTCGTATTCCTCGCGGCTGTTCTTGAACAACTCTTCCAGTTTATCGGCCACTTTCTTGGTGATGTGGTTGCTGATTTTCTTCACATTGGCATCGCTCTGTAAATACGAGCGCGAAACGTTGAGCGGAATATCCGGTGAATCGAGCACACCGTGCAAAAGGGTTAAAAAGTCGGGAACAATACCTTCTACCGAATCTGTAACAAACACCTGGTTGCAATACAACTGGATTTTGTTTTTCTGCACCTCGAAATTGCGCTGCAGCTTGGGGAAGTAGAGAATTCCGGTGAGGTTAAACGGATAATCGACATTGAGGTGAATGTGAAACAAAGGCTTTTCGGCGAAGGGATAGAGTTCTTCGTAGAATTTATCGTAATCTTCCTGAGTGAGGTCGGCCGGTTTGCGTGTCCAGGCTGGCTGGATGTTGTTTATTTGCTTTTCTTCGAACCATACCGGCACGGGTAGAAATTTGCAGTATTTATCGAGCAGGGAAGAAATGCGGGCGCTTTCAAGAAATTCGGCCGAATCGTCGTGGATGTGCAGCACGATGTCGGTGCCGCGGTCGGAGCGTTCTGCTTTTTCGAGGGTAAACTCCGGACTGCCGTCGCATTCCCAGCGGGCAGCTTCTTCGTCATCGCGCCACGAACGGCTAATGATTTCGACACGTTCGGCAACCATGAACGAAGAATAAAAGCCCAGACCAAAATGCCCGATGATGGCCTGCGCCTCGGGTTTGTCTTTATACTTTTCTACAAACTCTTCGGCGCCCGAAAAAGCAATTTGGTTGATGTATTTATCGATTTCTTCGGCACTCATGCCAATGCCGCGATCGCTGATGGTAATGGTTTTAGCGTCTTTATCAATTTTAACTTCGACCTTGAGCTCGCCCAGTTCGTCGGTAAATTCGCCTGCCGAAGCCAATGTTTTAAGTTTTTGACTGGCATCTACGGCATTCGAAACCAATTCGCGGAGGAAGATTTCGTGGTCGGAATACAGAAATTTTTTAATGATGGGGAAAATGTTCTCGGTGTGTACGTTGATTTTTCCGGTTTGCATAGCTTGTGATTTTTTTGAACGACGGCCCGTTGTCAAAGGATGTGCCTCGGCTTTTTTGCTGACAAATTGACAAGCCACACCATCAATACAATGAAAAATTGCCTGTTTCACATCCGCCTGCATACCTTTGCGAAATGGATAAGAAACTGATTCGCCATGCGGCTTTTTCGGGGCATCAGGGCGCTGTGTATTGCGTAGCGCCTGCAATGCAGGATGGCTTTTTTCTTTCGGGGGGAAGCGATACCAATGTGGTGGAGTGGGATCTTTCAGAAAAGGCAAATCCGCGTATCGCGGCGCGTTCGGCCGGAGTGATTTACAGTCTGCTTGCGCTGCGTGAGAAGAGTTTACTCTTTATCGGAAACAACCAGGGTGGCATTCACGTGGTCGATCTCCTTGAAAAGAAGGAGATTCACTATTGGATGACTCATCAATCGGGCGTTTTCGACTTAAAATGGATGCCGCATTCCAACGAAATCTGGGCAGCCGGTGCCGATGGCGTACTAAGTATTTGGAATGCCGAGACGCTCGAAAATAAAGCTTTGCTCAAAATTTCAGATCAAAAAATCCGGAAGATCGAGATGGCTCCCCATCATTCTATTGCAGCCTTGGCGTGTTCAGACGGATGCATTTACCTTTTGAATGAAAATCACTCCCTCGAAACACTAAATCCGCAAGCCGACGCTGTGAATGCCATCGCATTTTCGCCAAACGGAAATTACCTACTCAGTGGCACAAAAAACGCGCACCTTCAGGTGTGGGACTGGCCCAATCGAAAATGCATGGAGCAGATTCCCGCACACAATTTCGCGCTGTACGGCATCCAGTTTACGGGTGATGGCAGGCATTTCATCACCATAAGCCGCGATAAAACCATCAAATTGTGGGATGCCGAAACCTTCAGCGTTTTGCAGCGCATCGACAAGGAAACGGGCGGACATATAAATTCGGTAAACTCGGGTTTTTGGGACGAACATTCGGGCATGTTTATTTCGGGAAGCGACGACCGCAGTGCGATTGCGTGGAAATTTGAAAAAAAATAAAACATGCTGTAACAAATTCAAACGCACATCCCTCTCAAGAGAAATAAACACCAAAACGTGACCGTTTCGCAATACAACCAATGTGTAGATTTACATGCCGATGCTGTGTATCGGTTTATTGTAAAGAACCTCAGAGATGAGGAAGCAGCGCAAGATGTAGTGCAGGACGCGTTTGAAAAAGTTTGGATAAAGGCAGAAGAAATTCAATTCGAGAAAGCCAAATCCTACTTGTTTACCACGGCATATCGTTTCATGCTGGAGCGCATCCGCAAACAAAGCAGAATTATTCCGCTCGATGATTTTGCCTCGCAACGCATTGCCGATACATTAAAGCCCGAGGTCGATCTTAAACGCATTCTCGATGAGGCCCTGGCACGACTGCCCGAAATTCAGCGCTCGGTGGTTATGTTGCGCGATTACGAAGACTATAATTACGAGGAGATTGGAATGATTACCGGACTCAATGCGAGTCAAGTGAAGGTGTACATTTTTAGAGCGCGCGTGAGTTTGAAAAATTATTTGGTATCAAAAGAATGTGTGGCATGAGCAGGGTGATAAACATCGGAAACATTGGCTGGTACCTCTTGCAGGCACAGGAAGGTAGTCTTAATGCACAGGAAATGGATGCGCTTTGTGCTTTTCTTGAAGAGCATCCTGAACTGGTACCTGAAACAGAACCAATCCATTCAGATTCATACGCTGCCGAAGTAAACAACTCATTTACACATCTAAAGAAGGACGATTACGAACTTAGTGCATTCGATACGCTGGCTCTTTCGGTATTGGAAGGCGAACGCGAGGAGAGCGAACTGAACGAAGTAATGGCCCAACGCGCCGATCTTCAACAGCAATGGCGAGCCTTCAAACAAACCGTGCTCTTGCCTGATGCCGTTAATTTTCCGGCCAAACGTACATTGTACCAAAAACGCATTAAGCTTATCTGGGTTCGCTACGCAGCTGCGGCGTGCATTGTTGCCACGCTGGCTGGATGGGCATGGAATAGTTTTAATAGTCAAGCTCAGGAAAAGCAGCAGGCCGTGAATGGGAATCAACCTCCTGTTGTGAAGAAACCGCTTTCCTTACAGGTCGATAGTTTCCAAACTCCGGAACTTCCTCAAGTCCAAAATCAACGGGTAGAAACCACCAAACCCTTGTTACGCGAACCGAGTTTGAAACCGATTGCTTCCGAACAAGCGCCACAAATGCAATACGCAGCATTTGAAATCATCCTTCCCAAAAACAAAGTCTTCCTTTCTTCGGCCTTGGCGGCGCCTGAGCTCATCGAGTTATATTCGGAATCGCTTCCACTTCCTGCAACCGAACATATTGCTGGAGCAGAACCGGAAGGAAGCCGAAAGAGTCTGGCAGAATTTATCAGCAATGTGTTTACAGGCCGCAATAAGTCGAACTCTGCCGCTTGGCTCAATGCACTTGCTTCTGTCGGAAATGAAGGATTGGAGCATATTAGTAAAGATCGAATCGAATTTTCGCATCAACCCGAAAACGAAAAAGGTCCCGATACCTACCTCAAAATCGGAAATTTCAGCATTACCCGAAGCACTGCTTCGAACTAATACCATGTTTTAACTAAATCCATGTACCATGAAAACCAGTGTGTCTTTCGCATCAGTCTTATTGGCTTGTTCGGCCGTATTTGCCCAAACACAGGGCGAATTAATCAAAAAAGAACTCAATCCATTTTCCCGCATTAGCGTGAATGGAACATCGACCGTGTATCTTATTCAAACGCCTCAGCCGTATATAAGCATTAAGCAGGATGAAGTAAAAAATGTATCATACGATGTATCGGGCGACCAGTTAAACATTTCGGGTAGTGGCAATGATATTTACGTAGGTATAACAGCACTTACCGAAGTATTGCTCGAAGGTGCTTCGGAACTTTACAGCAGCGATACACTCAAAGGCAATGCGCTGTTGGTTTCCTGCTCCGGAACCGGTGATATGAATCTGCTGTTGAATTTCGGAACGGTTGATTGCAAAGTTTCGGGAGCCTCGGATGTAAAACTGGCCGGACAGGCCAATTCACTCACTGCATCTGTTTCGGGCTCGGGCGATTTAATGGCACAGCGGCTGAGAAGTCAAAATGCGAACGTAAACGTTTCGGGAACAGGTGATGCCAAAGTAAATGCCAGCGAATCGCTCAAAGGAAATGTAAGCGGCGCCGGAACACTTTATTATGGAGAAAATACAAAGCAAGTTGACGTTGCTGTTACGGGTAGCGGGGCAGTTGAAAAACTAAACAAACTCTATGATTCGGATACAACCCGCATTTATTTAGGGAACCGCGAAATTATCATTCTCGACAAAGCATTGCGCAACAGCGATAGTGCCATTGCCGACGAATTTTTAAAAGGATTGAATGATGAAATGAAAGAAGGTAAAAAAGGAAAGACGAAGGATAAAAAGCTGAATCTTTGGTCGGGATTTGAACTCGGAATTAACGGATGGCTCAATGCCGATGGTACAGCATCGATGGATAGTGTGAATTCGAATTTCTCGCTGAACTATGGAAAATCGATAGTCGTTAATTTCAATCTGTGGGAAGTGCGCGCCAAACTCATTGGAAACAATCTAACGCTGGTAAGTGGTTTGGGATCTGAGATTAACAATTACCGTTTCGATAAGAACATCCGCATGAGCAATGAAAACGATCAATTATCGCTCGTAAACGAAAGCGAGGTCAATTACCTCAAATCGAAGTTTACCGTAGGCTATTTGAATTCTCCAATTTACCTGTGTTTCGCCACCAATCCGCTGCGCAAAGGAAAACGCCTGTTTATTGCACCCGGAGTTACCGCCGGTTGGCGCTTTGCTAGTTACAACAAACGCAAGGTTGAAATTGACGGCGACGAATCGAAAAGCCGCTATAAAAACGACTTCAATACCTTGCCGTTTCGCGTAAATGCATCGGTTCGCTTGGGCTACGGAAATTTCATGCTGTTCGCGAATTACTCGCTTACCGAATTTTTCAGGAAAGACTTAGGTCCGGGTTTAACACCATTTTCGGCGGGTGTGCGCATCGTTGGATTCGGAGGATAGAACCACGTCAGGCATAAAAAAGCAAAAAGAGCCATGGATAAAAATTCTGTGGCTCTTTTGTTAATTTTTAAGCGGTAACAAGGCATATTTTTTCGAATACTCCATCATTTGTTCTGTATACGATTCGGGGTATTCAATTTTTACATCGATGATTTTATCGCCTTTGCTCACTGCAACCAAACGCGGCTGAATAAATCCTTTGTATGGCGCCACATTCAAGGCCGCAAAACGTTCTTTCACTTCCTTGTGCAATTCGGCATCTACTTTAACGCCATAATTCTCAACCAATGCCTGTCCGGCAGCGAAATCGCCTTGTGACTTAATGCGTTGAATTTCGCGCAATAAATCGCCGAAAAGCTTGCGTAATTTGGCGTAGTCGTTAATTTGAACGTAGGTTTTACCGTTGCGTGTAATCATTTCGGCCACCTTTTCGGGAGCGCCTTTTTCCATAACCCATTTGGCAACGAGCTGACGGTTACGCATGTGTGCCTCTTCGATGTTTTTTCCCGGCTCGATGCGGTTTAGTTGCAGCATCAGGCCGTTGAGCAAATAGCTTTCGTATTCGGCCATGCCCACTTCGAGCGATGGCATTACGCCAATATCGACCAGTTTCTGATCGTAGATGTAATACAAGGCCACCAGGTCGGCACGTGCCTCCTCAAGTGTGTTCTGGTAATTTTTTAATGTTACATCGGGCGTCGCAATACCGGGTTCGAGCTGACCGCTGGCATGTCCGATAACTTCGTGCATGTCGGTATGGAGGGCGGCAGCAAGGTTTCCGAATTTCTTGGCCCGGTCAAGCGTTTGTTCGTTCAATGCGAACTCGGCCGAGCTCGGCGATTTGGCTCCGGCAATGTTGTATGCGCTTACAATGTTGCCCAGTGCAACCGATTTGGAGCCATGTTGCTGACGAATCCAATTGCTGTTTGGCAGATTTATTCCAACCGGTGTAGATGGAGCTGCATCCCCACTTTCAACAATTACGTTGATCGACTTCCCAATAATCCCTTTCACCTCAGCCTTTTTATGGTTCGGCATTAGCGGAGCATTGTCTTCGAACCACTGTGCATTTTTAGCAATGGTTTCGATGAGCTTCGTTGCTTCAAAATCTTTGATCGAAACCACGGCTTCGAATGTGCCGCGTTTGCCCAATGCATCCTGGTACACTTCGATAAATCCGTTCACATTGTCGATCGTCGAATTCACATCACTCACCCATGCCACATTGTACGCATCAAATTTTTCAAGGTCGCCCGTTTTGTAGTACTCAACCAACAATTCGAGCGATTTTTTTTGCTCTGGTGTTTCAGCTACCGCAACCGCTTTTTCGAGCCAGTAAACGATTTTCTCAATCGCTGCCGAATACATACCACCAATCATCCAGGTTTTTTCGACCAGTTTCCCGTTTTCTTTTACAAGCTTCGAATTCAATCCATGTTCAACCGGGGTTTGATCGTTCGGATCATTCAATGCTGCATAAAATTCTTCCACTTCCTTTTGGGTTACACCTTCGTAAAAGTTGTTCGCCGAACCGGTGATGTTATCAATTCCCGACTCGAGGTTAACGGTTTTTCCATCAACGGCAGGGTCAAATAAAATCGGGCTAATCCATCCGATGAACTCAAGCTTGTCGTTCATGCCCAGTGGCAGCTTCTCATCGGGGGTTTTCATGAGTAATTCGCTCAAATACGCAGTACTGAATTCGGGAAGAATTTTATCGCTGGCGTAATGGTGGTGAATGCCATTCGAAAACCACACCCGTTTGGTGTATGTTTCAAATTTGGCAAAATCGGACGATGTGCGATCACCGGAATAATGCTCCCAAATAGCCTCCAAGGTTTTGCGGATGGTTAAATTATTCTTGTATTTCTGGTCCCAGATGATGTCTCTTCCGCACAATGCAGCTTCATAAAGGTAATACGCCAACTCTTTTTGTTTGGCCGAAAGCTGTTCGAAGCCCGGCACTTCGTAACGCAAAACCTGAATGTCGGCAAAGCGTTCGGCTTCGACCTGAAAGGGCTTAACGCTTTGTGCATCGGTTTGATTGATAAGCATAAACGTGGCGATTGTGAAGAATATGTTTTTCATGATTTTATTTTCGAAGGATGCAAAGTTAGCCTTTACGGAACACGAACCAAACTGCCAGAACCATGCACACGAACGCGGCGAGGTGGTTCCAGTTTAGGCGTGTTGTTTTGAAGAAAAATACGGCAATGAGGCTTCATAATGCGAGTGAAATCAATTTGTGCGTGTGCAGCTTTGCATTCTTTATAAAGCAATTGGATGCCGCTAAATTTATGGAGTAAATTTATTCATTTAATAACACCAAAGCGCTATACTGCCATTATGTCAATAAAACACGACATGCAAATTTTGGGTTTTATTTTTGATTCTAAACTCCTACATTTCTAATTATCATCAAATACAATATCATGAAAAAAAAATCATTTACCCCTGAAAACATCCTTATCTCTTCAGCAAGCGCTGCAATTTCATCAGTTATATTAAGAACCACATTCAAAAATTACAATCCGTACTTAAAATATGGTGGCGGAATAATATTAGGTGCGGCCTTGATAAAAAAGGATAATAAAAATAAACTGACGCAAGTTGGAGTAGGAATAATGCTTGCCAATATTTCAAACTACATATTTGACTTAATCCAAAAACCTAAGTGCCCCTTCCAATTTAAAAACCACTTACCAAAACCAGATACATTACTGATAAATAACAACCATGGCAATATATTGCAAATGAATGAAGTAAAAGATGGCGACATTTTTTTAACAGATAAATATGACTCTACAGGTTGGTCAAGTTCATTTAAATTAACTCACTGCTTAGACATTTCAGGCAATAGTGGAGGATTAAAAAGCAGAAAGGGAGATTCTGTAAAGTGGACTAAATTAAAGGACTATACAGAAGAATTTAATTCATTATTAAAAAGGTGGATTTATTTTTTCGAACAGCAGAAAGTTAATTTTAATGATTCGCCAGGTGGGTACTCAAAAAAATTGCTTTTTTGGCGATCCATGGTAGATGATGGAAAGCAATTGGATATAAAAAATGGTAGATGGGCTCCAAAATTTCGTGGTGAATGGTCAAAGTATTTAAACACTCTGGTTAGATATGATGATTATGGCAATATATTATATGGGGCAGCTGGTTCTGCTTTTGGAATTGATGAGCCTACATTATTAGCAGGCGCCAATTTAAACCAATTGCAGAAAACTGGATTTGATGAAGAAAAAGATTTTTTTTCAATTAAAAGAGGAATTAACCTTTATAAATCAAGTTTTCAAAAATTGAAAAAAGCAGCTTAGTAACAATGGTGCTTAAAGAATTCAATTCGAAAAGTCCTAAAAATGGAGTCCTATTGCTAACAATAGCAATTTCACTTTCAATTTACTTAATGTTTAGTTTCTCTTATTATTACCTTACTATAATTTGGATAAATGTAGCTCTTGCTTTTTTAATGGCAATTCTATTTAGGAAGCTGCTATTTTATTCACTTTTTTTGGGGTTAATCTTGATAAGTCTGATTTCAAACTGGGAAACCATCGATATACAAATAAATAAAAAAAAATACTATTCTTTTTTTGCACCCTTGATGAATTTTGAATGTATAGCAGGTTATGAATTTCCTTCTGGTGGTTTAATAAAAAGCTACCATTGCCATAAATTAGAAATTTCAAAAGAAGATAGCATTTTATTTAAAAAAAAGTATTCGAATGACAATGAATTACTAATTCATTTAAAAAAACTAGGTTGTTTGTCGATTGAAAGTTCAAAAAACATGATACAATTATGGTATCCTAAATTTGTTTTTGATATAAAAATGATTGATGGTGAGGTTAATTATGAGGTGAGTGAACTGCATTGATTCAATTATGCCATTACCAAATTCACACCTTTGATTTACAGCATCTGTAGACTGCCCCCAAACCACGATTAATTACTTTTAAAACGAATTGATTACACTTTTTTATAATCTTATTTTCGAAGGATACAAAGTTAGCCTTTACGGAACACGAACCAAACTGCCAGAACCATGCACACGAACGCGGCGAGGTGGTTCCAGTTTAGTCGTGTAGTTTTGAAGCAAAATACGGCAATCAAGGTGAAAACGCTAAGTGAAATCACTTCCTGAATAATGCGCAACTGAATGAGGTTAAACGGCCCGCCCTGACTTTCGTGTCCGATTCGGTTGGCCGGAACTTGAAACATGTACTCGAAAAACGCTAAACCCCAACTGGCCAGAATCAAGCCCGGAACACCCCATTTTACCCAAAGCGATGTATCCTTCAGGAACAAATGTTTGTACCAGGCAAGCGTCATAAATACATTCGATATCTACAGAAAAAGTACCGTTAACAAACCTGTGTTCATCGCTTCCGTTTCTTTTTGGGTTCTTCGGGCTCGGCCGGACGAAGAAAAATATCGTCCTTGCTGCGCGGCCGCAATGCCCCATACCATCTGAAATTCTTCAGCTTCAGTTCGTCGGGATTGGCTTTCTCCAACGGCAGTAATTTCGCATCCGGTTTTTTGAGGAAGGTGATTCGGCTAACTTCATTCGAATCGAGGAAAATAACCATATCGCTGCATTCGGCTTTGTTGATGCCGATGTACCTTCCCTTGTCATCTTCGGCATAATAAACCGATTGTCCGTTTCCGCGCACGTTTACTTTTCGAAGCTCAGAGTTGATGAAATGCCCGGTGATGTCTTTCCCCTTGATCTGGTTATAATGTACCGTATCAACTTCCGAAATAATAAAGGCATTGTGCCGCAGATACAAGGTTTCGAGCTCGTCGTTGGCCAACTGGATGCGCACACTGTCGCCCAACAGCTGATTTTTCTCGTTCCACAATACCGGTCTGCCGAAGAGGCGCATCAACGAATCGGTTTCGGTATAGGTGAGCGAATCGCATTTGCCTTGAAAATCGCGTTTGAAAAATCGCACGTGATGAAACGCGTAAAAGCTGCGTTTATCGAGCACCGTATCGGTTATCGAAAGCAATGTATCGCCGTGCACATAGAGCGTGTCTTTGCCGAAAATCTTCTCCATCGCCGCCCGATCGGTCATTAAAATACGGTCGTTGGCCTCGAAATAATCGGCATAATTTCCGGTAAGCACCAATTGATTCGCAGAGTCGCGTATCTCGGCATTTTGGCGCACACGGCCCAGTTTATTTTTGCGGTCGTAATAAATCTTATCGCCGCGTACTTCTTGTCCTTTGCTGATGATGCGCGCATTGCGTCCAAATTCGCTCACATCATTGCGCGTATCATAAAATCCGTTTTCACAATAAATAGTATTGGTTTCGGAGCGAATCCAGGTAGGGCCTGTAAAAATTGCCGTTTCGTTCACCGTATTGTATTGCAAGCTATCGCCCGTCATGGTGTATTCTTTCGACACCAATTTTACGTTATTGCGGAAATAAAACAGCTTTTTATCGGGCCGGTATTGCCCGTAAACGCTGGTAAGTGTATTCTTATCTTTGTTGTTGATGATGGTTCCGCCGGTAGTATACGTTGCCGTTCTACTGCTCATGTCGTATTGCAGTTGTGCGGTCGACAAGGTGCTCGAGCCGTCGCGCAGCTTCACATTGCCGATTACATTGGCAATTTTGGTTTTACCATCGTATTCCAACTTGTTGCCTGTTATGGTCACCGATTCGTTCACGATGCGCACATTCGAAAATGCGTCCATGCGCTCCGAACTTTCGTAGAAATAAGCCGAATCGCAATACAGCATACTGCCCTGGTGCTCGAAAGCGACATTACCAATTAATCTGCGCGCATCGGGCATGCGGTCGCTATACTCGAGCGAATTGGCATTGACGATACGGATTTTTCTCCCCGATTGAGCTTGGGTAACGTGCACATTGACGCAGAGAAAAACGCTTAAAAAAAGGAGCAGGATTGGCCTGAACATCGCTTCAAAAATAAAGGAATATTCGGTGTTGGCATCGAAATGCTGCTTGTTTTATCGAGATTGATTAGCTTTACCATCCCAAAACGAACCATGCCCTTCTCTGTTCAATCCGTTCAGCATTCGCGCCGAGCGTCTGTCGACTTTAACAATCTGCCCTTTGGCCGCGTTTTTTCAGACCATATGCTTGTTGCCGATTTCGATGGCCGGCAATGGACCAATGTTGGCATTAAACCTTATGCCCCGCTTTCGCTCGACCCTTCGACGGCGGTGATTCATTATGGTCAGTCTATATTCGAAGGATTAAAAGCATATCGCTCGGTTGACGATGCGATATTGCTTTTCAGGCATGCCGAGAATTACAAGCGCATGAACAACTCGGCCATGCGCATGAGCATGCCCGAAATTCCGCGCGATGTTTTCATGGATGGAATGGAACAATTAATTCGGCTCGATTCGGCCTGGGTTCCTCAAGGAGAAGGCAACTCGCTTTATATTCGTCCGATTTATTTTGCCACTGATCCGGTAATTGGCGTACATCCATCGGAGCAATACACCTTTCTGATTTTAACCTGTCCATCGGGAGCCTATTACAGTCACGACTTGAAGGTGCGTATCGAAAAGACTTATTCGCGCGCCAGTCGCTCGGGTACAGGCTATGCCAAGGCGGCCGGAAATTATGCCGGGGCACTTTATCCCACGCAATTGGCCAAGGCTGCGGGTTACGATCAGGTAATCTGGACCGATGCGGCCACCAATACCAAGGTTGAAGAATCGGGCACGATGAATCTGATGTTTGTGATAGATGGTGTGTTGGTAACGCCATCACTCAGCGCCAGCAAACTGGCCGGAATTACCCGCGATTCGGTGATAGAAATTGCACGCTACTGGGACATGCCTGTCGAAGAGCGCGATGTGTATGTAAGCGAAGTTGTAGAGGCATTGCGTAACGGAAAGCTTACGGAAGCCTTTGGTACCGGAACGGCGGCGAACATTGCAACTATTTCGGTAATTGCCGAGGAAGGCGTAGACTATGTTGTGCCGGCGGTGGATGCGTCGAGTTTTTCGACACGGGCATCGCGGTTTTTGAACGATTTGAAATCGGGAAAAACAGAGGATCCATTTGGGTGGATTACCAGACTCTGAACCGAAAAGCCAACCGATATCCTTCAAAATACTAAACTCGATTATTGGTGCGTTTCTTCCAAAAAAACATCGGATGAAGAAGCTGCTGATTTTCACTTTGATTATAGGCTTGTTGTACCTGCTTGCAACCAGTTTTATCGATTTAGAACCTTCAATCAATCCGAACTTTGAAATAAAAGGGATAGACATTTCACACCATAATCGCATAGATGACTGGGGAAAAGTTAACGATCATTCGAAATTTTGTATCATAAAAGCTACTGAAGGCGCATCATTCAAAGATCCCAGGTTCAATCTTTATTGGTCTGAGGCCAAGCAAAATAAAATCACAAGGGCGGCATATCACTTCTTTTCCCCGGGGGTGTCGGCCGAAAAGCAATTTCAAAACTTCAAATCGCGCGTTACCTTAGAAACCGGCGATTTGCCGCCTGTTTTGGATGTTGAAAGGAAGGAATGCGACATGAACGAAGTAAACAAATGGTTGGAACTCGCTGAGGCGCATTACAACGTAAAACCAATCGTGTACTCTGATCATTTCTTTTTCAAGGCCCTCATGGAAGGGAAAGTTGATCGTAAATATCCCTTATGGCTTTTTGTAGATAAACGCTATCATGTAAGGCCATCATACGATAATTACGATTGCCTATTTTGGCAGTATAGCCAAACAGGCAAGGTTGAAGGCGTCTCGGGGCATGTCGATTTGGATATGTTTATGGGAGACAGTGCCGATTTTGAAAAATTGAAGTTACGTTGATTTTTGGAAGAATAGCAATTCATGCACAAGTGAATTGGAAGGGCACGTGAAAGCCGTTCTTTGCGTGTAAGGAGGCTGTATTTAGAGCCTTATTCGGATATTCTCTGCCACACAAATTGGCAATTCGTAAGGAATCACTATTTTAGCCTCCCTAAATCAAATTTATGAAGATATTCTCCAAACATACCTGCTGGCTCATATGCGTAGTTTTATGTGCCACGTCGCTTAACGCACAATTAACGCTTACGCAGGCAACGGCTACAGAACTTGTTCAAGATGTTTTGGTTGGCGGTGGAATTCAGGTAAGCAATGTTACATCGGGAGGTAACCCAACGCAAATAGGTCGCTTTACAGGAGGAAATACAGTGAACCTGGGAATAACAACGGGTGTGGTAATGACATCAGGAGATGTTGTTACACAATCGGATCAAAATGGCCCGTTTTATATAGGCGAGGCAGCGGCAGCCGGAACCAGTTCATCATCGGGAATCAATACACTCGCAGACGATACCGATCTGAACACAATTATTTCGAGTTTTGGTGCTCCGGCTACAACAAATAACATCGCGGTAATTGAATTCGACTTTGTACCGGCCGGCGACTCTGTTGCTTTCAATTATGTGTTCGCATCCGAGGAGTATGATGGATTTGTGTGTTCCCAATTTTTCGATGTGTTTGGTTTCTTTATTTCAGGGCCGGGTATAACAGGGCCATATGCCAATAACTCAGCCAATATCGCTATTGTACCCAACACAAACCCGGCATTACCTGTTAGTATGAACACCATCAACAGTGGGAATAGTGACGGAGGCATTTATTGTCCGCCTGGTGGCTTAAATAATCAGCTTTATTTCATCGACAATAGTGGAAGTCAAAACTTTTCTCCTTACGGCTTCACAACAGTACTTACAGCACAGGCCAATGTGCAGTGTGGTGAGACCTATCACATAAAACTTATTATCGCAAACGGCTCAGATACAAGTTACGACTCCTGGGTGTTTCTCGAAGCAGAGTCGTTTAGCTCTTCAATTCCCGATATCAACATTGCCAATTTACTACCCGATTCTTCCTTCATCGAGGGTTGCCTGAATGGCGAAATTGTATTCAAACGCAACATTTCTGAAGATACACTCATTATTCCGGTTCAATATTCGGGTTCTGCAACGTTTGGTACAGATTACACCGGCATGCCCGACACGCTTATTTTCCTTCCCGGCCAGGATTCACTCTATTTCGAATTAATTCCTTTGATCGATGGAATTTCTGAAGGCATAGGCGGATACGAAGACATCATTATTTCCTTTACCATTATAAACGAATGTGGTCAAAATGTTGGCGTAAATCAGGTGTTAAAAATCAGAGATCCGTATGTTGTCGATCCGGGCCTTGAGAATGTAACACTTGCCTGCCCCGATGATGTCTACACCATAACATCATCTCCAAGTGGTGGATATGCGCCGTATTCCTTTACGTGGAATACCGGAAACACGAATGCATCCTTTGACACATCCATAACTTCAACTGCAACCTATTCTGTTATCGTTACAGACTCGTTGAATTGCCCGAATAGCTTGTTTGCCGATTCGATAACCATTACCATGGAATACGATACCCTTACTTCTTCGTATAGCGAGGTGGAGATCTGTTCGGGAGATACCATAAACATCCATACCCTTACCGAAAACGGATTAAGTCCGTTCACATACGATTGGAGCAACGAACAAACCACCGACACCATAGAAGTAACGACAAACGATTCGCTTTTATTCATTTACACTGTTACCGATGCTTGCGATATTTCAGTTACCGATACTGTTGCCGTTAATGTACCGCAATACTTGCCGGTTTCGATTACCACGTTCGACACAACGGTTTGCGCCAACAATTCAGAAGCCTTGCTGTTCGGATTCCCCTTTGGTGGCAACGGAGTTTATACCTATGCGTTTGAAGGAACAACGCCAATTGAGCAGGTAAGCGACTCTACCGCCCTTGTCGAACCGGAAGCCAGCTCGGTGTACCTTATTACAGTAACTGATGGCTGCGGAATAGAAGCATCAGACACCATTCGTGTAACAGTAGAAACCTGCGAATTGGTGGCATACAATGCATTTTCACCGAACGGAGATGGCAAGAACGACTTTTTCACAATTTCAAATATTGAAGCCTATCCGGGTAGCACAGTGTATTTGTATAGCCGATGGGGGAAGAAAGTGTTCGAACAAACCGATTACAAAAACGATTGGACAGGCAGCGATGTGCTAACCTCGGGGACATATTATTACGTTGTAGAGCCTAACGACGGTTCGGATGCATTGAAAGGCTATGTAACTGTCTTTAAAGAATAACGGTGTCTTACATTCTAGTCAATTGCCTTTCGACCATGAAACACGGTTGGACGTTTTTATTATGGTTAAGTGTATCAACTATGCTTACTGCTCAGTCTGATCCGCATAGCTGCGCCAAGCCGGCAGAAGCGGTGATCAAACATCTGAAACTCGATATTAAGCTCGATTTCAATGTAAAACAAATAGAAGGTGAAGCCATTTACACCATCGAAAAATCGGATTCTGCGCGCGAAATCTGGATGGATACACGCGGAATTGCTATCGAAGGCGCTTGGTTGGATGATGGCACCGCTGCATCATACCGCTTTGCTGATGAACAAGCATTTTTAGGACGTCCACTTTCGGTTACGCTGCAAAAGAATACAAAATCGGTTCGAATAAAATACCGCACCAGTACTGATGCTGCAGCGCTGCAATGGCTCGACCCATCGCAAACCGGCGACGGCAAATCGCCATTCGTTTTTACGCAGGGACAGGCAATCTTAACCCGCACCTGGATACCTGTTCAGGACAGTCCGGGCATACGATTTACCTGGGAAGCAACCATTCAGGTTCCATCAGAATTTATGGCCGTTATGAGCGGAAAAAATGTGCAGGAACACAATGAAAATGGTAAGTACACTTGTCGCATGGAATTGCCTGTTCCGGCCTATTTAATTGCATTGGCAGCAGGCGATATCCGGTTTCAGCCAATCGGCTCGCGCTGCGGCGTGTATGCCGAACCGGGCATGTTGGATAAGGCTGCAAAGGAATTTGCCGACATGGAAAAGATGCTTCTCGCGGCCGAACAACTTTACGGGCCTTATGCTTGGGGGCGTTACGATGTGATTGTGCTCCCGGCGTCGTTTCCATTTGGAGGCATGGAAAATCCGCGCCTTACATTTGCCACGCCAACGATTATTGCAGGCGATGGTTCGCTTACCGCATTAATTGCCCACGAACTGGCTCATAGCTGGTCGGGCAATTTGGTAACCAATTCGAATTGGGACGATTTCTGGCTTAACGAGGGCTTTACCGTGTATTTCGAACGCCGCATTATGGAGGCGCTTTACGGTAAATCGTATGCCGACATGCTGGAAGTGCTTGGTTACAAAGACCTTCAAGAGACACTTGCCGATTTGGGTAAAGACAACGCCGATACGCAATTGAAGCTTAAGCTCGAGGGTCGCGACCCCGATGATGGCATGACCGATATTGCCTACGAAAAGGGATGCTTTCTGTTGGTTTATCTCGAAAAGCAAGTCGGGCGAGAAAGCTTCGATTCCTTTCTAAATCGTTATTTCAAAGAGTTCGCGTTTAAGGGCATCACCACAGAACGCTTTCTGCATTATTTAAAATCGCGCAACGGACTTAGATTAACCCCGGAAGTATTAGCCGTGGTCGAAAAATGGATTTTAAAACCAGGCTTACCCGGCGAATGTACACAACCCGATTCTGAGCGATTTAAACAGGTAGAAGCCATGGTGCCTCGAATATTGGCAGGCGAAAAGGCCGCACGCAACGAGACAAAATTGTGGGTAACACATGAATGGTTGCATTTTATTCGGTCGCTTCCCGAAAACCTCGACCAATTGAAAGCCGCCTCGCTCGATAAGCAATATGGTTTTTCACAGTCGGGAAATTCCGAAATTCGATTTGCCTGGCTCAATTACCGCTTAAATCGTGGCGACATGAGTGTAATCTCATCGGTCGATGCATTTTTAGGCGCAGTAGGTCGCCGTAAGTTTGTTCTTCCGCTCTACAAAGCCATGATGAAGCAGGCTGCGATGCAAGAAACTGCGAAAAGTATCTATGCAAAACATCGCGATGCTTACCATGCAGTAACGCGGCAGAGTGTTGATGAGGTGATGGGGAGGCCATAGCGCTGTTATTACGTCGGATTATCCCTTGTTGGTGGGGCTTTTCAAAGAATTTAACACCGACTTACAGACGGTGTTATTTCTTTTTCTCTGAAAACCCTTTTCAGGCGAGCGGGATTACTGCGTGATCCCTTGTTGGGGAGGCTGTTCAAAGAATTTTATCACCGACTTACAGCCGGTGTTTTTTATTTCCAGAAAAACGCTTTAAAGAAGAGAGGGATTATTGGCATGATCTCTTGGTGGAGGGGCGGTTCAAAGAATTTTATCACCGCCTTTCAGACGGTGATTACTGCGTGATCCCTTTTTGGGGAGGCGGTTCAAAGAATTTTATCACCGCCTTTCAGACGGTGATTTTTATTTTTTCCAAGAAAACCCTATTTCAGGCGAGCGGGATTACTGCGTGATCCCTTGTTGGGGAGGCTGTTCAAAGAATTTTATCACCGCCTTTCAGACGG
>Ga0169931_10005722_pt1 | contig 18889 bp, 21 predicted proteins | sample Kivu_15m_20L_FD_129675 | JGI IMG/M metagenome (GOLD analysis project Ga0169931, IMG submission 129675) | Freshwater microbial communities from Lake Kivu, Western Province, Rwanda to study Microbial Dark Matter (Phase II) - Kivu_15m_20L... | ecosystem: Environmental > Aquatic > Freshwater > Lake... | reverse complement strand
TATTTACCACATAATCGACAAAAAAACATCCATCCATTGGGACCCATGATTCTTCTGCTCAAGTATAATTCAAATTTCTTTTTACCCGCCATAGTTTCTTTTCTAAATAAATATCATATATATTTGGAAAAATACGGAAAGAATTCGGTATTCTGAAATTTTTTGATATATTTATTGAGAATAAATAAAAATAAATTTGGAAGAATCAAAAACTTCTTCTATGTTTGTAACGAAAAAAAAGAATTACTATGGCTAAAGACATTTATGTTGTATGGGAACAAGAATATGACAATGCAAGTTGGGATGATATTCTTTTGGTTGTTCAACAGGTTATTGATTTGAACGTTCCTGATATAACCGTTGAGAGTATTGTGAATTATGTACAAACAGAAAATAAGATATCATGGTTGCAATATCGAGTGCTTAAGTCACATATCCAATATTGTGAACTTAAAAGATTTATGAAATTCAAATATGGAAAATAGAGAAGAACAATTTCTTAAAATATCATATGATATTCTTAAGAACGAAGAATTAAATGCGGGTGAAAAAATTACTTTGGCATTAATTTATTCATTCCACAATAATAAAAAACAAATGTACATGTCATATACAAAAATGGCATTGACTATGGGTGTAAGTAGAACAACTGCAGTTGATAGAATTAATTCATTGAGGAATATGGGTTATATTGAGACCGTAGATATTACCAAGCAAAAGAGAATTATCATTCCACTTAGGATGGTAGAAATACCGACTAAGATGGTCGATTTACCGACCAAGGTAGTCGACAGACCGACCACTATAGTCGATGTACCGACCAGTGATAGTCGGAATACCGACCAAGAAGTGGTCGATGTACTTGGCGCTATTATATACCCTATATTAGATGAAACATTAGAGAAACCATTAAATTCGGTGTTAGATACGCAATTAAATAACGAAAATTCGACCGAACACCGAACAGTTGCGAAAATTCAATTGGAAAGATATTCAAAATTAAAAGAGCAAATAAAATTTAATTTCTCTGAATATTTTAAAGATGAGCACCAACAACATAATTTTTTATTTAAATGGATTGAACAAAGCTCATACAAAAATATTGAAAATAGAATTAAGCGAGATTTGACACCAGAAGAAATTAAATTATTTGAAACTTATGTTAATAGCAAACCTTAACCCTCCTCAACGTAAGAGCACCAGCATACTGGGTAAATTTTGAATTTGAATATTTATTTTATATATTTGTATATATGGATATGGAACAAGATAATCTCAACAAAGAAATTGCTAGTATCCTTTTTGATGTAAAGGATGAGCCAAGAAATCTATCCAAGATTGAAATAAAAGAAATGATTGCAAAGATACTGGGTTACGGCCAGCATACAATCAATGTTTATTTATTGAAGGGAAAAGATACCATCCTGAACCTATTCGGTGCTCAAATCGAGCAAGATGCCTTATTAGAAGAATTAATTAATTTATATTACGAAGAAAAATTATGGAACAACTAATTAAAAAATATGGGAAAGCCAATGCTACAGTACTAGCATTGATGCAAGAAAAATGTCACTATAACTTAAAGCACAATAAATTCGATTGGACTGGCGAACTCAAAACGGAACAAATAATGGAAGCTACTGGTCTTACGGAGCAAGAAGTCAAAGATGCGGTGGATTATCTTATTGGTAGCGGATTTATTAACAAGTATAAAAACTTTGAGGTTTATTCAATAAATATAATGGTCATAAATAATCATTAATACTATGTGCAATTTAACTGAGAACTTTATTCCCGATGAATGGAACAACTTTGAGAAGGCGCCTGACTATGCTGAGAGCAAATGTATAGTTGTACCAATGCATATTTTTACATTAATCCATAGTCACGAATTTAAGTTGCTAGAACCAACTTTAACCGATAAGATAATGAACGAAGGGTTGGATTCTCTAACACCAGAAGAATCTGAAAGATTCAAAAAAGTACAAAAAGATTTGGCTTTTTAAACCAAAACCATTATCTTTTATATAAGAATAAGGTTAATACCTGTTTTTGTTTTCATATTCCCCTCAACACATGGTGTAGTGTTGGGGGGTTTTTTATTTAATCCTACAAAAATAAAATGAATTATCCTATATTTATCAAATAGAATAATACCACAACTAGTTATTATTATGGAAAAATTTTTCGAAAAAATAGAAGAAAGAGCAATCAATTATTTTTCAATGACTGAAGATGAAAAAGATGAATTGCTGGCTGATTTTGCAAACATTTATATCAAAGGTAAGTTTAAAGTAGGAATAACCTTCCAACACGTTCTCAATGATTTGGAGAAGGATATCGAGCGAATTGAATCTCAAAATAGATTTGAACTTGCAGCGTTGTTAAATGACGTTAGAATTAGTTTGGCGGAGGTTGCTGAAGAATTGGATGCTCAACATAAAGAACAAATTAATAAAAACAAGAATTAATATGGGATGCTCATCATGTAAAAGAAAACCTCAAGTTATTAATAACTTGAACAATGAAGATGTTATCAATTATGTTAAACAGATTTATGATAATATTATTCTACCAAATACAACAGGTGAATATTCTGATTTAGATAGAATTGAAATCATCGGTGGATATTCTGCTCTTTATCCTAATGCAAGTTCAGCACCATCATTACAGGATGCAATCGATAACATCCGAATTGGAATAGAACTTTATAATGACCAACATACAAAAAGATTTAAAAGATAATGGAATCACAAAGAAGACCTGGTAGACCAAGGGTCGAAAACAATTTGGCTGATGGTTGGATAGATATAATCATCCAATCAGGAAAAGAAGGAAAACATATCACCGACTTCCTAATCATATTAGGAATTAGTTGGGATTCACATTGGGCTCTAATGGCTCGAAACAAAGATTATTACCGAGCCGTCAAGGAATATGAAAAGTTCTGTGAACAATATTGGTATAATCAAATGCATGCTCAAATGGAAGAAACCGGTGGTGCTGGTTATAATTCAAGATTGTGGAGTTTGATAATGAGAAACAAATTTGGTGATAGATGGTCTGAAGCCAGTAAGGTTGACTTAACATCCAAAGGTGAACAGATTGAAACCAAAGCGATTCAAATTGAAATCATAAAGAAATCATTAAACGAAGACGATGCCCAAAAGTAAATTAAGAGGTGGTCAAAAACAACACCGTAAAAGAGTTGCAAATAGAAATCAAACTATACACCAAAAGAAACTTGCATTAACGAAAAGAATAATTGCACAAATGAATGAAAAAAACAACGCAAACCAAGATAACAACCAAGTCGGGGAAGGTGTATAATTACCAATACAATTATCAACCCGTATGGTTACGACCTGAGATTCATGCCAAACTAAAAGACGTTGCATCAAAGTATAAATTGACATTGAATAAACTTATTGAAAAATTTGTAGATAGCGAGGAATGAGTATAAAAACGACAGTGGTCTTTGAGCAATTACTTAAATCCGATGAATTAAATAAAAGAATTGTTGTTGCTCAGGGCGGTTCTCGTAGCGGTAAGACGTTCAACATTTTAATATACTGGATTTACCGTTTATTGCAAGAGGAGAAGAAGACTTTGACCATTGTCCGTAAGACATTACCATCTTTAAAAAATAGTGTCTTAAAAGACCTTATAAACGTTTTGGAGATGTTTGAGATATATGACCCAAATAAATTCCATAAACAAGAAGCTTATTATGAATTAGGTTCAAATGTTATTCAATGGTTGAGTTGTGATGAACCCCAAAAGATTCGTGGTATGAAACGAGATTACTTGTATTGTAATGAAGCCAATGAATTGAAGATTGAGGATTGGAACCAATTAATTTTTAGAACAACCGATAAGGTAATCTGTGACTTGAACCCATCTGAACTTAACAGTTGGGTTTATGATTTGGAGAAAAGAGATGATTCTTATATGTTCAAAACAACATGGAGAGATAATCCATTTGTATCTGATACCATTATCAAGGAATTGGAATCACTCAAGGAGAAAGATGAAAACTTGTACAGAATCTACAATCTTGGTGAGAAAGGTATTGCAACCCAATTGGTGTTCACAAAGTTCTCTACGATTGAGAAAATTCCTGAGGGAATGAAACTGTTGGGTAGAGGAATGGACTTTGGTTATAACTCACCAACGACATTGATTGAAATCTACAAGGATGAAGATAATCTGTATATACGAGAATTATTATATACCAAGAATAAAACAATGCCAGATATAATCTATCAAATGGAACAATTGGGTTTTGATAAAACAGATACCATTTGGTGTGATTCTGCATTACCACAAAACATTGAAGAATTAAAACGAAGTAGATTCAATGTAAAACCGGTAAATAAAAAATCTATTTTGCACGGAATTGATTTAATCAAACGTCATCATATTTGGATTGAATCCACATCACCAAATACTATCAAAGAATTTCAGACATATCGATTCAAAGAAGATAAGGATGGTAATCTAATTGATACACCCGAGGATGACAATAACCATGCAATTGATGCTATCAGATATATATTGGAATCTGAGTTAAATAAAAAGAGTGGAAAACTTACAATAATATAAATGGAAAAAATAGAATTAATATTAGATAACAAAGTTGTTGAGGTACCAAGTCAAATGACTTTGGGAATGTATCAAGAAATAATGAAAACCCCTGAAAAGTTTGAGAAAGATTCTATAGAATTAATTTCATTATTTACAAACATAAATATTGAAGATATTAAAAATTTGAAATATGAAGAAATTGAAGTGTTAGATTTTTTAATAGCTCAAAAAATTAATGTACCTAAAAAACAAGAATTAACATTATGTTTTAAACATAATGATATTGAATATGGATTGGAAAATGATTGGTCCAAATTAGCTTGGGGAGCTTGGATGGATTTTGAAGTTTATTCAGCTGATAACATTTATAAAAATTTACATAAGATTATGGCTATATTATATAGACCAATAATTAAAAAAGGAAAATTTAATGTTAAAAAATATACCATCGAACCTTATAAATCACAGTCAATTGAAGACAGGGCCGAAATAATGAAAGATGTGCCCATATCGTATTGGTTTGGTGCTTCACAATTTTTTTTTTCAATCGTCTTAATATACATAAAAGATACTCGGGATTCTTTGGAATTGCAGAACAAGATGACAAGAATAACGATGAAGGGATGGAAGATTCTCCCAAAATTCCTGAAAAAGAAGCTACCGCTAGATTCTATTTCAACCTCACCTACCAACTCGCAAAAGAGGATATTACAAAATTTGAAGAAGTACAAGAAATGAATTTATATATCTGTCTCAATGTTGCATCAATTATTAAGGATAGATATGAAAAAGAACGAGAAGAACAAAGAAAATTAGAACAAAAATACCAGTCGCAAAGACGATAAGATTATTTATAAGAATAAAAAATCATGATAAAATACGTAACATATCATAAGATAATTGACCTATTGGAATCGGTCCAACAAGCATCACCAAGAATGAAATCATTTGCACAAGGTGATATTGTTTATTTCGCTGATTCAATGAGTGGTAATACCATCCAATATCCATTGATGTTTGCAACACCACTTGCAATGTCTTATGACGAAAATACAACCACATATCAGATGTCAATCATATTTGCGGATATTGTTCATACAGATTTATCCAATGAAGTTGATGTGGTTACAGATATGGAATTAGAAGCTCGAAGTCTACTGTCTCAAATTAAACGAGGTACATTGATTGATAAAGTTGATTGTATTCTACCAGCATCTTCAACACCATTTTTTGAAAGATTTAATGACCATGTTGGTGGTGTTGTATTGGATGTATCATTGATTGTGTTTGAGGATATCAACGCATGTGAACAATATCCTTCACCAACACCAACACCTACACCATCATCTACTCCAACCCCATAATCTATGGACGAACAAATATTACAAGAGATAGCAAAACTATTGCAGGATAACATCAAAGGTCAATTAAGAAAACCTTATCCCGCAAAGACATTCTCAGGTCAGAACAAACCTGTGAGTGGTATTGGAAGAACGCCAGTTTCTCCAAGATATGCCTCTGGTAATTTATATAAACAAACAAGGGTTTATTGGGAATCAGATTTTGAAGATGGTAAACCAAACTTGGTTGTTGATTTCGGTGATGCCGATTATTGGGAATTTGTCAACTACGGTAGAAGACCTGGTAGATATCCACCATTACTTACAATAGACAAATGGGTTAGACAGAAACCCGGTATTGAAGGTGTAAGAGATGCCAAAGGTAGATTCGTTTCAAGAAAGTCTTTGGTATTCTTAATGAGAAGAAGTATTGCACAATATGGTTATTACGGTATTCAATTCATTGATAAAGCGGTAACTGAAACCATAGACCAAATTGTAGAGAAAGCCGGTGAAGCTGCAAAACAATATATTGAAAGATTATATGATGAAGGAAGAATATTCCCAAGAAGTAGTACTAACAGACCTTAAAAATATTAAATAAAAAAATGGCTCAATTAATAACAATAACACATACGCCTCCAACATTTACTCCTGTATATACGGATGGATTATTTTTTACCATTACAACATTAACAAACTTTCCAAAGTTTAGATTTGTTTATGATTTGTATGCAAACAACACTAATGTCTTTAGTGGTAAAGCAACACCAAATCCATTCGGTTTGGGTATAATTGATGTATCAAGAATATTAAAAAATTATGTAAGTAATATTCCATTATCTTACTATGAAAATACACCAATATACACGCATGAAACATTTCCATTTTCAAGACCATTAGAAGATAATGTAATCAATTATGAGATTAGACTCGGATATGAATATGCTGCGGATGAGATTTCACCTGTAACAGGATTTACAGGTAATGGTGAATTAATATATGACCCTCTAACAAATACATTTGATTTGGATGGTGAGGTTGGATTACCAGCAGTTAGTACAGGAATTTATAAAACCTATCAAGCAACCATGGGTGTAAATGGTAGAGCAACCCAACAAGACTTTGATATGGGTCCGTTTATTCTATCGGGAACACCAATGAATATAAATCCAACAACTACTGGTTTATTCTTAACCAACTCACCAAGAACAAGAGATATCCAACCAACCGAATATTATACATTAGGATTTACCAATTATTATATTGACCAAGTTAATTTATCTCAACCATATTATTCTGAATATAAATTCTATGATGATTTAGGGAATTTATTAGATACAAGACAATACCAAAACGTATATTCAAATGGTGGTGGTCCAATGACTGATTGTAATTACGTATATCAATCGTATTACAACATCATACCAAAAACTGATACAGAATATAACACATTGTATTTGGGATGTGGACCAAGGAACATTGATGATTTCCCTCAAGATACTGCACAATACACCGTACAGTTGTTTGGTAATTTCACAGGTTCAACACAACCACCAACACCTACACCATCTCCTACACCTACACCGACACCAAGTGTAGTACCATGTCCTGGTTGTACTCTTTACACAGTAGAAAATCAATCTCCAAGTACAGGTACATTTAGATATGTAGATTGTGATTCAAGGTCAACACAAACATATACATTACCCGGTAACACCGCAGTACAAATTTGTGCATGTACAGGTTCTCTTACAAATCTATCACCGGGTATAGTTTATAGTGGTGATATACCGTGTGGTCTACAACCATGTGATAGTTGTGACAGTGTAACAATTTACAACAACTCTACAGGAACAACGGCAACATTCACATTATTCAATTGTACCATTAATTCTTACGCGGCATACTCATTACCTCCCCAAACAGGTAATGTATATTGTTGTTGTGCAGAAAACATCATAACACTTAGTGGTACAATAGAAATTATAGTTGGACCCCCATGTAATCAACCTACTCCTACTCCAACACCTACACCATCATGTTTGTTTAGAACATTTACAATTCCATTATGTGGTGGTAGTACATGTCGTGGTGGTATTTGTACTTGTCAAAACGCGGGAACACAAACAGTTTACGCACCATGTAGTGTCACAACACCATTTGCGGATGGTGCAGAATTGTATACAAATACAGCATTAAGCAACCCATTCGATGGAACGTTCAGTAATGGTTCTGTAATCTATGAATCAATAAATGGATTCGTTTCTATTGTTTGTGTAATCGGTGGGCCTTGTTAATAAAATAAAATAAAATAGAATTATATATGGCAATCCAACCAATATCCCCCCCACCTACTGGTTATACCGAGGGAATCTGTGCAACCTATACACCCGTAAGTGAGGTATTCACATTTAACGTAAGAACAATCTGTAATAGAGCGGGTGTAGACCAATTACAAATAATGTTTAAAAACCGATATGGTATGTATGATTATTATACATTCACAGCTGGTAAAGAAGAAGGTTTAAACATTGATAGACAAACTTATAAGACATGGTCTGTAGATTATGGAAGTTCCAATCCATCCAAACAACCATATTCAAGAGGATTAACTGATGCTCAAATTACAATTTCAGAAACACATGTTATTAACACTGGTTTTATTAACCAACCTGATTTCATGTTTTTAGAAGAATTGTATACATCCAATCAGGTATATGAATTAAGAGCTGATGGTATTCCAAGACCAATCAATATTGTTAATGCTGAGTTTCTTAGAAAAATTAAGGGAAATAGAAATATTGTAAACTTAGAATTAACTTACGTATATAGTAATAATATTTCTTTAATGGAATAAGACAAATATAAAAATTATAAATTTTGGATACTTCGTTAATTTTATATCTAAATAATGAATGGGTAAATGTTGATATTTTTGACGAAATACCTATAAGTTTAGTAATTCAAGAAACTGACATTACAAATTTTCAAGGTAGAAGAAGTCCTTATTCAAAACAATTTACGGTACCAGGTACCTCAAACAATTGTAGGGTATTTGAAGAATACTATGAGGTTAACGGTATTGACTTCAATCCATTGATAAAGATTGATGCGGTTGTTACATATCGAGGAACAGATATTTTTACTGGTATTTGTAGATTATTATCTGTTAATATAAAACCTACAGGTATTGAATTTGAATTATATCTGATGGGTGAAGTTGCGGATTTTGTATCTCAATTAAAAGATTTTAGTTTACAAGAATTAGATTGGGTAGACTTACAACATGAATTAAGTTATGATAATTTGGTAGAATCTTGGAAAGCCAAGAACGATGAAACGAGTGGTTTATTCGGTGGTAAGATTTTATATCCAATGATTAACTATGGATTACCTTATCAACCGAGTTCAACAACACCATCATTCAGTTATGAGTTTACAGGTTCAACAGGATTCTATCAAATAGGTAGAGCAATTCAACCAAATGTATTTAAACCCGCTGTTCGTATTAAAACAATCATTGATAAGATATTTGAGAATACAAGTTATACCGTTCAATCAGAATTCTTTGATACAGATTATTTTAAATCCATATACATGGATACATTCCAAGATGGTACTATTGGAACATCCTCCGCATCAGGTGTAACCAACCAAAACATCTTTAAGGTGTATATGAGAAGTACAACTATTCTCAGACCAAGTGCGTTAGGTACACAAAATATGAGATGGTGGAATTTGGGTCTTGATGGTTACAACCCATTGAATTTATTTAAACTTGCACCAGCACCATCGAACCCAAACGTACCAGGTATTAATCCACCTGTACCAGCACAGAACGAATCATACTTTAGAGTTCCATTTGCAGGTACATACTTCTTTAATATGAAATTTACATTTAGTGGAGAAGGTAATATACCAAGTGATTTCGTTGCGGGACAATTCTTTGCACGTAAAGGACCATCATTAGCGTCAATTGATGGTGGTGGTAACTTTGCAGCAACAACTCCAATCTTCAGTAATGCTGCTCCAAGTGGTGCAGCGTTTAACTGGTTTTTCTCGGGAAATTGTAACTCAGGTGATTATGTAAAAATTGTTTGGAATACAGCTCAATCATCAAACCCAGGTCAAGCTCAAATTACATTCAGAGGATTTAACTCAGGTGGTGTTGTTACACCAGCACCTGTTTGGGAATTATATGAATCTCCTCAAGTAAACAGTCCTGTATTAGTTGATTTCCAAAAGGGAATGCCTAATATAAAAGCCATAGATTTTTTTAGGTCTATGGTAACTATGTTTAATTTGGTTATAGTTCAAGATGAATTAAATAAAGTAATTACAATTGAACCATACAATTGGTATTACAATGATGCCGATAGAGTTAAAAAAGATTTTACACAAATATTAGATTTAAATTCTTCATATAGAGTTGAACCATTATCTATGGATTTATCAAAAGAATTGAATTGGACATACAATATTGTTCAAGGAGATTTAGTTCAAATTAAAAAAGAATTAACGGGGAGTAGTGGTTCGGTTTCTGATTATTATAATACATTATTTGCAGCAGAAAACGGATATACTTTTGGTAAATACGCTTATGTATCTACAGGTAATTTATTAACAGGAGAACAGACTTATGAATTACCATTCTCATCATTACCAACTGAGACAGTATCAGGTTCAACTTATGTGATTATACCTGGTGTATATCAATTAAATTCACAACAGCAACAATTACCTTTTTCATCTAAACCACATATATTCTTTTGGGTAGGTAATAGATATGCTTATACAGATAATAATAAGAGTAGTGGTTCACAATGGTGGTTATTATCAGGTGCAACAGCTTACGCATATACAACCATTCCAACGGTATCACATTTATCATCATTGGATATTACAATTCCTGAATATGTTTCTGATTTGAATTTTGGTTCTGATTTTGATTTTTTTACAGATGATAATCCACAACCAATTCAATTCACACCATTCACATTATATAATACATTTTGGATGGATTATATTGAGAATAACTACTCAAACGAAACAAAACGTTTATTAGGTAGATTTTATTTTACACCGTTGGATGTATATGAAACAAAATTTAACGATAAAATCTTTATTAAAGATTCTTATTATCGTTTAGAAAAAATTAATGAAGGAGATTTAGTTAATCCAAAATTAACAGAAATGTCTTTTATTAAAGAACGTGGAGGTTATTTCAAAGTTATTCCACCATCACCTGAATATTTGGTTACTCAAGGTCAAGGAACCTATCCTGTATTGGTAGCACCTGTAGCAATAACCGTTACACAGTCTTCAAGTCATGAGATACTTTGTGCTGGTGGTGGAACATCCACAGTAATCTATCAATATGGTGGTGGTATTATATTATATGAAGGAAGTACAGTTGTTACATCCCTTGGAAGTGTGGGTAATATCCCATATGTTCCACAAGGAACCTACTTAAAATCCCCAATCACAAATAAAATATTTGTAGTTATAAACAACTACGGTCAAATAATCGAAGACCCGTGTTAATTAAAATATAATCATGGCAACAAAACAAATTGCATTAAGTATTAAAATTGACGGTGTTGAAGTCAGTATTGAACAATTAAAAAAACTTTCAGCTGAAGCACAAAAAACAGAATCTTCTGTTGGTAACATCGGTTCAAAAACCTCAGAGGGTTTAAAAGAAGTTGGAAATGCTGCAGATACTGCTGCAACAAAAACTAAAAAATTAACAGACACTACTAAAGAAGTTAATAAATCTATAAGTGACCAAATACAAACATTTGGTAAATTTGCTTTAGGTGTAACTGGTGCGTTTGCAGCGGCAGCACAAGCCGCAACTTTATTTGGTGCGGATAGTGAACAAGCAAATAAAATTGCGGAAAAAGCACAAAAAGCATTTAATATAGTACTTGGAGTTTCTGCTGCACTTGAAGGAGTTTATGCATTAAAAAAATTATTTACAACCAAAGTCACACAAAAAGATACTGCGGCTAAAGTCCAAGCAACTGTTGCAACCGAATTAGAAACCACGGCAACTGGTGGATTAGCCGCCGCTAATGTTGTTGCCACAACTACTACAGTTGGTTTAACAGGAGCCATCAATGCATTGGGAACCGCAATAAAGAAAAATCCAATTTTATTTATTCTTGGTATTTTAACTAGCATTACAGTTGCAATTGTCGCATTAACGGATGATACAAAAGACTACACTAAAGAAATTGAAAAATTAGATGAAGCGTTACGAAAATTAAATGCTGAACAAGATAATTTTATAAATAATTTAAACAATGAATCTAAAATATTAGAAGCTCAAGCAAAAACTATTGAAGAAGTCAGTGAGATAAGAATCAATTTAACTAACAAAGAAATTGAATCTAACAATAAAAAAATTGCAAAACTTAAAGAAAATCAAAAAATTGAACTTGGATTTATTAAAGAAAAAAATTTAAGTGAAGAAGAAGCATTATCTCAAAGAATTCAGGTTAATCAAAAATATGAATCTCAAATTTTGAATTTACAAAAAGATAATGAGAATAAAAAAACTCAAATAACACTTCAAGGAATTAATGATAGAAAAGAAATTGAAGCAAGAGATGCGGAATTAAAACAAAAAAACAGGGAATTAGAAACTTCATTAATTCAAAATGATTTACAAGAACAATTACAAAACCTTGAAGACACTTATCTTAAACGAAGAAAAGAAGAAGTAAAATTAATTGAGCAAAAAAAGGCCGATAATACAACTTTAACCTTACTTGACAAAAATTATTATCAGGATAGAAACGAAATTATAGAACAAGCTCAAAAACAATTAGAACAATTAGAACTACAATTTAGAGAAGCAAATAATAGGTCTACATTAGATGATTATGCCAAACAATTATTTGATTTAAAAAAATCACAATCTGAGGAATTACAAACAACACTTGAAGGATTCGATAAAATTAATGATGGTATAAAAAATAAAACTAAAGAAAGAACAATTACTATTACTAATGCACTCAATGAAATTAAAACTATTACAGTTAGTTTAACTGAGGAACAATACGCACTTTATCAAGATGCAATCAAAAGAGGTGAAAATGAAACCAAAGAATTAATTAAAAATTTAACAGTTGATGCTTTAAAAAGTAGGTCAGATATTCAAAATCAATATTTTACCAATCTGATAAAATCATATAGAGAAAATGGTGGAGCAACAATTGAACAAATTAAATTATCAGGACTAGCATTACAAGAGGCTCAACTTCAACAATACCAAGAAGAATTCGAATTATTCGCAAAGAAAGAATTAGACAAATCTAAATTTTTAGCAACCGCTGAGGGTGAAAGACAGGGTCTATCTGGTGCGGCGTTACAATCGTTTATTGATGGTCAAATTGCGGAAACACAAAGATATTTGGATAGTGTTAAAGCTAGTTATGAAGCTGAAATTAAATTAAATAATGAAAAAATAATTCAACAAGAACAATTAAATCAACTCAACGAACAATCTAATATTGAAAAATCTCAATTAGATAAAAATTATTTTGAAGGTCTTAATGAATTATTAACAAATGTTATAAAGTCAGATGAAAAGAATTTCAAAAAACAACAAAAGTTATATGAGAAATATTTGGATGAAAAATATTTAGCAGATTTAGCATATCAAAAACAAGTTGAAGTCTTAAATATCAAAAGAGCAGAAAGTGAACTATTATATTTAGACCCCGCAAAGGATGCGGAACGTATTGCTCAATTAGAAGCGGGAATTCAACAGTCTCAAACTCGTATTACAGAAATTACGATGGAAGAAACAAGAAAGAGAGCAAGTATGCAAGCTGCGGAGCAAAAATCTACTTTTGATAAAATATTAAAAGGATTAGAAATTTTTCAAACAATTTTAGCACAAGCTCAATCATTCGCTCAACAAAAATTTGCATTGGAGATGGAAGCCATGGAAATGCAATATGAAGAAACTCTTTCTAAAATAAGTGATAAGACAGAAGAAGGTATTGCATTAAGAGAAGAAGCTGAAAGAATTTATTTGGCTAATAAGAAAAAACTTGAAAAACAGGCATCAATAAGTTCACTAAAATTTACATTAGCTCAAACAATTGCATCGGCAGCACAAGCAATTGTTTCGGTTTTAGCAAATCCACTTTTAGACCCAGTATCTAAAGGTATTTTAATTGCATCAAATGCAATTATTTCTGCGGCATCTGTTAAAAATATTGCTGAACAGATAGCTATCGTGAATAGTACAATGGCGCGTGGTGGATTTTTGCGTGGACCCTCACATGAACAGGGTGGAATCAAATATCAAAGAGGTGGTTTGGGTAATGTGGAATTGGAGGGTAACGAAGCGGTTATTAACAGACGTTCAACATTAGCATATGCACCATTACTTTCTCAAATAAATCAACAAGGTGGTGGTAAACCAATCTATATTAATAACATAATGGATTCACGTATGGCTGAAATATTAGCATCTTTAAGAACTGAACCAATACGTGCATATGTAATTGAACAAGATATTTCAAGAGCACAAGCAATTAATAAAAGATTAGAAGATTTAGCGAGTTTTTAAACAAAAATATTTATAAAAATGGGTTACAAAATCATTGAATTAGAAATTGACGATAACATATTGTCAGGACAAACAGGTGTGGATAGTGTGGCATTCGTAGAAACGCCAGCAATTGAAACCGAATTCATGTACTTTGGAAGACAGAAGTTCTACAAAGCACCTGACTATGTCGCACAAAAAGCGTGTCAAGCAATAAAACAAAATGAAGAACGTGGAAATCCTGCGGGAACTCAGGTAGGAAAAGTAAGAGCACAGCAATTGTGTTCCCAATCTGAGATATCATTGGACACGATTAAGAGAATGAAGTCATTCTTGGAACGTGCGGCAACGTACAATACCGGTAATTGGGATGACAAAGGAACAATTGCATATGGATTATGGGGTGGTGAAGAAGCTCTCAAATGGGTTGATACCATCTTAGAAAGATTGGAGAACCAAGATATGGATATTGATGTATCAGGTTTACCTGAATATGTAAATTATCCCACTGGTGACACGAAGAATGATATGTTAATAAAACCTATCCTTTTCGTAGAGAAAGTTGCTGGTGAGTCAAAGAATGACTATCTACAAAGATGTATTCCCGTATTGAGAAGTGAAGGATACGATGAAGACCAAGCGGTTGCAATTTGTATTGACAGTTTTGGTAAATGTGGTGATTGCAAACAATCTTTAGCTATAACACCAAATCCTTGTTGGGAAGGTTATGAACCCTATGGATTAAAACCTGATGGTTCACCAAATTGTATTCCTATTGAAAATAAAAAACAAGAATTTACCCTATTGGGATATATGGATGGTATTCCATATTTCTCAAATCCCGTAGATGCTGAAGCATACGGTAAAATTAATTATAACTGTGAGGGACACCATGTACATCAAGATGAGAATGGAAATGATGTCTATATGTCATGTGAGACTCATGATGATATTCCTGATGGTGGTATAGAACTTGAATCACTATTGGAACAAGGATGGATAATTGAAGATGTAAAAGAAATTGATGCTGAAGAATTATTAAAATCTGTAAAACAAAAATATTCTAAAATTACTGAGCAAGAATTTTACAGAATTGTATCAGACCCAAATGAAAATTCAATACAAGATTTTGCTGGTGTAAAAATCAGATATGTCTATGTATCAGGAATGGGTTCTGATTTGATTAGAACCAGTAGAGAATTCTGTAGAAGAATGATGGGTGGTAAACAATATGTATTCCGATATGAAGATATCATGAGATTGAATGCAGAGATTACCGCAGAAGATTCTGAAAGAACAATCATACCAAGACCTGTTGGTACAGAACCTGATATTATGATGTATAAAGGTGGTGCGAATTGTAGACATTATTGGTTACAATTAATATTTGGAAATCCAAATCCAAACGTGGGTTATGAAGAAACAATTACCAATAGAAAATACGATGAGATTAGAAAGGCGGAAATAACAAATCCAGCAACAGGTCAAGGGGGAATGGTTAATCCAAAAGCCAATCCACAGAAAGGTAGCAGAGATGGATTCTCCAAAGCGTTTAATAATACAATAATAGTTGATATTGATGACACATTGTTTGATGGATTATTACCAAATAAAAGTGTTGTGAATTATGTAAATTCCAAATGGTCTAATCATAGAATTGTTATTATATCTGCAAGAAACCAAGCAAGAAAAATTGAAACCATTTCTCAACTAGCACGTGCCAATGTAAGATATGATGATTTGTTCTTGGTTCAATCCCCATATAACAAACATATCAAAGCAAAAGAATTAATGAGAAATGGATTAAGAATAGTTGAAGCTATTGAAAACAATCCTTTCACAGGACAAGACTATCGTAGTTTGGGTATCATGAAAATAACAAATCCTGATTCATTAACCAAAATGATTCCAACAGGATTTATCCAAGGATTACCTGTATTCGAAGATAAGGTTATGGCGTCTGATTATTCTTATGCAAATGGTTGTGGTGGTATTGTTGAACCTGTTGAATACATGGGTAAAAGAATGTATCAATCATGTTCATATAATTCATATAAGAAAGAAGATTTCAATAAAGTTAATTTCAGCAGTGATGATGAGAAACGTATGGTCTATACACCTCTAATGTTACCGAATATTTTGATTCCAAGGTTGGATGAAACAACTGGTGAAAAATACTTTGTCAAATTCACACCTGAGACAATTGAAAAGATTCAAAGAAAATTCATGATTGAAGGTAGATTAAGAGACACCAACTATGAACACACAGACAAAACGTTTAATGATGTGGTAATGGTTGAATCTTGGATTGTTACAACAGATAATGATAAGACTTATGATATGGGGTTCACCAAAGAACAAGTACCGCTTGGTTCATGGATGGGGGCATATTATATCTTACCAACAAAAGAAGGTAATAAAATTTGGAATGAGATGATTAAAACTGGTAAGGTTAAAGGCGTATCGGTCGAGGGCCTCTTCAATCTTAAATTCTTCAAAGATTATTTTAGTAAAACTGAAGATGATATTCTACTTGAAGAAATTATTGATTTGTTGAATCAGATTGAGGATTAAATGTGGGTCCAAGTTTTTTTTGTAAATGCACTTTTAATTGTGGATTTATAAACTCCAAATTTTTTTCCTAAAGGTCGATAACCAAATTCTTTATGTCGTGGAATGCAATTTTTTCGAATCCATTTAACTTGGTCTTCAGTTAAAATATTTGTATGATTTTCACCTCTTGGATATAATTCATTTTTCATTGCTCGGTCTTTGTTTTCCCTATCGGTAACCCATTCCAAGTTTGAAACATGATTGTTTAATTTATTGCAATCACGATGGTCAACTATTGGTAAATTATTAGGATTTGGAATATAACATTCTGCAACCATTCTATTAACTCTAAAATGACTTGGTTTATTATTTATGAAAATAGTGGCTCTAAGATAACCTTGATTAAAATCTAATTTCAATTTCTTAAAACCTTTAAACTTCCATTTACGATAGACATTACCATCCTCGGTAACATAATAGTCTGTATCACGAAATTGTCTCATTTATCCTTGAATTATCGTGTTCAAAGATATACACTATTTATCATATGACAATAAACATTGTAATAAAATAAATCTAAAAAATATGACCAGTAAAGAAGCAATCGAAAAGATTAAAAATGTTCTAAGTCTTTCTTTCAAAAAAGAAAAATTTGCAACAACATCTTTAGAAGATGGAACTGAGGTTACCAATAATTTAGATTCAGATTTCCAAATCGGACAAGTTCTCTACGTAGTTGGAGAATCTACTTTAACACCAGCACCTGAAGGTACTCATACCACTCGTGAAGGTTATAAGATTACAGTAGATAGTTCATCTGTAATTGTAGCAATCGAATCATCTGTAGCAGATGCAACGAAAGAAACAACTGATGAAACCAAAGAAGAAAACATGTCAGAAGAAGCTGAAGCTATTGTAGAGGAAACCCCAACCGAAGTAAAAGATGAGGTCATTACTGAAGTTGTAGATGCGTTACTTCCACTCATAGAAGAAGTAAAATCTTTAGCTGAGGAAATGAAAAAACTCAAAACAAAAATGGAACAAGAAATGAGTTCCCTAAAAACTGACTTTAACTCATTTAAGAAGTCACCTGAGAAATTCTCTGTAGTAGAAAAGAAAACCTTCAAAGAATCTTTGGACGATTACAAATTAGATGTAATCAAAGCAATGAGAAGATAAAAAATAAACTAACAATTAAACACATGGAAAATAAAAAAAAGTTTAAATTTAACTATGACCTGACCAACCTACCAACTTACAACAGTTACGGTTCAGACATGTTAATTAAATCAATTTTGGGATTAACACTTCCAAAATATGCAACCATTCGTCCTAACTTAAAAGGTACGACTGAGAAAGTTGGTTTCGTAACCAACGACGTAATCCTTCAAGATTTGGATTGCGGATTCTCACCTACTGGTGATACAACTCAAAACTTGGTAACCGTAGATTTATGTAATAAAAAAGTAAACCAACAACTTTGTCCTTACGATTTGTATGACACATATTTGTCACAGTCTCTTTCAAACGCTAACTTCCAAGAGTCAGTTCCATTTGAAGAAGTAATCTTGACAGATATCTCAAACAGAATCGCTAACCAAGTTGAAAAACAATTGTGGAACAATACAATAGCTACAGGTGGAACTTATGGTTCAGCTTGTTTCAACGGTGTTGGAGCATTGATTACTTCAGGTAATGGTGCAACTCAAATCGCTTACACAGGTGCAACTTCATCTAACGGTTTGGATGTATTCTCTACAATCTACCAAAACATCCCTGCAAACGTATTGCATAGAGATGACTTAGTAATTTACTGTTCTTATGCTAACTACAGAGC
>Ga0169931_10005721_pt1 | contig 18889 bp, 18 predicted proteins | sample Kivu_15m_20L_FD_129675 | JGI IMG/M metagenome (GOLD analysis project Ga0169931, IMG submission 129675) | Freshwater microbial communities from Lake Kivu, Western Province, Rwanda to study Microbial Dark Matter (Phase II) - Kivu_15m_20L... | ecosystem: Environmental > Aquatic > Freshwater > Lake... | reverse complement strand
TCGTGGTCTGGAGGCGGGGCCGAAGGGCTGCAATCAAGCAGCTCAATCAGCGGGTGACCGAAATGGCGGTGGGCAATCTTGTCGACGATCTCATTCGGAAGTATCTGCCACAGTCCGCCGTGGTCGACTTCCTGCTTGCCCTGCAACGCGACGTGATCAGCCACGCTGAACTTTTCCAGGGCCCGGGCGAGTCAGCCGGCGTGGACGGCGTTGCGGTGGCGCAGGTCGAGGCCTTGCCGCCGCTTCGCCGCTATCAGGTCAATGTGCTGGTGAGCCGCGACCCCGAGCGCGGCTGGCCAGTGGTGATCGAGGACAACCCGACACTCGGTAACCTCCTGGGACGTGTCGAGTATCTGGCGCGTTTCGGCGCCTTGATGACCGACTTCGGGATGATCAAGGCCGGCTCGCTCCATCGCGCCACGGGGGGTTTTTGCTGGTGGACGCGCGCAGGGTGCTGATGCAGCCCTTTGCCTGGGACGCGCTCAAGCGCGTGCTCATCACCCGCGAGGTCCGTATCGAGTCGCTGGGGCAGCAATACGGGCTGGTCAGTACGGTCACGTTCGAGCCTCAGCCGGTGCCCTTTGATGCCCGGATCGTGCTGTTTGGCGATCGCTGGCTTCACACCATGCTGCAGGCACTTGACCCAGACTTCGGTGAGTTGTTTCGGATCGCGCCCGAGTTTGTAGACGATGCCTTGCGTGAAGAGCTGGGCCTGTCCGAATACGCGCGCTGGATCGCCGGCATGGCATCGCGCGCGGAACTGAGACCTTTCGATCGCGCTGCTGTGGCGCGCCTCATCGACTGGAGCGCCAGGGAAGCGGCCGACTGCGCACGATTGAGCCTGCTGGGCCGGCGGATCGGCGACCTGATGACCGAGGCGGATCGTTGGGCCGCTCGCGCGGGCGCCGCGTTCGTGGAGGCCAGACACCTCGAAGAGGCACTCGAGGCGCGCCGTGCCCGCAGTGATGACCTGCGCCGTCGCATGTACGAGATGGTCCTCAACCATGTTGTCCTGATCGATTCGGCTGGAGCGGTTCCCGCTCAGGTCAATGGCTTGGCGGTGATCGGGTCGGGGGAGGCGCGATTCGGCATGCCGACCCGAATCACTGCAACGACTCGGGTCGGTGACGGCGTGCTGGTCGATATCCAGCGGGAATCCCATCTGGGCGGGGCGATTCATACCAAGGGCGTGATGATCCTTGCGGCCTGGCTGGCGGCTCGCTACAGCGCGCTGTCGCCGCTTTCGGTAGCGGGCAGCCTCGCCTTCGAGCAGACCCATGGCGAGGTGGACGGCGACAGCGCCTCGCTCGCCGAGGCGTGCGCACTCCTTTCTGCTCTTTCGGGTCTGCCGGTGCGGCAATCGCTTGCGGTGACCGGATCAGTCAATCAGCGCGGCGCCGTTCAGGCGATCGGCGGCGTGAACGAAAAGATCGAGGGGTTCTTTGAGCTCTGTCGGGCACGCGGGCTCGATGGCACACACGGCGTATTGATTCCAGCCGACAACTGCCGGCATCTGATGTTGCTTGAGGAGGTGACTGACGCCGTCCGCGCCGGGCGATTTCGGGTCGTGGCGGTCAACAATGTCGACGAGGCGGCGGCCCTGCTCATGCTTGGAGGCGAAGGCTGGCCGAATGAGTCCGAAATTGGCCGCGTCAAGCGAGAGATCGACGAGCGGGTGCATCGGCGTCTGAACACCTATGCGAGGATTCGCACCCGCCACGCCCCGTCCGAGCGGGGCCCCCGGCGGATGAAGGGCTGAGGGTCGCCAGGATCACGTTCAGGTCTTGGGCTGCGCGGCGTCGAGCACCTTGTGTGCAATCCGGAAGGCATCGTTCACTGCCGGCGCGCCGCAGTAGACCCCTGTGTGCAGCAGGATTTCCTTCAGTTCGTCCTTCGTGACGCCGTTGCGCAGCGCGCCGCGGATGTGCAGTTCCAGCTCGTGCGGGCGGTTGAGCGCAACCAGCATTGACAGGTTCACGATGCTGCGGGTCTTGAGCGTCAGTCCCGGCCGCGTCCAGGTCGCACCCCAGGCGTGCTCGGTGAGATAGTCCTGGAGATCACGACTGAAGTCGTCTGCTGCGGCGAAAGACCGATCCACATGTTCATCCCCGAGCACCTGTCGGCGAACCTGCATCCCGCGTCGCCATGTGTCAGACTTCGAGTTGTCGTTTTGATCCATTTCCATTTCTCTCCCAGTTGAACGAGCAGCAGGCAACCATGGCCCAATATGTTTTCACGATGAACCGTGTCGGCAAGATCGTGCCGCCGAAACGTCAGATCCTGAAGGATATCTCCCTTTCTTTTTTCCCGGGCGCCAAGATCGGCGTGTTGGGCCTGAACGGCTCGGGCAAGTCGAGTCTCCTGCGGATCATGGCTGGGGTGGATCGGGATATCGAGGGCGACGCCGTTCCCATGTCTGGAATTCGGATCGGGTTTTTGCCCCAGGAGCCTGAACTGGACCCGCAGAGCTCCGTGCGCCAGTCGGTCGAGGAGGGTCTGGGCGAGGTGATGCAAGCGCGCAAGCGTCTGGACGAGATCTATGCGGCTTATGCCGAGCCGGATGCGGACTTCGACCAGCTCGCTGCCGATCAGGCGAAGTACGAGGCGATCCTCGCGACTGCGGGCTCCGATACCGAGCACCAGATGGAAATCGCTGCCGACGCGCTGCGCCTGCCGCCCTGGGACGCTCAAGTGAGCACGCTCTCGGGGGGCGAGAAAAGGCGGGTCGCATTGTGCAGGCTGCTCTTGTCGCGGCCCGACATGCTGCTGCTCGATGAGCCAACCAATCACCTTGATGCCGAGAGCGTTGACTGGCTCGAGCAGTTCCTGCAGCGTTTCCCGGGCACGGTCGTGGCGGTCACGCACGACCGATATTTTCTCGACAATGCTGCCGAGTGGATTCTCGAACTCGATCGCGGGCATGGCATTCCCTGGAAGGGCAATTACAGCTCCTGGCTCGAGCAGAAGGAGGCCCGCTTGCAGACCGAGGCGCGTCAGGAGGCTGCCCGGCTCAAGACCATGAAGGCCGAGCTCGAATGGGTCCGTCAAAACCCCAAAGGGCGTCAGGCCAAGAGCAAGGCACGTCTGGCCCGCTTCGAGGAACTGAGCTCTTTCGAGCACCAGAAGCGCAACGAGACGCAGGAGATCTTCATTCCGGTTGCCGAGCGGCTGGGCAATGAGGTGATCGAGTTCAACAATGTGTCGAAGGCCTTTGGCGATCGTCTCCTGATGGACCGCTTCAGCTTCAAGGTTCCCCAGGGCGCCATCGTGGGCATCATTGGCCCCAACGGCGCGGGGAAATCCACGCTTTTCAGGATGCTCACCGGCCGCGAGCAGCCCGATTCGGGCGAGGTCAAGATCGGCTCCACCGTCCAGCTCGCCTGGGTCGACCAGAGCCGTGATTCGCTCCCCGATGACAAGAATGTCTGGGAGGCGATTTCCGGGGGGTCGGACCTGATCACCGTCGGCAAGTTCGAGATGCCTTCCCGCGCTTACATCGGGCGCTTCAATTTCAAGGGCGCCGATCAGCAAAAGCTCGTCGGCAACCTGTCGGGTGGCGAGCGTGGCCGACTGCACCTGGCCAAGACCCTGTGCTCGGGTGGCAATGTGCTGCTGCTCGACGAACCCTCTAACGACCTCGACGTCGAGACCCTGCGCGCGCTCGAGGACGCTCTGCTCGAATTTGCCGGTTGCGTCATGGTGATCTCGCATGACCGCTGGTTTCTGGACCGGATCGCCACCCACATCATCGCTGCCGAAGGCGACTCGCAGTGGGTCTTCTTCAACGGCAATTACCAGGAATACGAGGCCGACAAGAAGCGGCGTCTTGGCGAGGACGGCGCGCGTCCGACGCGCATCCGCTATCGGCCCATCAGCCGCTGATCGCCCAAGAGCCCGGCTAGCCGAGCGCCAGCAGTTCGGCTAGCCGGGCGATCACCCAGTCGCGCTCGGCCGGTTCGAGTTCGAGCCCGCAGTCAGGCAGCCCCAGCGCGATGCGCTCGAGCACGTCTTCGTCGGTGATGCCGAGCGCCCATTTCTGCTCCTGAGCGGTCTCGGTGAGCATCTGGGCGAGATCCTCGCAGAGCTCGTGCCGCGCCTCGATGGCCTCGCGAGGCAGGCGGGGCTTGATCCGTCCGGGCTCGACATAGATTCTCAGGAAGCGCTCTGGAATCTGGATCTGGCTGTCACCGTCCATTTCAAGCCCTAGAGGCGCGCGGCCTCAAACCGCAAGGCCGGCCGCGTGTCCTTCGGCGGTCGCGGTCAACAGGTCCCTGGGCGAGCGCGCATCGCCGATCATTTTCACCGGGATCCCAGCTGCTTCGAGCGGTGCCAGCAGATCGACTTCCGGCGCGCGCGGGGTCGACCAGGTGAACATCGACACCTGCTCGATATGGCCCGAAGCGCCCGAGTAGATGTTGCGGTACTCGACGATGCCGTCCTCAAAACCGGCTTCGTTCCAGACGGGCTCGACCAGCGTGATGGCTTCGATGCCCTTGGTTGCGAATCGGCGATGGATGCCCTGCCGGGCCACGATCCAGAGGTCGGTTGCAATGGCGTCGCGCGGCGTGATCAGCACGACCCGCTCGAACAGTTCGTATAGGCGCTCGGCGCCCGCGTAGGTGCCGTCGTTATGGTCCATGTCGTAGATCACCGCGCAGCCTGGTTGTCGCGCCTTGAGACCAGCGACCTGCCAGAGCGCCGTCTCGAGGTCGGGCACCATCCCACTTTCCAGCACGTCGCCGGGTAGCCACGGGGGTGGAATCATCCGGCCGCCCGTTGCGAGAATCACCTCATCAGGCTGCAGGGCCAGGATCTTTTCGACCGTTGCGTCCTCACCGAGCCGGAATCGGGCACCGGCGCGCAGCGCCGCCGGGTATTGGTAGTCCGGAATGCTGGTGATGGTCTCGCCGCCGGGCAAATGGGAACGCAGCCGGGTGCGTCCACCGTGCTCGGGAGAGCGCCCGAAGACGGTCACCTGATGACCGCGCGCAGCGGCGAGCCAGGCGGCCTCAAGCCCTGACACGCCGGCACCCACCACAACGATCCTTCGGGGTTTGCTTGTCAGCGCAGGCTTGAAGTCGGCCTCATCGGCTTGACCGATGCGGGGGTTGTTCACGCAACGCAGCCCCGAGTGATGCAGCGTGCCGTAGCCCCAGCAGGTATTGCACGAAACGCAGTAGCGCAGGTCGTGCGTGCGTCCGGATACGGCCTTGTTGAACCAGGCGGGGTCGGCGATCAGCGCGCGGCCTAGCCCCACGAGCTCGGCCTCGCCCCGCTGCAGGAGTCCCTCAGCCTCCGCCGGGTCGGTGATGCGACCGAGTGCCATCAAGGGGGTGTCATGCACGTGGCGGCGCAACTGGCGGGTGAGTTCGGCGTACGGCATCGTGGGGCCATACCGGTCTGGCAAGTGCATTTCCAGGGTTTGGGAATGCCCGCCCTGAGCAAAACAGACATAGTCGGCCACCTGTGGTGCCGTCAACAAATCCGCAATTTGCGCAGCCTCCGCAGGGGGAATGCTGTCGGCCATGCCGTCGTCGCCCGGCAGCTTGATGCCGATGATGAAGTCCTTTCCGCAGAGCGCGCGAATTGCGGCAATCAATTCTCCGACGAATCTGACCCGACCCTCGCGCGTGAGGCCAAACTCATCGTCCCGACGGTTCGAGCGCGGCGACATGAACTGGTGAAACAGATGGCCATGTCCGCAGGAGAGCTCCACCCCGCTGAATCCGCAGCGTTTCAGGTGGAGCGACGATTGCGCAAACTCGGCGATGATCGCCCGGACCTGAGCGGTCGAAAGCGTTTGAGGAACTGTCCAGCTCATATCGTCCGGGAGCGGCGAGGGGCCGATCGAAAACGGTGAGCGTCCCGGCGCGTGTCGGCCGCGGCCGGGGTCTTGTACTTGACCGAGCAGACGACAATCGAGGGATTCGACCGCATCAGCCCATCTTTTGAGCCCATCCTCGTTCAGGCCATCGAAGACCTGGACTTTGGGCGCCGCAGCCTGCACGCGCAGCATCGAGAGCGGCTCGGTAATGATCGCGGCCGCCCCGCCCCGCGCACGGTTGACGCCGTAATGGATCAGCATCGGCGTGACCTGACCCCCCGACTGGAAGCGGGTGGTCATCGACGCGTGCACGACGCGGTTACGTAGCCGCTGGCCGGCCAGCGTGAGTGGCGATTGAAGTGATTCGAAAGCGCTTCCCGATGCAGTCATGATCCGGCCTTCCCCCCGTGTTTCGAGCCGTGTTGGAATTCAGCCCATGATCATAACTGGCGCGCAGGGACTCTCGATTCGTCGTATCTCGGGTATCTGTCATCATTGAAGATTGAATGTAAACAGGGTTGAGATCTTGACGCCTTCCGAATCGCCGTTTGCACCCTCTGTGATTGCCGTGTTCTGCGGCTCCAACCATGGCCAGTCGCCGATCTATGCCGAGGCGGCTGCATCGCTTGGGCGCGCGATGGCAGTTCGTGGGATTACATTGGTCTACGGCGGTACCCACCTGGGGCTGATGGGCGTGGTGGCGGATGCGGTGCTCGAGTCAGGTGGCGAGGTGGTCGGCGTCATTCACCGACGTCTGCATGAGCGCGGCCACCTCCACGCGGGGTTGACCCGTCACGAGATCGTTCCTGATCTGCGCGCTCGCAAGGCCCGCATGGCCGAGCTTGCGGATGCGTTCATTGCCCTGCCGGGCGGCCTGGGAACGCTCGAAGAATTGTTCGAGGCTGCGACGCTCACGCAGCTCTCCGACCATGTCGGTCGTCCGGCGAAGGCTTGCGGCGCCTTGAACGTCGCGGGTTTTTTCGATCCCATGCAGATGATGCTCGACCGGGCCGTCGATCAGGGCTTCATGAAGGCCGCGCACCGGGACATGATCGTCGTCGAGCCATCGACCGAGACCCTGCTGGACCGTCTGTCGGATTGGTCCGCTCCGACGGTCAGCAAGTGGATCAACCAGCCTGCGGCCTGAGCGCTGCGGGGCACGACATTCAACCTCGTACGGGCCAAAGTGCCCAGGAGTCTGAGCAATGAGAATTCGCATCACCGCCGGAGGGCATCAGTTTGTCGCCGAGACCCACCCCGATGCGCCGCGGACCGTGGCCGCGTTCACCCGATTGCTGCCCTACCGGCAAAAATTGATCCATGTGCGTTGGAGTGGTGAAGGCTGCTGGGTACCGCTGGGCGACTGGGTGCTCGCCGACGACAAGGGGGTGGTGAGCTTTGAAAACGCCACCAGCCATCCGGCGCCCGGCGATATCCTCTTCTATCCGGGGGGCTACAGCGAGACCGAGATCATCATGGCCTACGGGGCCTGCTGCTTTGCCAGCAAGCTGGGCCAACTGGCAGGCAACCATTTTCTGACCATCGTCGAAGGTCGGGAACAGTTGCGGGCGCTCGGCGTGAAGACGCTCTGGGAGGGGGCTCAGGACATCGTTTTCGAGGCGATGTCCTGAGAGGCTGAACGCGGTGTCCGATTCGTCTGGCTGCGGCGCGCTCGGTTCGGTGCCCCCTGTTACAGGGTTCAGCCCCCCGACCGAGCTCGCAGCGGTCCGGTCGCTGTTCCGTGAGGCGGGTGCCCGGGCCTGTCACGAGTCGAGGCTGATGCGCCTCTGGACTCAGGCCTTGCCTTGGGATAGCCCCCGCAAAAAGAGCGCGGACTGTCTGCCGGCATCGCTCGATCGCGCCTTGCCGATGATCGTCCGCTCGCTTGATTCGCTTGCAGAACTGCGATTGCGCCACGGTGCTGAAGATGGCGGTGAACGACTTCTGATTGGCTTGCACGATGGGCAGAGCGTCGAGGCGGTGTTGCTGCCCCGCGAGGGCGTCTGTGTTTCGACCCAGGTCGGTTGTGCGGTGGGCTGCGTGTTCTGCATGACAGGTCAGGGGGGCTTGCTGAGGCAGCTGGGCAGTGCCGAGATCGTCGCGCAGGTGGTCGCGGCACGCCGGTTGCGGCGCGTCCGAAAGGTCGTGTTCATGGGGATGGGCGAGCCTGCGCACAATCTCGATGCCGTGCTCGAGGCGATCGAATTGCTCGCGACCGATGGCGATATCGGCCAGAAAAACCTCGTCTTCTCGACGGTCGGTGATCACCGCGTGTTCGATCGTTTACCCAAAGGACCAGTTCGGCCCGCACTCGCCTTGTCCTTGCACACGAGCTCGGACGCCCTGCGCGCTCGACTCCTGCCGCGGGCGCCGCGGATTCCGGTCGATGAGCTCGTCGCGGCGGCCGAAGCCTATGCGCGCCGCGTCGGCTATCCCGTTCAGTATCAGTGGACGCTCATAGAGGGGGTCAACGACGGCGACGACGAGGTCGAGGGCATCTCGCGCCTCCTGCAGGGCCATTACGCCGTGATGAACCTGATTCCCTACAACACGATCCCCGGGCTGGCTTTCAGGCGACCGGCCTGGGAGCGCGCCGCGGCGATGGCCCGCACCCTGCACCGACGCGGCATCCTCACCAAGATCAGGCACTCGGCTGCGCAGGAAGTCGAGGGCGGCTGCGGCCAGCTCCGGGCGCGGGCGCTGCAGGGCTGAGACATCGAGGGGGCCGAAGCCGTCCATCGGAAGCCTGTGGGTCTGCGCGGGGACACGGCATACGGATCACTCTCCAAGCCCCCACTCAGTGGGCAACAATGCGCGATAGCGTGGCTGCTGCCATCGGTCATCGATCAAGAGCACGGTACCCCGGTCCTCGACATCACGAATCACTCGTCCGGCTGCCTGGATCACCTTGCACAGACCCGGGTACAGGTAGGTGAACTCGAATCCCCGGCCAAAGAGCTGTTCCATCCGTTCGGAGAAGGCTTCGTTGAGCGGGTTGACCTGAGGCATGCCAAGCGTGACGACGAAGGCACCGATCAGTCTCGCGCCTGGCAGGTCCATGCCCTCGGCGAAGACTCCGCCCATCACGGCGAGTGAGACAGAAGGCCGTTCAGGGTCGAACCCGTCGATGAAGCGCAGCCTATCGGCTTCGGTCATGGCGCGGCGCTGACTGCGCAGCGGCACCTCCGGGAAGTCGGTCCCGAGAACGCCTTCGATCAGGCCAAGGTGGTCGAAGCTGCTGAAAAATGCGATGTAGCAACCGGGCTCGCCTTGATACTGACGGGCAATCACTGCGGCGATGGCACTTGCCGATTTCCGTCTTTCGTCGAGGCGGGTCGATAGCGCGATCGTGCGAACTTTCAGTCGGGAGGGGTCGAATGGCGATGCGAGTGCAAGGTTTCGATGCGGCCGGCTCCAGCCCAGCATGGCTCGATCGAAGGCTTCAGGATGAAGTGTCGCCGAGAACATCACGACGGACTGGGCAGCCTCGATCCGTTCGCGCACGAAGGGCGCGGGGATGACGTTGTGCAGGCTGATCCTGAGATCGGCGGCTGCGCGCGCGTCCTGCGCCCAGGACTGATTGATGCCGGGCGTGGCTGCCGGTTCGCTCAGGCTGAGCTCGAACAGGCTGTGCTCCGAAAATTGCTCGGCAAGCCCAGCAAAGGACAGGCAGCGGAAATACAGTTGCAGCAGGTCTGCAGAGATCTCTGCCCCCTCTTCGAGCTGCACCCCGATTCGCCGGGTGAGCCGATTGAGCGCGCGCAACATCTCGCGTGGTGGCTCCTTGAGTGTCAGTGATGATTGGGCCCTGTCGATGCCTGTGGCGCGTTCCAGACCATCCCATTGATCGATCACCCGGTCGATGGGCAGGCCGGGCCGGCGCGCGGCGATGAAGGACTGCCTGGACAGCGTGTCGCTGTACATCGCGCGGCTGCGTTCGACGAGATGATGGGCCTCGTCAACCAGCACCGTGACCCGCCACTGGTGCTCGCGAGCGAGTCCGGACAGCAAGGCATGTCGGTCAAACCAGTAATTGCAGTCCCCGATCACGAGATCGACGTAGGGCAGGATCTCGATCGCCAGGTAGTAGGGGCAGATGCCATGATGGAGCGCGACCGAGCGTGTCGTCTCGCGGTCGAGCAGTTTTGCGGCGATCGCCGCCTCGCGCGCGGCGGGTAGCCGGTCATGAAATCCTCGGGCAAGCGGACAAGAGTCGCCGTGGCAGGCCCGGTCTGGGTGCTCGCAGGCTCGCTCGCGCGCGACCAGTTCCAGCACCCTCAGGGGCGTGCCGCCCGTTGGAGTCGGGTCAGCCAGCTTTCGCATTGCGGCCACCGCGTTCTGCCGTCCCGTGCCCTTGGCGGTGAGGTAGTAGATTCGGTCGGTCTGAGTCAAAGGTGCCGCCCGAAGCGCGGGATAGAGTACGCCCAGCGTCTTGCCGATTCCGGTGGGGGCCTGGGCGCGCAGCATTGCACCGGCCCGTACGGTTCGATAGACAGCGGCTGCGAGATCGCGCTGGCCGTGCCGAAACGCACTGAGCGGCCAGGCGAGTGCGGATAGATGACGATCGCGTTCGAGCCGGTGAATCATTTCCTGGCGGGCCCAATGCGCGAACGTGCCGCATCGCGCATCGAGTTGTGCAAGGAGGCTTCCCGCGTCGCAGTCCTCGCTCTCCCTGTGCTCGGTTTCGCTGAGCAGGTCGAAATGGATCAGCGTGAGGCGGATCGCAGGCAGTCCCCGCGAAGCGCAAAGCATGGCCCCGTAGGTGTGGAGTTGGGCGCGGTGTTGGCTTCGATTGGCGTTCGAGCGGCTCCGGGGCGGACCCAGACAGGTCTTGACCTCTTCGAGTTCATTTGAGGCGGGGTCATAGATGTCGGCCCGTCCGACTACATGCACCGGTCCATGACGATATTCGAGGGGGACTTCGATCTCATGCCCTGGGCCGCGCCGTCGGGCCACGAACTGGTGTGCAGCAATGCCCTGCCGGGCGCTGGGCGAGGCGGCGAATCGCCGATCGAGGTCGCCTGAACGACCCGTGAACTCACAGAGCGCACGGACAGACACCCGGTAGGCGGAATTCGTTTCATCCGGGGCGGGTTTGGCATGGGGTCCCGAACCCGGTAGGCTCGCATCCATCAATGGTCAGTCAGAACGGCCCAACTGGGCCGGGTGAGGGCATTTTCAGATGATTCTGGATCCTAATCGAATCGGGCTGCCGTCTGGGCCTTTCCGTTCGCGTCGGGCATGGCTGCAGCGGGCTGCAGGCCCTGGACTGGCGTGGGCTTTGTCTCTGGCGTGGGCCGGCCGCCCCCTTCAATCCGACGCCTCTCAAACTGCACCGGCAAACGATGCGCGGCCGCAGGTTGAAGACGATAGGCCACCGCGTCGTGGGCAGCCTGGCAAGGACGTGATGTGGCTGCCGACACCCGATGAACTGCTGTTCAGGTTGTTCGACGTGGCTGGTATCACCCGCAATGATCTGGTCTATGACCTCGGTGCCGGAGACGGACGCGTGGCGATTGCGGCGGCGAGACGCCACGGGGCGCGGGCGGTGGGGATCGAATACGACGCGCAGCTTGCCCGACATGCCCAGCGCAACGTCGAGCGTGCGGGTCTTTCCGAGCGGGTGAGAATCGTCCAGGGCGATATTTTCCAGATGGACTTTTCTGCAGCAACGGTGCTCACGCTCTATCTGCTGGAGGAACTGAACCAGCAGTTACGGCCTACGGTGTTGGCAATGCGTCCGGGCACCCGGGTGGTTTCGAACACTTTTTCCATGGGTGACTGGGAGCCGGACGCGGTCATTCAGGTCGAGCAGCACACCGGTTACTTCTGGCGGGTGCCCGCCCCAGTCGCCGGGCGTTGGACACTCGATTGGCCGCAGATGGGGCCGCCAGCGACCCTCACGCTCATTCAACGCTACCAGCGTCTGGCGGGCACGATCGAGTTCGGCGGGCGCAGTCAGCCTCTCTTCGGTCCCGAGATCGATGGTGCACAGTTGAGTTTCAGGTTCATTGATGAATCGGGACTGCTCCGTGCGGTGCGGGTGCAGGTCTCGGGTGAGGCGTTCGAGGGCATCGTCGTGCCGCCTTACGGAATGGTCGACGGCGCGCCAACGGCCTACGCCACACGTGGCACGCGGCTTTCAGGATCCTGAGCAAAGGGTTTTCGGGATCGGGCTACACTAGTGCTTCCACGGTGATCGTCCTTGGCCGATTCACCTCCAGAGTTTCCTTCCTCCGGCCGAGGGCAGCGCGTCGTACGTTGTCCCAATCGAGCGATGTCAGATACCCAGGATTGGTTTTTCCCCGAGGCCATGCGCCCGGATCGCGCCGCACTTGGCTTTGATCTCAACCCGGTACTGGATGCCGTGTTGCAGATTCGTGCCGAGGTGCCCGATGACGCTTTCACAGCCGGGACGCTCGGGACAGAGCGAGGCGGCAATGCAGTCCTGATCGAGCCAGGTCTGGCGCTGACGATCGGTTATCTGATCACCGAGGCCACCACGGTCTGGCTCACCGGCCGATCGGGAGTCGTGGTGCCCGCTTATCCGCTGGCTTACGACCAGGCGACCGGCTTCGGCTTGGTGCGTGCCTTGGCACCGCTCTCAATGGCGCCGATCAGGAGGGGATGCTCGGCCGATCTTGCCCGCGATGACTCGGTACTGGTGCTGAGTCATGGAGGTTGGCCGCACGCCCTGTCTGCCCGTATCGCTGACAAGCGGGAGTTTGCGGGGTACTGGGAGTACCTGATCGAGGATGCGCTATTCACCCATCCTGCTCACCCCGAGTGGAGCGGAGCCGCCCTGATCAATCAGCGTGGCGAACTCGTCGGGGTGGGATCCTTGCTCACTCAGCAGTTGAGTGAGAACGAGCCCGATCAAGGCAACCTGTTCGTGCCGATCGACCTGCTCGAGCCCATTTTGCAGAACCTCATCCTGACGGGTGTCTCGGGCCGGCCGCCACGACCATGGCTGGGACTTTACGCAGGGGAGACGGATGTGGGACTTGTGGTCGGTAGCCTGACCCAACGGGGACCTGCCGAGCGGGCAGGCTTGCAATCCGACGACCTGATCCTTGAAGTCTCGGGTCAGCGGGTCAGTTCGCTCGCCGATTTGTATCGGGCGGTCTGGGGGGTGGGACCCGCCGGTGTCGACGTGCCGCTGACCGTTGCTCGGGGCGGCGATGTGATTCGGCTAAAAGTCGCATCCATCGACCGGGCGTCCGTGTTGAAGCGGCCCGTCATGCACTGATCGCGTATCACTTCGAGCCCGCGGCGAGCAGGCAGAGTACAACGATCGTGGTCAACGCGATCCTCAAACGGGCGAACCACTCGGGAAGGCGCCCCGATGAGACCGTCCGAAGGTCGACCCAGAGTTGGGCCAAGAATCCAACGCACAGCAGTGCAATGGCAATTCGCATTGGGCATGACAGCGCGACCCAGCCGACGATCGATGGGACGACGCCAATGACCAGACTTCGCGAAAAAACCGCGTGGTCGTCATGTACGGACGGCCCGGGTTTCAGCGCGATGCCCCAATGGATTCCGCCCAGGAAGGACAGGATGATTGCTCCGTAGACGAGTAAGGCGAGTCCAGGATCGAAGGGCAGGTACGGCCCGTCCATGATCCAGAAGAGGGTCATGGAAACGAAAGGAATGAGCCCCAGGCCACCCAGCCACGCCGCGATTGCGGGCGTGCGGGTCGACGTCTCGTTTGCCGGTGAATGGGCGTTCATTTTCGGGTGAGGCAGCGATAGGGAGAGAATCGATCCAGGTCAGGCGCTCAAGCTTGACCACATGGCACCGAAGTCCTGTTGCGTGTCCCCCGCGAGCAGCGCTTCCGCAAAGTGCCTCGCGCGTTCGGGCGACGTGTGAGCGGCAGCGTAGCGAATGAATTTCGCCGTGACTGTTTCCCGCGAAAGTGGACGCTCGGGCCCGCCGGCGATCGAATCGACGCGCTCGCGCTCAGCCCGCGCGCCGGCCTCCACCGTCAGGATGGCTGTTCGCGCGCCGCTTGCACCGAGTTCCGGACGGGCCAGGACCTCGGTGAGTGCCTCGAGGCGCCGCAGTTCCGGATCATTAAAGCGGTCGGGGCGATAGATCTCCGGCCCCATCTCGCCGAAACGCAGACCGGCCGCCACCGCGAGCGAGAGGCTGAACTGCCCGGTGAGGGGTCGCGCGGGCGCGCGGTTGCCTGCGTAGGTAGCGGCCTCCTCGTAGACTTCGAGCCTGATGGCCGTGATCGCAGAGGGCTCCACGCCGATCCGCGTCCTGATCTGGATGGCCGCCTCGAGTCCGTAGTGGGCATGTCGTACCCCAGCGTGCGGTTTGAGGTAGGACTCGAGCAGGAAGTCGTGTTCGGGCGAGGGTGTGGGCGTATCGATCGGCGCCGCATGACCGATCGCATACTGGATCATGGCGTCGGTGGGCGCGGTGATCCCCCCCTGGGCACTGATCGCAGCCAGGAGCCCGAGTTGAGCGCAGTGGGCGAGGTATGTGTTGCGCGCCATGTCACCAGAGCGGATCGGCGCGTAGAGGCTTGCGGGCAACTGGCAGGCTGCAATGTTGAGGGCCTGCCAGATGCCCTCGGGTTTCAAGCCCATCAACCGGGCCGCCCCAGCCGCAACGCCGATGGCGGGCCAGTTGCCATCGACGTGCATTCCGGGACGTATTCTCAGCCATCCTCCCGCTCGAGCGCCGACCTCGTAGCCCAGTCGTAGCGCGACCAATAGTTCCCCGAGTGATGATGATCGGACCACTGAAAGGGGGAGCAGCGCACCGATCAAGGCGAGCCCTGGACGGCCGTGAGCATAGGGTAAACCCTCACAGGCTTCATCCCAGGCGCTCGACATGGCACCGATCGCCGCGGCCGACTGGACCGACAGTGGAGAGCCCCCGGGGAATCGGAAGGGCCCAGGATCGAGATTGCCGAAGGCGCGTTCCGCCCCGGCGACCTCCTCCGAGAGTCGCCCGGCCAGGATGCACGCAAGGGTGTCGAGGAGCAGAACTCCCGCTTTGTCGCGGATCGCGGGGGCGAGTGTCTCACGCCCGGCCAGCCGGACGATCACCTGCCGAATCGCCAGGCTCTGCCGCGAACCGGCCGAGGGCCGATCGTTCAAGTCCTCGCCACGATATAAGTCATTCACAGATGAAGCTGCGGTCGAATCACTTCTTCGGCCGATTCATCCAGTTGATGATGATGAAGCCGCAGAAAACCACGAAGGCGATGACGGCAAGGATTTCTTTTTCCACTTGGAGGCTCCTGAGGGGTGGTTCAAGTGCAGCGCGCAGGATTGTGCCACCCCCGCGGCCGGATGCCCCCGATTAACCCTGACTTGCTGTGCGGGGCTCAAGTGTCCTGCGGGAGCGCATCAGAGGAAGCATGAGGATGAGCGTGGCTGCCAGCATCAGCCACTCCAGCGCGTAGACCCCGAGATACCCCTTGAGTGGCCCAGCAAACCAAGTGCCGAGATCACGCAGAATGCCTCCTGCGGCGATTGCGAGGCCGGCTGCGCTGGCCTGGACCGCACCCCAGGCGCCCAGTGCCAGACCGATGCTCTCTTTGGGCGAATTCTGCATGGTTGCCGTAAGCGTGCCGTGGCCGAAGAGGCCGGCGCCCAGGCCAATCAGGAATATGCCCGCCTGAAACACCGCTGGCTCAAGTACGATTCCAGCCACGATCACGAGGCCAAAGGCGGGGAGCCCGGTCGCAGCCCCAAGCCAGGCCATCCGAAACGGATCCGAGCCTCTCGACAAAACGTACGATGCCCACCCAAATCCGATCAGGCTACCGAATGCGAGGGTGGCGGTGAGCGAGGTCGTGGCACCGACTCCCATCCCGAGGATCTCGCCGCCGTAGGGTTCCAGCAGAACGTCTTCCATCGCGAAGGCCATCGTTCCCAGTGCGATCACGGCGAGTCGGCGGATCGCGTCTGAGTCGCGGGTGTAGAGCGCCCAGGCATCACGAAACGAAGGCTGGATCTGCCCCGGCCGGGGCTTTCTCGAAGCACTGCGCGCCTCCTGCTTCCAGATGGCGACTGTGTTCAGGATCAAGGTCGCGATGGCGGCGCCTTGAATGACCTGAACCAGACGCCCAGGGGAGAAATCCGCAAGCAATTGACCGAACACAAAGGCGCTGCCCATCATGCCAAGCAGCAGCATCACGAACATCAGACCCACGACGCTGGGTTGCCTGTCGATGGGCGACTGGTCGGTCGCGAGCGCGAGGCCCACAGTCTGGGTGACGTGCATCCCCACGCCGACCAGGAGAAATGCAATTGCGGCCGCAGACTGTCCAATCCAGCCAGGCAGGTCAGCCGAGTGTCCCGCGCCGCCGAGCACCAGCAGTGCAAAGGGCATGACTGCCAAGCCGCCAAATTGCAGCAGGGTACCCATCCAGATATAGGGCACCCGGCGCCAGCCGAGTTCAGAGCGATGATTGTCGGAGCGGAATCCGATGAGCGCGCGAAAGGGCGCTGCAAGCATCGGGATCGCGAACATGATCGCGACCAATGAGGCTGACACGCCGAGTTCGACGATCATCACGCGGTTGAGCGTGCCGACCATCAACACCATCGACATGCCGACGGTAATCTGGAATAGCGACAGACGGAGCAGACGGCCGAGCGGCATCTCTGTGGATGCGGCGTCCGCGAAGGGCAGGAAGCGATGTCCTGCGGCAATGATGCCCGCTGTCAATCGGTGTGCGCGTCGGCTCAAGCTGACTCCGAAGCTTGAAGTGTGGGACCGGAGCCCGGAGCACCCGGTCCCCAGCAGCAGGAGCCGTTAAGTCCTGACCGCGGGTGTCGTGGCGTCCGCTTTGGCAGGCGCCGTGGCTGCGGCCTTGGGCTTGCCGTTCAGGAATTCCTTGACCCAGGTCGTGTTGGTGGTGATCGCCAGATGGACAGAAAACGAGGCGATCGCGACGGCGCTGAGAAAGATCGGAATGCCCACGGAGGGCTTCACGACGCACCAGATTTTTCCGTAGATCATGAGCGGACTCCTTATTTGAGCCAGGGGGAGTAGAGATAGGCCAGCAGGTGAGCGAGGGCGGCGATCATGCCAAAGATCTGCGTGCCCTGTATCAGATGCCGGTGAATCTCTTCGGATTCGGCCTCGGTCAAACCGGTTGGCCAGACTTTGTCCTTGTCAGACATGGGTAATGCTCCTTGCGAGTCGATGGTACGACCGTGCGAATCCCGCGCGCGGGGTCCGGGCGGCTTCCGTTGCTGCAGGACGAGCCTCAAGCAAGGCCGTCCTGATGTCATTTTAGACTTACAACAAGTGTTGTCAATAAGAAATGACGTGTTCGTGTCGTTTTGACCAAGACAAGTGCGGACACTTTGGGCGGGGTTCGCACGCAAGGCATGAGCGCTCCGCGACCGCTTGGCTGCCGAATCCCGGATAATCGAGGCTTTCGACGGAATCGGGATTCACGATGATCAATGCCTATTCGCGGCTTGAGGGCCAAGTCGCTCTGGTGACCGGCGCTGCGGGCGACCTGGGTGCTGCGATGACACAGAGACTCCTTGATGCGCAGGCGCGGGTGGCCGTGGTCGATTTCGAGGCGGACGCAATGGCCAGCCGATTCGAGGGGCAATCTGCGATACGTGATGGCCGCTTGCTCGTGCTGCCGTCGTGCGATATTGCTGATCCGATTCAGTCTGCCCGCGCCGTTGAGCAGGCGGCCTCAGGGCTGGGCGGGCTGCATATGCTCGTCAATAACGCTGCAGTGGTGACCCCTCGGGGACCGATTGGCGATCTCGATCTGGCGAACTGGCGGCGTACCCTGGATGTGAATGTCACCGGTTCGTGGTTGATGGCCCGCGCGGCCATCCCGCTGATGGCTGCTGCCGGAGGCGGAGTGATCCTGAACATCGCCTCGCAATTGGGGCATGTCGCCTCGCGAAACAATGGCGTCTACGGCATGACCAAGGCTGCACTGATTGCGATGGCGCGGGCGATCGCGGTCGATCACGCCGATTCAGGCATCCGTGCCCTCAGCCTGTCGCCGGGGGCCATCATGACCTCGCGCCTCACGGATCGGTACGGCAGCGAGGCGTCGGTCAACGAGGCGCTCGCCAAGTTTTACCTTGCGGCGGAAATCGGTCGGGTCGAGGAGGTCGCGGAGGCTGCCGTGTTTCTGTTGGCCGGTGGCAGGTTCCTGAACGGCACCGATATGTTGATCGACGGGGGGTACACGGCGGTGTGAGCAGACGGGAAACGCCCCGTCTGCTGCGGTGGTCTGGCTCAGGCCGCCTTTTGCTGCACAGCTGCGGAACCGCAGGCGTTCATCGCGATCAATACACTGCAGTGAGTGGCGTCCATCAGTGATGCACCGATGGATCCGCGCCACCATCGGTCGGCCCAGCCCTTGGGCCTGCGGTGACCAACGATGATCAGGTCAACGCTGAGCCGCCGAGCCGCCTCGGTGATCTGCTCGACGGGCTCCCCGCGGGCGAGGTGACCTTGGGCGGGAAATCCCCGTTCGCGCAGCAAGGCCACACCTTCCTCGAGCACTCGCTGGTGGTGCTCGGTTTCCTCGCCTGAGTCGGGCACATCTGAAATCACGACTTCGTACAGCACGGCTGCCGGGATCGGCTGAACCACAGCGATGAGGTGCACCTCGGACTGGGTCATTGCGGCAAGATCCCGACATTCGAAGAGCGCAGTCCGGCCGGCTTCGGAACCATCGTAAGCAAGAAGAATTCTCTTGTACATGATCGTCCTCCGTGTGCGTGGGGTGGGGCGGTCATCGGATTTCGCCTTTGACTCGCCGAGTTGGTCATTAGTGATGCTAGCCGACCTATGCTTACTTGCAAGTGGCGATGGGCAATTGCGAGGGTAATTCCTAGGCGCTCGCGGCTTCGGTGGTCGGTTACTGGTCGGGGTCGGGCTTTCGACGGGCGGTTGCGGGTCGTTCGGGGTCGGGCTTTCGACGGGAGGTTGCTGTCTTGGGTAGTCGGGCTTTCGATGGGAGGTTGGGTCTTTCGGGGTCGGGCTTTCGACGGGCGGGCCCGGCCGGGTTCAAAAAACCATTCACCCGCCGACCCGCCCGCCTGCGCCCTC
>Ga0169931_10005720_pt1 | contig 18890 bp, 14 predicted proteins | sample Kivu_15m_20L_FD_129675 | JGI IMG/M metagenome (GOLD analysis project Ga0169931, IMG submission 129675) | Freshwater microbial communities from Lake Kivu, Western Province, Rwanda to study Microbial Dark Matter (Phase II) - Kivu_15m_20L... | ecosystem: Environmental > Aquatic > Freshwater > Lake... | reverse complement strand
TGCGGGGCACTTCCGGAAGCACTGCTCGAGAGCGAATTATTCGGGCATGTGATCGGGGCCTTCACCGGCGCAAGCAGCAACAAGGTCGGAAAATTCAAGCTTGCCGACCACGGCACTCTTTTTCTGGATGAAATCGGGACCGCATCTCCCGCGATGCAAGTCAAATTGCTCCGCGTCCTGCAGGAGTTGCAGTTCGAGCAGGTCGGGGGAACGATCACTGAATCGGTCGACACTCGCGTCATCCTCGCGACGAACGAGGATCTCGCAGCAGCGGTTGTCGAGGGGCGATTCCGCCAAGACCTCTACTACCGAATCAACGTGATCAATATCGAGCTACCGCCTCTCCGCCAGCGGATCGGGGATCTTCCCCTCCTGGTCGACTTTTTCCTCCGCAAGGCGATCGCCGACAGTGGCCGCGCGATCGAGGGCTTTGATCGTCAAGCGATGGAAGTCCTGGAAAATTATCCCTGGCCGGGGAACGTTCGAGAACTCGAAAATGTGGTCGAACGAGCAGTCCTTCTTTCCCGCGGACCGAGCCTCGGGATCGACGACCTTCCTCCTCAGATGACCAGTGGAAATCCCCCAGTGGTTGGGGTTTCGGTATGGAGACCGGCGCTGCCGGCGACCCCACCTGTCGGTCCCCGGCCGTACTCGCACCCCGCCGCGTTTGCTGCAGGAGCGGATTGCTTGAGCCTTCGCCATGCGATGGAGCAACCGGAGCGAAAAATCATTCTCGATGCACTCCGCCGGAATCAGTGGAATCGCGCGGCGACGGCTGACGACCTGAAGATTAACCGCACGACGCTCTACAAAAAAATGAAGCGATTGGGACTCGACGACCCGGCGTTGCAGTTTGCATCCTCCTGAGTCGTCGACCTGCATTCCGGGGAAGCATGTTTTCGGCTCGGGCGCGGTTTCGCTTGCTGCACCCTTTAAGCGCCGGGCGAGTCGCTCTATAATCCCGCCTCTCTTGGTGTCAGCCCCCCCTGGGTTGCGGCAGGCAGTTTCTTCCCGCGACGCTCCGGCACAGCAGATTGCTCGATCGAGCATTCGTAGCGTGGGGCGTGCGGGTTGTCCCACAGTCGAGCGGATTCGAGATGAAGATTCACGAGTATCAGGCGAAAGCTCTTTTTCGTGGCGCTGGCGTTCCCGTTCTTGATGGGGAGGTGGCGCGAACCGCGGACGAGGCAGCGGAGGCTTTCTCGCGGCTTGGTGCCCCGCTGGCAGTGATCAAAGCACAAATCCACGCAGGGGGACGAGGCAAGGGGACGTTTGCCGAGTACCCCTCGCAGCGTGGGGTGCAATTGATCCGCAGCCATGCGGAAGCGCGAGAGGTCGCGGCACGAATGCTCGGACAACGGCTCGTGACGATTCAAACGGGACCCGAGGGAAAACGAGTCCAGCAGGTCTTTATCGAACGGGGATGCGAGATTGCGAGGGAATTGTATTTGGGGATCGTCCTCGATCGCTCGGCATCGCTGCCAGTGCTGATGGTCAGCAGCGAAGGGGGTGTGGAAATCGAAGAGGTGGCGGCCAAGACCCCCGAGAAGATCCTCAAAGAGCATTTTGATCCGGCCTTGGGACTGGAAAGTTTCCAGGTCCGCAAGATTTGCAAGAAGCTCGGGATCGATGGCAAGACCAGCCGCAGTGCCGAGACGTTTCTCAAGAGCGTTTGCCGGACTTACCGCGATCTGGATTGTGCGATGCTCGAGATCAACCCCTTGGTGATTACGGCGGCTGGGGAGATGCTTGCACTGGACGCGAAAGTCACGTTTGACGACAACGCCCTCTACCGACATCCGGACATCAAGAGTCTCCGCGATTTAACGGAAGAGGAACCGGCCGAAGTTCGCGCCGCCGATACGGGGCTGAGCTACGTGAAACTGGAAGGAAACATTGGCTGCCTGGTCAATGGTGCTGGTTTGGCGATGGCGACGATGGACATCATCAAGTACCACGGAGGGCAGCCAGCAAATTTTCTCGATGTTGGTGGGGGAGCGAACAAGGATCAAGTCACCGAAGCATTTCGGATTCTCCTGGGAGATCCGAACGTCAAAGCGGTGCTGGTGAATATTTTTGGCGGGATCGCCCGGTGCACAACGATCGCCGCCGCGATTATTGCTGCCAGCAAAGAAGTCGGCTTCAACGTTCCCTTGGTCGTTCGACTGGAAGGAACGGAGGTCGAAGAGGGGCGGAAAATGCTTGCTCAAAGCGATGTCGATGTGATTACGGCCACCGACCTGACAGACGCCGCGAAGAAAGTCGTGGCGGCGATTCAGTAAATTTTCTGACAGTATCTCGTGGAGTACGGTGAACTCAATGCCCATTCTTGTTGACGCATCGACGAAGGTCATTTGCCAGGGAATTACGGGAAGCGCCGGGTCGTTCCATACGCGCGGCTGCAAAGAATACGGCACGCAGATGGTCGGGGGTGTGACGCCTGGGAAAGGGGGACAAGTTGCCGAAGGACTTCCCGTTTTTGATACGGTTGAGGAAGCGGTTGCGGCGACGGGTGCGAATGCCTCGATGATCTTCGTTCCCCCTCCCTTCACTGCCGATGCGATCCTTGAGGCGATCGATGCTGGGATCGAAGTCATTGCCGCAATCACCGAAGGAGTTCCGGTCCTCGATATGGTCCGGGTCTACCAAAAGGTGCGGCAAAGCGGCAGTGTTCTGATCGGTCCGAATTGTCCTGGACTGATCACGCCGGGGGGATGCAAGATCGGAATCATGCCGGGCTACATCCATCAGGTAGGAAAAGTGGGGGTGATGAGTCGCAGTGGGACATTGACCTACGAAGCGGTCTGGCAAACGAGCTCGCTGGGGCTTGGGCAGAGCACGTGCGTGGGACTTGGCGGGGACCCGATTGTCGGGACGAACTATATCGATCTCTTCGCCCGCTTCCAGGCCGACCCGCAGACCGAAGCGATCCTCATGATTGGCGAAATTGGAGGGTCCGCCGAAGAGGAAGCCGCCGCCTTTGTCAAGGAACACGTCACCAAGCCCGTTGCCGCATTTATCGCTGGACGCACAGCACCTCCCGGGAAAAGGATGGGACATGCCGGCGCGATTATCAGTGGGGGCAAAGGGACAGCGGCCGAGAAAGTCGCCGCGCTCGAGGATGCTGGAATCGTGGTTGCCCCGTCGCCAGCCGAGATGGGGACGGCAGTCGTTGAGGCGATCCGGCGCCATCGCCGCTGAGCCGCTCGAGCGACTTAATAAGCCTCCGGTTGACGCCAGGCAACCCATAGGGTTTTCACGAGGATCTTCAGATCCAGCCACAATGACCACTGGCGGATGTACTGGTGGTCCATCTGGACGCGACGTTCCATCTTCTCCAGCGTATCGGTCTCTCCACGGCATCCTGAGACTTGTGCCAAACCGGTAATGCCAGGCTTTACTTTGTGTCGCAGCATGTAGCCACGAATCATGCCTCGATACTGTTCATTGTGGGCCGAGGGATGGGGCCGAGGTCCGACAAGGGACATGCTCCCCTGGAGCACATTGAACAGCTGCGGCAGCTCATCGATGCTGGTCCGGCGGAGGATGGCGCCGAGCGGTGTGACGCGTGGATCGAGCTTCTTCGCCTGAACCACCACCGGTCCATCTTCGCAGATTCGCATCGTGCGGAATTTCCAGACGCGGATTTCTTTTCCATCGAGACCATAACGGCGCTGTCGGAAAAAGACGGGGCCATGACTGGTCAGCTTGATCGCAATCGCAATCAAGATCATCGGGATGCCAGCGATGACGAGCGCAATGATGGCCAGCGCTACGTCGACTACTCGTTTAAGCAATCCATCGACGCCGTAGAGGGGATTCTCGAAGACACTGATCGCGGGGAGCCCCCCCATCGAAGTCCACCGCGAATGGAGCAATTCGAAAACGAAGAAGTCGGGGACGATGTAGACCGAGACGGTCGAATCGCTGAGCTGGTCCAGGAGATAACGGATCCGTTTTTCTGCCCGCATCGGGAGGGTGATGAGGATCACGTCGATTTCGCCTCGCCGCGCCGTCGCGACAAGATCCGCCAGTCGCCCCTGCAAACCTTCGAATACTGTCTCGCTGGGCTTCGCCACCGCGCCACCCAAGGCGTCGCGCAGTGCGCCGCGATCATCGAAGAACCCTCGCAAAACCAAACCCATACCAGGCTCTTGGCGAATATTCTCGGCGACCTGCAAGCCCAACTGATTCAGCCCTGCAATCGCCGCAGTCCGCGTTCCAATTCCGCGGCGCTGCAAATGTTCCTGAACAATCAACCCCAGCATCCGCGATAAGGCGATCAAGGTGGGGGTCATGATTGCCCAGATCGTGATTAAGGAACGCGGGAACAGGGCTGTCGAGCGAGTCATGAAACCGAGCAATCCTAAGACCACTAGGGTCAAGAGCCAGGTCCCCAGAACGTGCATGATTTCATGATTGCTACTACGAATCGACCATCGACGGTGGAGGCAGGTCAGATGGCTGATCAGGAGAAAGACGACGATTGCCGCCCCCGCCGTCAGCTTTGCCGCCGGGTCGAAATAGCGAAAAGCGACGTCGTACAGCAACCACATCGAACCGTAGATGCAGATCGCATCGAGCGTCGGTTGGATCGCGTCGCGAAGATTACGTTCCCAGCGGATATTTCCCAGCGGAGGCATCGGGTCGGCAAGCTAGGGATAGAAAGGGGGACAACCATTTGTCCGATAGAAGAGCCTAGCTCGTAGAATCTTCCGCCCAGTCCAATCCGAGGTCCAGCCATGTCGCCTGATGGGTCAGCGCCCCGCAACTAATGCGGTCTACGCCAGTTGCCGCAACCGTAGCGATTGTATCGATCGTGATTCCCCCGGACGCTTCGAGCTGGACATCGGGCGCCTCCCGGTTTCGCATCGCGACCCCCGCGTGAAGGTCGGCGAGCGAAAAATTATCCAGAAGGACAATATCGGGCTCTTCGGCGAGCGCGCTGGCCAGTTGTGCAAGCGAGTCGACCTCGATTTCGAGGATCATCCGCGGCTCAAGAGAAAAAGCCCGATTCCGCTCCGTCAGCCATGTCCGCGCTCGCTGGATGGCGATTCCTGGACTGAGCGGCTGGCCAGCGGCACCGGCAAGCGCCAAATGGTTATCTTTAATGAGGATTGCATCATCGAGTCCTCGCCGATGGTTGCGGCCACCCCCACAGCGGACGGCATACTTTTCCAGCCGTCGCCACCCAGCCGTCGTCTTCCGCGTGTCATAAACCCCGCAGCCCGACCCCTCGATCCGCGCCACATACTTCGCCGTGAGCGTCGCCACACCGCAGAGCCTTGCGACGATGTTCAGCACGAGCCGTTCGGCCAGGAGGAGATCCCGCACATTTCCGCTCAAAACCCCCAGCTCCATCCCCGCCGCGATTGGCTGGCCATCCCGGGCGGATGTGGTAAAGCGGAGATCCACACCCAGCGTGTCGAGAATCCACGGCACCAGGATGATCCCCGCCAAGACCCCTTCCTGGCGGGCGCGCAGCACGCATGTTCCGCGGCTTTCCGCAGGGATTATCGACCACGAGGTCACATCGACGGAAGCACCCACATCCTCGTCCCGGCCGAGGGCAACCAAGCGACGCAGGTCCTGCTCCAGCTGGTCGTCGGCAAGGACTGGGAGAAAATCGAGCGGCATGGCATTTCCGATTCACGAATGCTGTTGCGGTTCGAAGGTCCGCTGTCAGAATAACTGTCAGAATTGCATGCAGAATAACGGGCTGGCGGAATCACGGCCAGGAGCAGGCAATTCCAAAGATCCCTACACCGTTTCGAGGGAAGTTCGATGGAGGCGAAGGAACGACACGCGAGCACGGGGGTGCAAAGTAAGTCTCCGGCGAAGACGAGGCGGGAGGATTTTTTTTCTTCACCGCATGGGGCGCGGTTGCTGCTGATGATCGTCTTCACCTTGTCAGGATCGACGCTGATGCGATCCTGGTGGGAAGAGCGGGACGCGGATTCGCAGCGAACTCTCTGGCCGTCGTTCACCTTTGCCATCGATATCAACAAAGCGTCGGTGATGGAATGGAGCTTGCTCCCTGGGATCGGTCCAGGGCTTGCGAAGCGGATCCTCGAGCATCGCAGGCATGTTGGAGGTTTTCGCACCATCGATCAATTGCTTGACGTTCCCGGAATTGGTTTGACTCGCTTGGAACAGATGAAACCGTATTTGTGCTCCCCCCTTCCCTCCCCTCCGGCGGCAGAGTCTTGATGAGTTTCTCGCGCACCAGCAATCCCCCTGCGGCAGGTTTTCAGCTCGTCGCTCCCTTCGAACCTTCGGGAGATCAACCGCAGGCGATCGAGGCTCTGGTTCAGGGCTTTCGCGGTGGCAAGCCAGCGCAGGTGTTGCTGGGGGCGACAGGCACGGGCAAGACCTTCACGATGGCGAATGTCGTTGCCCAGTTGCAACGGCCGACGCTCGTTCTGAGCCACAACAAGACTCTTGCTGCACAGCTGTATGCGGAGTTTCGCGAATTTTTTCCGCAAAATGCGATTCACTATTTCGTCAGCTATTACGATTACTACCAGCCCGAAGCCTACATCCCCCAGCGTGACATCTACATTGAAAAAGATGCCTCCATCAACGAGGAAATCGATCGGCTTCGTTTGGCCTCAACCAGCTCTCTCGTCAGCCGCCGTGATTGCTTGATTGTGGCGAGCGTCAGCAGCATCTACGGACTTGGGTCTCCGGAGGATTATCGTCAACTGGTCGTCGGTTTGCGGAAAGGGGAATCGACTCGCCGCGACCATCTGCTGATGAAATTTGTCGATATCCAGTATGAACGCAATGATATCGCCTTTGAACGCGGCAAGTTTCGTGTTCGTGGGGACTCGCTCGAGTTATGGCCAGCATACGAGGAGTTTGCATACCGGATTGAAATGTGGGGTGATGAGATCGAAAAAATCTCGGCGATCAAACCCTTGACCGGTGAAGTGCTCGAGGTGGTCGACCAGCTCTATATTTATCCGGCCAAGCACTTCGTCATGCCCGAGGAACGGATTGCTGCGGCGATTGCCTCGATCCGCCGTGAGCTCGCCGAGCAGCTCGAGAAATTCCACTCCCAGGGGAAATTGCTCGAAGCCCAGCGACTGCAGGCGCGAACCAGTTTCGACCTCGAGATGCTCGAGGAGGTGGGACATTGTCCAGGGATCGAAAATTACAGTCGGCCCCTCGCCGGAAAGCCTCCAGGGGCAACACCGGATACGTTGTATGACTATTTTCCTCGCGACCTGATCACGTTTGTCGACGAATCCCACGTGACAATTCCGCAGATTCGCGCGATGTATGCAGGGGATCGCAGTCGCAAGACGACCTTGGTCGAGCATGGCTTTCGCCTTCCTAGCGCGCTGGACAACCGGCCGCTGAAGTTTGAAGAGTGGGAGCAACGGACCGGCCAGATCCTGTTTGTTTCAGCCACTCCCAGCGAATACGAATTGCAGCGGACCGCGGGAGAAGTCGCGGAGCAAATCATTCGTCCCACAGGTTTGCTCGACCCACGCGTCCGAGTCGAACCGGCCCGCGGCCAGGTGAATCATTTACTGCAGGAAATTCGCCAGCGTGCCGAGTGCAACGAACGTGTGCTGGTGACGACCCTCACGAAGCGATTGGCAGAGGATTTGACCTCGTTTCTCCAAGAGAAAGGGATTCGTTGCCGCTGGTTGCACAGCGAGCTCGATGCTTTTGAGCGGGTTGAACTCTTGCAGGAACTCCGCGAGGGAGCCTTCGATGCCTTGATCGGCGTCAACCTGCTCCGCGAAGGACTCGATCTGCCCGAGGTTTCCCTGGTGGCGATCCTCGATGCGGATAAAGAAGGGTTTCTGCGAAGCGAAACAAGTCTCATCCAGACGATCGGACGCGCTGCACGAAATGTGCGTGCCGAGGTCATTCTCTATGCCGATACGATGACCGCATCGATGAACGGCGCGATCCACGAAACACAGCGCCGCCGCGCGATCCAGGAGCAATACAATCTCGAGCACCAAATCACCCCTACCTCAATCCAAAAAAGAATTCGACCAGGGATCGAAGCGGATGCCGCGCGCCGACGCGAAAAAACATCGGCCGCTCAAGGTGAGGAGTCAAGACTTGTTACGCTCGAGTACCTCGACCAGCTCGAACAAGAAATGTTTGCAGCCGCAGAACAACTCGAATTCGAACGCGCCGGAAAACTTCGCGATCGAATCGCAAAGCTGAAGAATCAAATCGGCCGCCCTTTCGCCGAAGCCGATCTGCCCAGTGCAGACGAAAAAGGATCGCGGCGCGCTGGACGCGGCAAAAAGCAAGGCGGAGGTGAGGCGAGAAGAAAAATCCCTCGCCCCAAACGCTCCTAACTTGATCGCTGCCCGAACGAGCGATGATTCGCTCGGCGCGTTTTCCTTTATACTCTCGCGGCTCTCCTCCAGATTCCCTGGCGGCGGAGCTTTGAAGTTTTTGAACGCCTCGCCTTCGAGGCTCGGCTCAGCCCCCAGCCGGTGCTTCTGCCGGTGCTTCTGCCGGTGCTTCCGCCGGTGCTTCCGCCGGTGCTTCTGCCGGTGCTTCAGTTGCAGGAGTCTCTGCCGCAGGGGCCGAACCGGTTGTCGTGTCATCCCCTGGTGGCATTGTTACATTCGTTTCGACCGGAGCCGTGGTTTCTGCCGGAGGACATCCGAGCGAAAACAAACAGGCAACCGCGACAGATGCCGCTGGGATCAGCTTTCGAATCTTCATCTTCGACTCATACTCTTCATGTGTGAATGGATACATTTCTCTCCCGCGCTCTGCGAGGAGAACTGTCAAGATCTTAATGATCGCCCCACTTTACGACAGGGGCACCAGCGTTTTGATCATGACACCGATTGTGGAAAGCGTAGCCTACGGATTCACTCCCTGCCTCCGCGAGGGTTCCGCTTCCGCCTCCTTTTTCCCCACTGTTTGTTATGAACATGACAGGACGCGCAGGCCACACCCGTTCCAAAGGATTGCGATTATTCCCGACAAGTCCTCGCATTTCCTCCGGGTGCTGGCGCCGATTCATTGGGCGTTTGGCAAGGGAACATGAGGCCCCTCGTCGACGAAGCCTATGGAATTCAAGAGGGAGGAAATGATGCGAAAATGCACCCAGTTTGTGCTCGGATTGGTCATGGTTTGGGGCACCGTGGCGACGCTGCAGGGACAAGAACCCGATCCCCCAGTGCAAATTGATCCCCCAGTGCAACTCGAAAACTGGGGTTCGGAGTCGATGCAACGGCAGAAGCCAACCTCCGCAGAACTGATTCAATTGCGAGCGGCCGAAGCCCAGCGGCAACGGATTGCTCGGATTGAGTCGAAGTTGTGGGCGGGAATCGACCCAGGGCGCCCTGCGGTTGCAGCAAATCCCTTTACGCAGTCGCGCTATCGTGTCTATGTTCCCCATTTTCATATTTGGACGCTCGGGGATTGGGCGCGTCTGCGATAACCGTCTCGGCTGTCAGCGTCGGTTCGCGTGGATTTCGGAAGAAAACGAGTTTTTTCGTTGAAGTCGGTTTTATTGCGGAGCCGAAGAGAAACGATAGGGGGTGGAGAAGCTGCGCCGGTACCGAATGTTCCAGGCGAAATTGCTCGATGATCTCTCGCTCCCTTTTGCTGATGCTGCTGCTTGGGCTTGTCCCTTTCGCAGCGGGCTGTGCACTCGTTCCGGACGTTCGATCGCGGAGCCGCTTCCACAATCCGCTGCCGCAGATCCATCGCGTTGCGGTGCTGCCATTTTTCAATCAGAGCAGCGAGCCGACGATCAACCAGATCGCGGTTGCCGAGGCGTATTACGCCAGTCTGCAGTCGATCCCAGGCTTTGAGGTGGTTCCCGTCGGAGTCACGATTGCCGGGGTCGAGAGCTATGTAGGAATGCTCGCAACGGGCGGAAAGTATCGTAGTGAGAAAGTATTTCTCGGCGGGAGTGGACCGGTTGTTCCTTGGGAACAGATTGATTTCGGGCAAATCAATTTTCAGGAACTCGCGAGGGGGCTCGGCGTCGATGCTGTCGTGGTCGGAGCGGTCACCGATTTCTCGCCTTACTACCCTCCGCGGATGGCGATGACGACGCGCTGGTATGCAGCGAATCCAGGCTTTCATCCCGTCCCTGCGGGTTACGGGCTGCCTTGGGGAACGCGGGCCGAGAAGAAGATCCCTCGCTGGATCAAGCTGGAAACGGAACTCGAAGTCGCCCGCGCCCAGCTTGCCACGCAGGCTCCTGTCGAATCTCCGCTCGTGCCGCTCGAGGTGCCGCGGTTGCCGCAGCCACCGGCGGAGGAAGCGCCCAGCGATCAGGTGCAGGAAGCTGATTTCCAGGAGGAGATCGGCGTCACCAACCCGATGGAGGCTTTGGAGCATGAAGTTCAGATGGAACAGTTGGGCACCGAAGCGGAGTTTTGCGAAGAGGGTTCCGAGTTTGCTGGAGACTCCTCTCCAGCCGTGGCCCCCTACCCCGCGATGTGGCCTGACCCAGCACGGCTCATTCCAGCCGCTCCGGACCCCAGTGGTCCACCCCTTGCGCAGCCGCAGGGAGGCCCGATCCTAACCCATACGCGTCTGTACCGTGGCGACGACATGGACTTTACCGAGCGTCTTGCCGAGTATGTCTATGCCAATGACGACGGGAGATTGGGGGGCTGGGAAGGATACTTAAATCGTAGCGATGATTTCATTCGTTTTTGTTGTTACTTGCATATCACCGAGATGTTGGAAATGCGTGGGGGGAGGGATAAAAGCGACCTCATTATTCGTTGGCCGATCAGCCGATACTCGCGGTAGGAACCCCACCGACTGCGGTTTTGGGGGTGGAGTCTGCGACACTTCGAGGCGCGGCGACGATGGACAAGGAAGTCAACGTTCTGGCGCTGGTCAAGGGAGACCAGCGATTTCTCTTCTTGTTCGACGATGCGCATCGAACAGAAACGCTGCGGACCTTGGGCCGCTTTGCCGCCGATCCAGAGATCGATTTCTCCTGGTATGACGCGGCTGTCTTGAGCCGCAAGATTCGCGAAGCAGCGGTTGAGCAAGAGCTGATCCAGGCCGAGCAAACGCCGCGTCTGCCGGCGACAATTCGCCATCGCGGCGGATAACGGGAGGATACGGCCGACGGGAGGACACGGCGCGGCGGTGCATGATTCCGCGCTGGAGACCTGGGAGGGTGATAAGAAACCGGGAGGTGCTCGAGTGCGGCGTGCGATTGCTCAGTTCCTCCGCTTCCTCGCGAGCGAGCGGAACGCTTCTCCGCTGACGGTGAAGGCCTATCGCGAAGACTTGCTCGGGCTGGTCGATTACCTCGAGCATCAGGGGGGCGTAGTTGCCGAACCACGAGATTTGACACCCCAAGACCTCCGCAATTTCCAGGCAGCGCTGCAGCAAGCTGGGTACGCGCGATCGACGATTGCGAGGAAACTGGCCTCGCTTCGCAGTTTTTATCGCTTTGCCCAGCGCCAGGGTTTGGCCAGCGGGAACCCGGCAAAGCCACTTCGCAACCCGCGACGCCAGCGGAAATTACCGCATGTCCTTCGCAGTGAGGAGGTCAATCGTTTGCTGCGTGCGCCGACAGGGGATAACGACCAGGGGCTTCGTGATCGCGCGATCCTTGAGACGATTTATGCTGCCGGGCTCCGCGTCAGTGAAGTCGTCGGGATTAATGACGAGGACTTGGATTACGACCAGCAGATCGTACGGATTCGCGGGAAGGGGCGGAAGGAACGAATCAGCCCCTTGGGATCGTTTGCGATTCGTGCCCTGCGCCGTTACGAGGGGGTCCGCACACGGCATCCATCGCTCGAAGGACGTCGCGATGCCCCCGTCTTTGTAAACCGTTTTGGAAAACGATTAACGACGCGAAGTGTGGGAAGATTGCTCGAAAAACACCTGCTCAAGGCGGAACTCGACCAGCGTACAAGCCCGCATACGCTGCGGCATAGCTTTGCGACGCATTTGCTCGATCGTGGGGCCGATATCCGAAGCGTTCAGGAATTGCTGGGCCATCGCAATCTCGCGACCACCCAGATCTATACGCATGTGAGCGCGGCGAATATCCGCGCCATTTATGAACAGGCGCATCCGCGCGCTCGGTGACCTCCGCCACCTCGGTGCCGGCGACCTTTAGAGTCTATCCGAAAAGGGGTCTGACCCTTTGAAGGTAAGTCGATTTCATTGGTTTTTGGGCCGTGCCGGAGAGGGTCAGACCCCTTTTCGGATAGGCTCTTAGCTTAGAGTCCCAGCGACGGGGCGATCACAGTTTCTGCCGCCGTGGCATTTCCAAACGCGCGGGCGATCGCGCGGCGCCCTTGATCGACCAGCCAACTGCTCTGCTCCGCCGGGGTCCCAGGAATCGTACCTGAGTAGCGTGCGGTCCAAAGTCGCTGATTCGCGGGATCGATCCCAGGCCCGATTTCCATCAGGTTCCACTGGATAACGCCGCGAAGCGCCTCAATCTGCTTGGGGGCAAGCCGCCGTAGAGGAGCCACCAGCCACGAATTCTCCCGCTGCTGTGTATCGAGCATCGAGAGATGCAGAGGCATAAATCGGGGCGTTCGGTTTTCCGCACTCGCATTTGCAAGTTCAATCCGTAGATCGAGGCCACCGGCTGCGGTACCTTGCTGGTCGACATACATTTGGCCTGCCAAGAGATGGATCACCACCGGCCTGCGAGCTCCTGGGCTGACGTACTCGATCAAGGCTTGTCCATCGCTGGTACCCTGCCCGAGGATCACCCGACGCGCGTGGACTCCCATGATTCCGAGCCCCCATTTCAGTTGCTCAGGAGGCGTCAAGCCGATCACTTGATCGGCGATCGAATCGTCGCGGAGGGAGCGGACAAATTCTTGGAAGGCGTTTTGGGCGAGCGATGGGCGATGGCTTACAAGGCTCGCAAAGGTGATGACAAATGCATCGGCGGTGGAGAAACTGTGGTCCCCCATCCAGGCCGGACGGTAGTTTGCCAACCACAGGCGGACTCGCGTTAGATCGCTTTCCAGCCGCTGGCCGGAGGCCGCCAGTTGTTCCTGAAAGAGCGACCATAAACCCGCAGGAAAGGAGGGAAGCGGGATGTCGACAGTGTGCGGGAGCGGGGTCTGCTCGGCAAGGTAGAAGCGACCTTGATTTGCCACCGCATACGTCGCGCGAAAACGCGCCAGGATTGTGTCGGCCGCTGGCAGCTCGAGCAGATCGCTGTAATCGGGGCGGACCACCACGGACCATGAACCCGCCGCTTCAGGGTTCCATCCAGGAGGTTGAGCACCGAATGTCGTCGTCTCAAGTTCGACGGCGGTGATGTTTAAATAGTATCTTAGGATCCGCGAGTAATCGGCGGAGAAAAAGTCGTGCACTCGCGGGTCGACGGGGTCGGACGCATTCCCTCCCTCCCACGATACCGGGCGGAGCAGCCACTGGTCGAACCGAGTTCCCGCGCGCTGGGCTTCGGCGAAGATCTCCTCAAAGCTGGCCGGCAGACCCTCGGCACTGAGCAGGAGTGTGGCGTAGAGCGGATCGTAAAAAACAAATTTCCCAGCAGCCTCGCTGTAGTACTCGATCGCCACATGATGGTCGTTCAGATCGTGCCACATCTGGATGCGTCGCGAGGCAATTCCATAGTGCTCAAAGACCCGCATGAGAAACTGGACTGTCGATCCACAATGAGCCCAAAGAGCCCCTTGTGGGTTTGACTGCAGAAATGCGATCAGGTCGGTGTCGAGATCCCGCTCGTTGTTCACGGCCGACAAGTACATTTGATGGAGCGCCGCAAGAATTCGCTCCGCCATGGTATGTTCTGCCGCAGTCTCTGCAGGGCTGTTCGCCTCAAGCCATTGATCGATCCATGGTTCGTTCCTCTCAGCCGGGTCGCGTGGACGTAGTTTCTCGGCCAGCGCCGCGGCGGTTTGCTCAAGCCGCTCCTGAGTAAAAGCGGGGTCGCGCGAAAACTCACCAGGCACATAACGATTCAGCCAAGCAAGACCTCGCGATCCCTGTGGCGTGGTCCCGTGGAGCTGTGCGAAATGAGCCAGCAAACGGTGCTTTGCCCCATCGTCCGGGGAACGTGTGAGGGTCACCTGCTCCAGCACCCACCAGTTGTCGCGTACCGGCACGGAGCTCCCATTTCCAAACCGCTCCTGCACCGTGAGAAGATTCACATAAAAGTGCATCTGCGGCGTCCAGTCCCGCGCGATGAAGTACTGATAATCAGGGCTCGACGCAAGGGTATCGGCAGATTCCAAGGGGTCGATCCGCTGGGTGAAGAGATTCAGCGCCCCGGCGGTTCTGCCCAGTTTCGAGATCTCGCCCAGAAGAAAAGCGAGACCCACCGAATTTCCTCGCGAGTCCATAAAGGTCCGTCCATAGAGCGGATCGACAAGCTGGAGGATGCGGTCCGCATCGTAGTATCCGAGCAGCATGTGCGAATCGGAAACTGTATGCCAAAGGGAGAGGCGATAAGCTTGGACGTGGAGGACTTCGAGAGCGGCCAGCAAGAATTCGACACTCGCTCCCGCATGCCCCCAGCCGCGATAGCGAGGATCTTCCATGATCCGCTCAAACAACTGTTCCCCCGAGACCTCGTAACGATCGGCGGATCGCGCCATGCGGCGAAAAGCAAGGAGAACCTGCCGAACAGGATCGTCTATCGATTCCCGCTCCTGGGCACTCAAGTATTCCCCAATCCACGCCTCCAGTGCCGATCGACGATCCGCTTGCGACAGCGATTCCTCAACAGCGATCATCAACATCCCCAGACGGTCCGTCGGGTCGTTGGCTGGAGCCTCGCCGGGGACGCCTGCGCGAATTTCTCCGCGAAAGACGCTGGCTGTAAACTGGTCGTGCTCGCTCCCGGAGAAATACGCAAGCGCGTACTCCATCATCGTCGTCGAGGATTCGGCAGAGCCCGGGTCAAAAGCCTGCAGAACCGTGGTGTGCGTCCCCGTCTCACCACTGGCCGCAGTGTGGGTATGCTCGGCGAAAGTCAGGAGGTAGGTGTAGTAGCGGAGGATCTCGTTGTAGTTTCGCTGCAGAAAAAATTGATACTCTGGATCTGTGGGTGCCGGATTTTCGTAGCTCAGGAGGGAGTCGATCCGTTGTGGTTGGTAATCCCAGCGGTCAAAGTCCCGGCCATGTGTCGCGAGCTGGGAGTAGATTTCATGCACTCCTGCGGGAACGCCATGGCGATCGATCAGCAGCACTCCGTAGAGCGGATCATAAAAGACACCTTTCTCGAAAGCGTCGCTGTAGTATTCGATTGCAAGCGAGTGATCGGTTGCGGTGTGCCACATTTGAATCCGGAGAAATTGACCACCGATCCCGAGTTCTGCGAAAGCAGCTTCGAGGAAAGCGATCGATTCTCCGGAACCCGCCCAGTAATGTTCGTGAGGTACCTGGTCAATCGCCTCCAAGAGACTGGTGCCCGCGACTGATGCGCGGGAGGTTGCCTGGAGAAACATGCTGCGCTGGGCCAAGAGGATCGATTCCGCCAGGGTTGGGCTGCTCCGAAGCGATTCAGGAAAGTACGGGCGATGAAGTTCCAGCCAGCGCGAAAAGCTCCCTTCGCTGCGACCCGCGATCGACATCGGCACGAAAGACGGTTCGCTCTCACTGAAAGCTTTGGGGTTGCCGGTCTCCATGGCGATCGATCCAGCCACCGGGCTGCCGACCAAGACTGGGGTTTCATCGAGGATTCGATCCTCGGCCGCAGCGCCCGCAAATAATTCGCGCCGCTGAAGATGTTCGAACTGCAAGGTGCGTTTCCATCTGCTTGCCATAAAAAAACTCAGAGCCTCTCCGAAAAGGGGTCTGACCCTCTCCGGCACGGCCAGACCCTCTCTGGCACGGCCAGACCCTCTCCGGCACGGCCAAAAAACCAATGAAATCGACTTGCCTCCAAAGGGTCAGACCCTTTTCGGAGAGGCTCTCACTCCCTACCCCGCGGCTGACGCACGACCCACGATGACTCCGGTGGTGGACTGCAAAACCTCCCTTTCACCTGCAGTCAAACCCAATTGCGATGCTCCCTGAGACGTCCCCCGATGGGGGAGAAATCCCCCAAACCTTAGTGAACTTTCCGCCGACATCCAACGAAAAACGCGTTGCGTAGCAATTCAATTCCCTGAGTCTAGACGCATCATGACGGTTCGTACGAGAATGAGGGTCGAGTAAGTTTTGCCGACAGAGGATCGCCTCAGCAGCGAGAATCCGAGAATCTCTTTTGCGAGCAAGCGAGAAGATCATGACGAATGCCGTGGAAAATCCCGTTTCTTACATCCTGCACTGTTTCCGCCAGCGTGGTGCATCGAATTATGGGAAGGAGGCGGTTACCCAACAGGAGCATGCCTTGCAGGCGGCCTATGCCGCCGAGCATGCCGGGGCTGCCCCGGCCTTGATCGCGGCATGTCTGCTGCATGATGTCGGCCACTTGCTGCATGATCTCCCCGAGGATGCACCCGATCATGACATCGACGACCACCACGAGCAGCTCGCTGCTGCATGGCTCAGCGAATATTTCATGGCAGAGGTTGTCGAGCCGGTTCGCTTACACGTGGCTGCAAAGCGTTATCTTTGCTACGCCGACCCCGATTATTTTTCGCGGCTCAGCGCCCCGTCTGTCCAAAGCCTCGCGCTGCAAGGGGGCCCGATGACCGCTGCCCAAGCAGCACATTTTGAGCAGCATCCGCATTTTCGTACGGCAATCGAGTTGCGCAAGTTTGATGAACTGGCCAAGATTCCAGGAAAAGAGACCCCGCCGATCGAGCATTACCAGCGATATCTTGTGCAGGGGCTAGCGAGGCAAAAGTCCGAGGCCAGTCCGAACGCTTAGAGCCTATCCGAAAAGGGGTCTGACCCTCTCCGGCAAGGCCCAAAAACCAATGAAATCAACTTGCCTCCAAAGGGTCAGACCCCTTTTCGGATAGGCTCTTAGTCCCAAATCTTTTTGCCAAAAGTCAGCCTTTCAAGGAACTTGCAAATCGTATCCGATCGCAATCAGCTGCTGCCGAATTGCAGCGATCGTTTGATCGACGAGGGTCTCGATCCGCGGCACGGTCGCGTCGATTTCGGTCTTGCAAATCTCCAGCTGCTCCCGATGGGTTTTCGTCGGGCCATAGATCGAAGAGCTGACTCCTGCGAGGACCACGCTCAATCGTTCTCCCGTCGTGGGGATCGATTCAATGTATCGCTCCTGCAGCAACGGCTTTCCCTGAATCTGTTCGGCGATCTTCCTGGCATCCAATTTCGCTTGGCGAATCGCGATCAAAATCGGGCCGAGCTCGGCGTTGCTTTCCTTGACAACCGTCTCGGCTTCCTCAAGCTGTGCGATTCCACGATCGAGCTTCGTTGCCGCTCGCTCCAGGCGATGCTGAAGAGCGACGACTCCTTTCTGAAACTCCAGTAATTCCTGAGGTCCGAGAGTACTCCGCGGGGGTTCGCCGAGCGGCTCGAGCTGGAACGACGCAGGTTCTGAAATCGTTTTACTGCTTTGTCCATCCCAGAGGATCACGACAGCGGTGTAGTTCCCCGGGGGCGCTGCGAGGCGAAGCCCCGTACCGCGAAGCGGTGCTTGTTTCAAATCCCAAGAGATGCGATGGAGACCTTTGCTCGGGGGTAACGGGAGACGCGCTGTAAACGCTCCCGCTGCGTCGACAATTTGGATAAACCGCAGCGGGAGTTCCTCTTCTTGCTCCTTTTCCAGCTCTGCCAGCGACGGGACCTTGGCATCTTTGTTTTCCTCCTTGGCGGCGGCTTCTGCTTCGTCGCGTCGCTCCTTGAGCGATTGAAATGATTCCTTGAGATGGACGGTGAAGGTCGCCCCGTAGGGCGGATTGTCGGCGAGGAAATAGCTGTCTCCTTGGAAACCCTTGCGGTCTCCCATACCCCCGAGACGATCGACGGGTTCATACCACCATGTGCGTCGGACTGGAAACAAATGAGCCTCGGCATCGAGCCGCTCGGTCGACAGCTCACGGAGCGGCGAGTAATCATCGAGGACGTAAAAGCCTCGTCCAAACGTGGCAACCACCAGATCATTCTCGCGCTTCTGAATCGCCAAATCGCGTACGGGGATGTTCGGGAGCCCGCTGGAACACTTGAACCACTTCTTGCCTCCATCGACCGATGTAAAGACGCCGAACTCGGTACCGAGAAACAACAAGTTCGGCTGCACGTGATCCTGTTCGATCCGCCAGACCAAATGGCGCTGCGGCAACGTCGCCGCGATCGAAGTCCAGGTCCGGCCGCGATCGGTACTCTTGATGACGTAGGGTTTGGTATCCCCTGTCTTGTGATGGTCCAAGCAGGCATAGACCGTATCGGCTTGATGGCGGTCTGCTTTGATGTCGTTAATAAAAGCCCCCTCGGGAACATCGATAAAGCGATCGACCTTCCGCCACGTGGTCCCTCCATCTTCACTGATTTGGATCAGGCCATCGTCAGTGCCGACGTAGAGCAGTCCTGCAACAAGCGGCGATTCGCTGATCGAAGTGATATTGCCATAGGCGCTCATGGCCAGCAGGTCGAACCCCGCGTCGAGACCCCAAACACGACCCATGATCGGCAATGTCCAGCGGTTGATCCCTTTGGAGAGGTCCGGGCTGATCGTGGTCCACGAATCGCCACGATCATCACTGCGATGAAGTTTGCGGCTTCCAAAATAAATCCGCTGCGGATTGTGAGGGCTGATCACGATCGGCGAATCCCAATTAAAACGATATCCTTCCTCACCAGCGGGAGGTTGTGGGCGAATATCGACCGCTTGGCCGGTACGTCGATCATAGCGGTGGATGAATCCCTGCTGGGCTTCGCAGTAAATGATATTCGGATCGGTCGGATCGATCGCGTTGTCGTGACCATCTCCACCTAAGATGACCTGCCAGTCGGCATTGGCGATCCCTTGGATGTAACGCGTGGCAACCGGACCATAC
>Ga0169931_10005719_pt1 | contig 18892 bp, 20 predicted proteins | sample Kivu_15m_20L_FD_129675 | JGI IMG/M metagenome (GOLD analysis project Ga0169931, IMG submission 129675) | Freshwater microbial communities from Lake Kivu, Western Province, Rwanda to study Microbial Dark Matter (Phase II) - Kivu_15m_20L... | ecosystem: Environmental > Aquatic > Freshwater > Lake... | reverse complement strand
GGGCTGCCACTGCGGCGTCTGGGGTTACAGATGCGATTTGCATTGCTCATGCTGCGCCAGTTTCTGCAGCCGATGCAGCGCTCTGCAGTGAAGGGCTGACAACGCTACGTCCTGCACTGGTGCGCGGATGATGCCAGTTCCTCCAGTGAACGTGGGGTAGTCCTTGATTGGAGAACTGGGGCTCCATCCACTGCGCCATGGATCGGCATCAGGCGCAAAGCACTGAATCTTCCCTTTCACTTCGAGGATCAACCCATGCTGGATTACACGTCAGCGATCTATCTGGATGCTTACAGCCGAATCAACGGCATGGTGGTGGTTGGCGAGGGCCTCGCCGATCGTCATTTTCGGCTGCTCTCCCGCGCCATTCCTGAAGACGGCCCTGAGCTGGAGCGCCTTGCCGCAATGGAGGGGCAGCATGCCGCCGCATTCGTGAGCTGCGGCCGCAACCTGGGGGTGAAGCCCGACATCGGTCTTGCGCGACAGCTGTTCGCACCGCTGCATCGGCTGTTTCTCAAGAAGGACCAGCAGGGTGACCGATCTGCCTGCCTCGTGATCCAGGGGCTGATTGTGGAGTGCTTCGCTGTGGCGGCGTACCGCAGCTACCTGCCGGTGGCCGATCCCTACGCCGCTCCGATCACTGCAGCGGTGATTCGCGATGAAGGGGAGCATCTCGGCTATGCCGAACAATGGCTGCACGCCCGGGTCACGGTTGGCGATCAGGCTGTGGAGACGTCGGTGGCGGACGTGTCAGGGCAGGCACTGCCAATCACCCTCGGCATCCTGAAGCGTCTCGCCCCTGATCTCAGGGTGATCGGGATGGATCCGATCGACAAACTCGCCTGCTTCAGTGAACTGTTTGGACAAGCGCTGGAAGCGCTCGGCTTCGAAGCTGTCGTCGCCAGGCGCCTGCTGGCCGGGGCCGCCGCCAGAGCCCTCTGAACCACGGCTCACAAGGCCCATTGGCCCGAAAGGCAACAAATCTGTAATCATTAAACACGAAACAACAGTAGCGTCATATCTTGATCAAGTCGTTCTCGCGGTTGCCGTGAAGCTCTCCTCGATTTCCGATCACGCCGGCACCTCAGATGCTGAGCTACGCAAAGGGTTCGGGCCTCGGGTCCGCAAGTTGCATGCCCGCATCGGCAAGGCCCACCACAAGGCAGAAGGGATGGTGTTCTCACTGGCCCTCCTTGAGGGGAAGGCGTCACCGCGGCAGCTGGCGGCGCTGATCCGCGCTCTGGCACCGGCCTATGCCCTGCTGGAGCAGCAGGCGCCTGCGCTCGCGTCCGCCCTCGGTGCCCACACGATCCCCTGGAGCGCGTTGGCCCGCACCACAGCCCTGGAGCATGATCTGGCCGTGCTCTCGGCGGTGGAGGCCACGCCCGCTTCCGCCGCTGCGGCGATCTGGCTGGAGCAGTTGAACGTGCTGGGCGCCCACGCGCCCCATCGCTGGATGGCCCACGTGTACGTGCGCTACGGCGGGGATCTCTCCGGTGGCCAGCAACTCGCCGCGCAGGCCAACGCGATCCTGGCCCGCCACTCCCTGCCGGCGCTGAGCTTCTGGGCGTTTGCGCAGAACCTCCCCACGCTCAAGCAGCAGCTCCACGACGGTTTGGAGCAACTCGATCTCTCGCCGCAGCAGGAGGAGGAGTTGCTGGAGGAAGCAGAGCTCGCCTTCCACGCCACCCAGCGGCTGCTGGCGGAGCTCGCCAACCTCTCCTGATCCCGATCGCCGTCGCCCTGTCTCTCCACACGTCCCCATGCCTGCCGCCATCAACACCGCCTCGCGACTCAGCCCGATTGAACTGCTGCTCAAGTACGACCGACCTGTTCCCCGCTACACGAGTTACCCGACAGCAGCAGCCTTCACCACCTCGGTGGGTGAATCGCACTTGCGCCAGCAGCTGGAACAGCCGTCCGACACGCCGTTGTCGTTGTACGTGCACATCCCTTTCTGCCGTCATGCCTGTTGGTACTGCGGCTGCAACCGGGTCACCACCCAGGCCGGATCGCGGGTGGTCCTGCCCTACCTGGCGACCTTGGCCCGGGAGCTGGACCTGATCCGTGCAGCCATGCCCCGCCGCCGGCGATTGGCGCAATTACATTGGGGTGGCGGTACGCCCAACTACCTCAACAGCGACGAAACGGCACAGCTCTGGGGGTTGCTCGAACAGCACTTTGATCTTGATGCGGATCTGGAGGCCTCGATCGAGGTCAATCCAGAATTTCTCAGCCGTGATGCGGCTCTACAGCTGCGTCACCTGGGTTTCAACCGCATCAGTTTCGGGATCCAGGATGCCGATCCCGACGTGCAGAAGGCCGTGAACCGTGTGGTGCCCAACGCGCAGCTCAGGCGGGTGATGGGCTGGATGCGCGAGGCCGATTTCGACAGCGTCAATGTGGATCTGATCTGCGGATTGCCGCGCCAGACCCCTGAGCGTTTTAACGCGACCCTTGATTTGGTCAGGGAGCTCAGACCCGATCGCATCTCCCTGTTTTCATTCGCGTACCTCCCCGAACAACTGCCCCTGCAACGCAGGATCGATGCCAGCGAACTACCCAGTCCAAGGGCTCGACTGATCATGCTCGAGGCAGCGCAACACCTGCTGACCAGCAACGGATACCAAGCGATCGGCATGGACCACTACGCCCTGGCCAGCGACAGCCTGGCGATCGCGGCACGGCATGGTCGCCTGCATCGGAACTTCCAGGGTTACACCACGGGCGGCGAGCATGAACTGCTGGGGGTCGGTCCGACGGCGATCAGCCAGTTTCGCCACCTGTTGGTGCAGAACCAGCGCACGCTCAAGGACTGGACGCAGGCTGTCGAGCAGGGCCAGTTGCCGGTGGAGCGTGGATTGGTGGTTCGTGATGCCGCGCTGCTTGAGCGACGCGACCTGATTCAGGATGTGATGTGTCGCTTTTCGGCCCGTTTTCCGATCTCCCGGTTCGAGCACGAGTGGGCGGCATTGCAGCAGCTCGAGAGCGACGGACTCGTCACCTTGCGTGAGGATGGCGATGGCGCATCGCTGACGGTCACTGACCAGGGGCACTGGCTGCTGCGCACCATTGCGGCCGTGTTTGATCCCCAGCAGCGCAAGCTGGCCAGCGGTTCACGGCTGATCTGATCAGGATTCGCCCAGAGCCAGGGCCAGCAACAGCAACAGACCGGATGTGAACGCAACAAAGCCGATCAAGGCCTCGCCCAGGCTGCTGCGGGCCTTGATCTCCGGAACCAGATCAGACGCAGCGATATAGAGAAAATTGCCAGCAGCAAACAGCACCAGACCAGGCAGGGGCAACACCCCTGAACACCACCAGGCCACCACACCCCCCAGCGGAAAGGTGAGGGCCGACAGGACGTTCCAACGCAACGCCCGTTGTCGGCTCCAACCGGCATGACGGAGCACGCCGTAATCCCCCAGCTCCTGGGGAAGCTCATGGGCGGCGGCGGCCAGCCAGGCAGCGAGTCCGGCAGCGGGATTGACCAGATAGGTGCTCGCGATCCCCAGCCCGCCGATGAAATTGTGCAGAGCATCCCCGACCAGGATCAACAGGGAGACCGGTGGACTGCTGGGGCCGGGGTGCCGATGGGAATGATGCCAGTGCAGCCCCTGCTCCAAGGCCAAAAAAGACCAGAACCCGCCGGCTATCCACAGCCCGACAAGGCGGGGACCCAGCGCAGCAATCCCTTGAGGAAGCATGTGAAACAGGCTGCCCCCGAGCAGGGAGCCCGCCGCCAACGCGATCAGGGGCAACAGCAACTGCTCCTGCCTGCGGGCCGACAACAGCGCTGTGCAGCCGCCAACGAGTGCGATCATGGCCATCAGCACACCGCCGATGCCGATCACGGCAAGAGACTTCAGACCTGCCACCACAGCCAGGCCTCAAGGTTGATCAACAATCCGATGATGGTCAGCACCACCATCAACACCACCTGATCAGCCCGCGAGTCCGGAATGCGTACATCCGCAATCAGATGCAGCAAATTGGTGACGGTGTAGAGGACGCTGAACCAGAATTGAATCGCTCGCCAGATTGGTTGGTTACTCCAACTTGCTGGGGCTGAATGGGCATGAACCACCAGCAACAAGGCAGCAAGCGGAAACAGAAAGTAAACCATCATGGCCGTGAACAAACGCGGCAACCTTCCAGCTGTGATCTTGCTTTTGATCTCCACTGGAAGTCCGTGGAACAACGGCATCAGGCCCAGTTCAACGTGATAGAGCATCACCAACAACCAGGCGATCCACAGCCCAGCCAGGCGGAACGCATGATCCACAGCAAGGCGATCGGCCAATGGACAATCAACGTGAACCAAAAGTCTGCTGCGTTCAATCCAGCTTCAGGTGCTGCATGATGCTGCAGACTTGAATTGCGGTTGCCGCAATCTGTTGGCGATGGGTTCCTGTTGCGGTGGTATAGACCTGCGGTTTCTGCGAACCACGCTGACCCTGGGGTCCGCTGTTCTGGCGACGCTCGCCCTGGGGGCCTGTGCCCCGTCGGACAGCACCGGCTTCAGTCCTCGTCTGAGTGCGGTGCGCAGCCGTGGCGTTCTGCTTTGCGGCGTGAACGGCAAATTGCCGGGCTTCAGTTTTGTCGATGCGTCCGGCACCTATCGGGGCCTGGATGTGGACATCTGCCGAGCGGTGGCGGCCGCCACCCTGGGCAACCCGGAGAGGGTCGATTACCGCGAGCTGAACCCCGCTGAACGCTTTGCCGCCCTGGCCAGCGGCGAGGTGGATCTGCTGTCCCGCAACACCTCCTACAGCCTGAGCCGTGAAGCCAGAGGCGGCAACAATCTGTCCTTTGCTCCCGTGGTCTTTTATGACGGCCAGGGAATGCTGGTGCCGCAGGGCAGCGGCATTCAGCAGCTCAGGGATCTGCAGGGCAAAACCATCTGTGTGATCAGCGGCACGACCAGCGAGCTCAATCTGGCCAACAGCCTGCGCCAGAAAGGCATCACCTACACCCCACTCAAGTACCAGACAGCTGACCAGGCGTTTGCGTCCTATCTGCAGGGACGCTGTGCCGCGATCAGCAGCGACCGTTCGGGCCTGGCCGCCAAGCGCAGCAGTTTTCCCGATCCGGCGGCGCATCGGGTCCTACCGGCACTGATGAGCAAGGAACCCCTGGCACCGGCCAGCTCCAAAGCCGACCCAGCCTGGGCCGATGTGCTCCGCTGGACGATCTACGCGCTGTTCCAGGCCGAAGAGCTGGGCATCAGCCGGAGCACGCTCGATGCACGGCTTGCCGAAGCCAGGGCCGACCCCAACCAGGCTGATCTGCGTCGTTTTCTTGGCGTCGAGGGGGATTTCGGCCGCCAGCTTGGCCTGGCCCCCGACTTTGTTGTGCAGGTGATCAGGGCCACGGGCCATTACGGCGAGATCTTTGCCCGCAATGTGGGCATGGGATCTCCGATCCGCCTGGAGCGCGGGCTCAATCAACCCTGGTCACAAGGCGGACTGCTCGTTTCGCCCCCGTTCCGCTGATGGGGGCACCTGTGCCCTGGTGGCGCCATCGGCGCCTGCTGCCCTGGTTGGTCCAGGGGGTGGCGGGTCTGGGCCTGCTGGTGCTGACAGCGGCCGTAGTCACCAACCTGGTGCGCAACCTCAGCCATGCCGGCATGCTGCTGAGCTGGCGGTGGTTGGGGACCCCGGCGGGCTTTGATCTGGGGGAATCCCTGATTCCCTTCGATGCGAGCAAACCCTATTGGCTCGCCCTTGTCAGTGGCCTGCTGAACACATTGCGGGTGGTGGCTGCGGGACTGGTGGGTTCCACGCTTGTGGGCACAGCAGTGGGTGTGGCCAGCTTCAGCAGCAACATCCTGCTGCAGCGATTGGCGCGGCTGTATGTGGCCTTGATCCGCAACAGTCCCCTGCTGATGCAACTGCTGTTCTGGTATTTCATTGTCTTTCTGAGCCTGCCTGCCGATCAGGCCGCCATCCAGCTCCCGGGTCTGGTTCTCTGCCGATCAGGGCTGTACCTGATTCAGCCGCACCTGCACCTGGGGCAATGGCAGGCCCATCTGCAACTCAGCATCGAGTTCATGGCCCTGTTCACAGGGCTTGTGATTTATTCGGGGGCGTTCATCGCCGAAGTGGTGCGCGGCGGTATCGCCTCGGTTCCCCAGGGCCAGTGGGAAGCCGCGCGTGCGCTTGGCCTCAAGCCACCTCAGATCCTGCGAACCATCGTGCTGCCTCAGGCACTGCGGGTGATCGTGCCGGGTCTGAACAACCAATACATCTCGCTTGCCAAAAATTCATCCTTGGCGCTGGCCTGTGGCTACAGCGATCTGTATTCGGTGGCAGAAACCAGCCTCAACCAGACGGGTCGTGCGGTGGAGGTGGTGCTGCTGGTCCTGGGCTCCTACCTGCTGATCGACCTGCTGATTTCAGCGCTGATGAATGGCCTGAACGCCTTTGTTCAGATTAAGGAGCGATGACAGCACTGTGGCGAGCCCTGCGTCGGGGATTGTTTGCCAACCCGCTCGATGGTCTGATCACCATCGCCCTGCTGCTCCTGTTGGGGCATGGGATCCGGGCCCTGGTCCACTGGGCCGTTCACCAGGCCCAATGGACGGTGATCAAGGCGAACAGCACCTTGCTGGCCCTGGGGCGTTACCCCGAGCCAGACCGCTGGCGGCTGTGGCTGGTGCTCGCGCTGCTGTGCAGTGCCAGTGGCCTGAGCTGGGGGCTGCTGCGCGGGCCTGGATGGCCGCGCCCCGACCGCATCAGCGCCACAGCACTCAGCTTGCTGGCTGGGCTGTTGCCTCTGGCTCTGGATCTTGAACCGAGGGTGCGTTGGAGCTGGCTGGCGTTGGCGGCCTTGCTGCTGATCTGGCGCTGGGCTGTCGGGCACTGCCGCCCAGCACTGCCGCCATGGTTGCTGCGCTGCTGGCCCCTGATCTGGCCGCTGGTGTACCTGTTGGGCATGGCCCTGATCGCAGGGTGCCCGGGGCTGAAGCCGGTCCCACCAACCTTGTGGGGTGGTCTGCTGCTGACCCTGGTCGAGGCCTGCTTCGCCTGGTTGATGTGCTTCCCACTGGGAGTGCTGCTGGCCCTCTGCCGGCGCAGCGACCTGCCGCTGCTGCGTTGGGGCGCTGTTGTTTACATCGAGTTGATTCGCGGCGCGCCGCTGATCACCCTGTTGTTCCTGGGGCAGAACATGCTTGGTTTTGTGCTTCCAGGAGGGCTGTCACCGGATCGGGTGTGGCGGGCCGCCTGGGTGCTCACCCTGTTCGCAGCCGCCTATGTGGCCGAAGCCGTGCGTGCGGGGCTGGCCTCGGTGCCGAGGGGCCAGATCGAAGCAGCAAGGGCCCTGGGGTTGAACCCACTGCAGACCCAGGCCAGAGTGGTCCTGCCCCAGGCCCTGAAGGTGGCGCTGCCAAGCCTGGTCGGCCAATTCATCACCCTGTTTCAGGACACCACCCTGCTGTCGCTGATCGGTCTGATGGACCTGTTGGGCACCGCCCGCTCGGTTCTGGCCAATCCGCAGTTTCTGGGGCGCAATGCCGAGGTCTATCTGGTGCTGGCCGTGCTCTTCTGGAGTTGCTGCACGGCCCTGGCCCTGGGCAGCCGCGCTCTCGAACGGCGGCTGCGGCATGAACCCTCTGCCACCCAGCCATGACCCTCGCCGAGCGACCCGCCCTGATCTCGGTGCGCGATGTGCACAAGTGGTACGCCAATGGCCACCACGTCCTGCGCGGTGTCGACCTTGACGTCGCGCAGGCCGAGGTTGTGGTGATCATGGGACCCTCCGGGTCGGGCAAGAGCACGCTGCTGCGAACCTTCAACGGACTGGAGGAGATTCAACAGGGAAGGATCGTCATTGATGGCATCGAACTGAGTGATGATCTTCGCCAGATCGATGCCGTGCGCCGTGAGGTGGGCATGGTGTTTCAACAGTTCAATCTCTTTCCCCACCTCACCGTTCTGGACAACCTCGTCCTGGCCCCAGTCCTGGTACGCGGACGGCACAAGGACGCCGTGAGACAACAGGCGCTGGAGCTGCTCGAACGGGTCGGAATCCACGAGCAAGCGCACAAATTTCCGGGGCAACTATCAGGTGGTCAGCAACAGCGGGTTGCCATTGCCCGGTCGTTGTGCATGGAGCCACGCATCCTGCTGTTCGACGAGCCCACCAGCGCCCTCGACCCCGAGATGGTGCAGGAGGTGCTGCAGGTGATGCAGGGACTGGCCCGTGGCGGCATGACCATGGTGGTGGTCACCCACGAGCTGCGTTTTGCCCGGCAAGTGGCTGATCGGGTGGTGCTGATGGCCGATGGGATGGTGGTCGAGGTCGCGCCGCCCGAGCAGTTTTTCACCAGTCCCCAGCACCCACGCAGCCAGCAGTTCCTCAGCCAGATCAGCTGAGATCCAGCGACAGCTGCCCAACTGCGACCGTGGCTTGACGCGAGCGGCCAGAACGCCGCAGGCCGGAACGGCGAGACCCATGGCGTTGCTGAATGGTGTCGGCCACCTCGGCAAACCCAGCCTGCTGGCGCATGGCCCAAAGCCGATCCCGCGCGACGGCTGCGGCGGCCTGCCAATCCACGATCGCCTGTGGGTAATCGCAGCCCAGGACACAACCACTCAGCCGTTGGGTGCTGGCATCCATGGTCCAGGGCTGGTGCAGGTGAACCGGCGGAACCCCCCTCAGCTCGGGGACCCAGCGCCGCACGAAGGCACCATCAGGGTCATGGTCCTGGGCCTGCTTGAGCGGGTTGTAGATGCGAATGGTGTTGATACCGGTGGTGCCCGATTGCATCTGGCACTGGCTCCAATGGATGCCCGGTTCGTAATCGACAAACATCCGTGCCAGGTGCAGGCCGCTGTCGCGCCACGGCAGCCAGAGCTGATAGCTGGCGACCGACATCAGCATTGCCCGCATGCGGAAGTTGAGCCATCCGGTGGCCTGCAGCGAACGCATGCAGGCATCCACGAAGGGCATCCCCGTGCGACCAAGGGCCCAGGCCGCCAAGCGGTCTGCACTGGGTTCACGCAGCCCCCGGGTGAATGGGTGAAGGTCGTCGAACTCCAACGAGGGTTGATCCTCGAGCTTTTGGATGAAGTGGCAATGCCAGTGCAGGCGCTCTTCAAAACGCAGCAGCGCCAGGGACCATCGACGGCCATCCCGGTGCCCCATCAGGGCGGCGCGGCGGGCGCGGGAGGCCTGGACGACCTCCTTGATGGACAGGGTGCCCCAGCTGAGGTGGGCCGAAAGCCGCGAACAGCTGTTGACCGCCCGCATTGGGCTCGACAGGTCGCGCTGGTAATCGCGACTGCGCTGGTCCAAAAAGCCCTGAAGAAGGGCCAGCGCCTGGCGTCGTCCGCCGGGCTGGCGCCCCTCACATCCGTCTGCGGCCAGCCCCAGTGCAGCCGCCGCTGGTAGTTCACCTGGAAGCACATGGGGCAATGGTTGCAGGGCAGCCGGCTGGGGCAGTGGAGCCTCAGCCATGCGGGCCTCCCAGCGGCGGGCCCAGCCCTGGCGCGTGGCCAGCGGCCGAACCACGCCGAACTGGGGCAACTCAATCCAGGGGATGCCCTGACTGCGCGCCCATGTGGACACCTCCCGGTCACGGGCATAGGTCCAACCGTTTCCAGTTTCTTGATGACTCCAGATGGCAGCGATTCCGAACCGCTGCTGCGCCCGCTGGAACACCGTCAACACAGGGCCGCAGCGCACCACCAGGGGCATCCCCAGGTCTGCCAGCTCACTGCGCAGTTCAAGCAGGGAATCCCGACAGAACAACCACTGCCGGGCCGACGCATCGCTCTGCGTCCAGAGCTCAGGCTCGACCACGTACAGGGGCAGCACCGGACCGCGGCGGGAGGCTTCAAGCAGCGGACCGTGATCAACGCTGCGCAGATCACGCTTGAACCAAACCAGTTGCAGCGGAGCCAAAGGCACGCACCGTGGCGGTCAGGGACCGACATTGTGGCGAAACGATCAGGGGCCCTGGCCCCCTGAAGCGGGACTCTGGTTGGCCGGCGTCGGCGAATCGGTCTGATCCATCAGCGGCAGCACAACGCTGCTCACTCCGAGCATCAGAAACGAGAAGGCACCAACGAAAGCCAACAACCTCAGGCCGATGCTGCGACCCGAGTCCTCGTACGGGTCTTCGTCATCCAAACGGTCCTGAGGGTGCAAGGGCTTCGTCATGGACGTGTTGCTAGCACGAAGCAGGAACGCCGTCACCACCATGCGCCGCAACCCTCTGCTGACCCTGCCTCTGCTGACGATGCTGGTGACGCAAGGCCAGGCTTTCGCCAGCAACGGGCCGGTGGTCACCACCGAAAGCGGTCGTGTTCAGGGTGTTGTGCGGCATGGGGCCGTGGAGTTTCGTGGGCTCCCCTATGCGGCGCCGCCCACCGGATCAGGCCGCTGGTCACTGCCCCAGCCAGTCCAGCCATGGACAGGAGTGCGGGATGGCGCTGACTTTGCTGCAGCCTGCCCGCAGGAAGCACGCTTCGGCATCACTGAGCGCAGCACCAATGAAGACTGCCTGACGTTGAACATCAGCGCGCCTGCAGACCGCAAAGCGGATGAAAAGCTGCCTGTGTTTGTCTACATCCATGGTGGCGCCTTTGTCGGTGGATCCAGCAGTCTCTATCGCCTCGACAAACTGGCACGCGAAGGTCGCATGGTCGTGGTCACACCCAACTACCGGGTTGGCGTGTTCGGGTTCATGGCCCATCCAAGCTTTGCCAACGACGGCTTCAACGGCAATTACGGACTTGAGGACCAACGATTTGCGCTTGCCTGGGTCAAGCGCAACATCGCCCAGTTCGGTGGTGACGCGAGCAATGTGACCGTGGCTGGCGAATCAGCAGGAGCTGGTTCGATCTGCATGCATCTTGCGACACCTGAGCGCAGCCAGGGCCTCTTCGACAAAGCGATGATCCTCAGTGCCGGGTGTTTTTCGCGCCTCAAGACGCAGCAACAAGCAGAGGACGCGGGGCTGATGATGGCCAAGGACGTGGGTTGCGGCATGGCAATCGACCCATTGGCCTGCATGCGTTCCAAGGACGTTGCCAGCTGGCTGAAGGTTCAGGGCCTCTTCAGTGCCAAGGATCCGACTGATCTGATCGCGATCAGTCCCATGGTTGGCAACCGAGCCTTACCGCGCCTGCCACGGGATGCCGTACGGCGCGACCGCTTGGTCAAGGTTCCGCTGCTGATGGGGGGCGCCCGCGACGAACTGCGCCTGTATGTCGGCTATGCCGTGCAGGCCGGCTACCCCGTGACGACCCGCAACTATCCCAAAGCGTTGCAGTTGTTCTACAGCGACAAGACACCAGTTGTTGCAAGAAGATTTCCACCTGGCGACGCTCCAGCAGCAACCTTCGGCTCGGTACTCTCGAGCTTCAATCCCAAGCTGGCGATCAACAATTGCAGCTATCTCAATGTTGCAACGATCGTCAGTCGACGAATGCCAGTCCATGCCTTTGAATTTGCCGACAAGAAGGCTCTGGTGTTGGGGGTCGGCATTGCACCACCAGATCCAGGTTTTGAGCTGGGAGCCGTTCATTCTGCTGCCTTAAATTACCTCTTCCCGAATTACTCCAACAACTCCCGCATCGACGCTCCCGAGCTGGCCCCCGCCTCCCAGGCTTTGGCCAATCGCATGGTCAAGGCAGTGGCGGCATTCGCACGGACGGGCAATCCCAATGGCGCAGGCCTACCGAGCTGGCCGCCTTACAGAGGTGGCGCCACCGTGATGCTGTGGGACACCCCCGTCTCCGGAACCTATGACGCAGGCCGTTACCACCAATGCGACTTCTGGCGGCAGCTGTACCCAGCCGACCTGAGCACGGCGCCAACCCCTTGACACGAGGCCAGACCTGACTTAGTACAGCTGTACTGGTCCTCGTTGTCATGGCTGTCTCGTCCCCTTACGCGGTCTTCCGGGCCGCGGATGTCTGCTGGCCCCTGGCACTGCCACCAACCTGGGACGTGAACCGGCCGCTTGTCGTCGTGGGCAGATCAGAGGCGAGACCGCTGGGGCTGTGCAGCGTCACCATGGTCCAGGGCGAGCTCTTTGCCCCGGATTCACAAGGGCTGGCTCAAGACGAAAGCGGGTCGGTTTACCACCCATCTGCACCCCTTGGCGTGCGGGCCATAGGGCGTTGAATCTGGTCCAAACGTCGCCGCGTGCCAACCGTGCTGCAAGCCGAACAGGGCCAGATTCAGATCCACACCGAGAACATCTTCCCGATCATCAAAAAGGCCGTCTACAGCGGCCACGAGGTGTTTCTGAGGGAACTGGTCAGCAACGGTGTCGACGCCATCAGCAAGCGCCGCATGGCCGCCATGGCCGGCGACTGCAGCGAGGGTTCGGACGGCAAGATCCAGATTCGGATCGACCGTGAGGCCAAGACCCTCACCATCAGCGACAACGGCATCGGCATGACTGCCGACGAGGTCAAGCGCTACATCAACCAGGTGGCCTTCTCGAGCGCCGAAGATTTTCTTGAGAAATACAAGAGCGAAAGCGACGCCATCATCGGTCACTTTGGCCTTGGCTTTTATTCAAGCTTCATGGTTGCCGCCCAAGTTGAGCTGGTGACCCTGAGCGCCCGGGAAGGCAGCGAGGCCGTGCGCTGGAGCTGCGACGGCTCACCGCGCTTCAGTCTTGAAGCAGCCACCCGCCCTGAAGCCGGCACGGATGTGATCCTGCATCTGATGGAGGAGGAGCTCGAGTACATCGAACCCGCCCGGATCAAGACCCTGATCACCACCTACTGCGATTTCATGCCCGTTGAGGTGCAGCTGGAGGGTGAAACTGTCAACAAGCGGGAAGCTGCCTGGCGGAAGAGTCCTCGCGATCTGAACAACCAGGACTACACCGACCTCTATCGCTACCTCTATCCCTTCCAGGGTGACCCACTGTTGTGGGTTCACCTCAACACCGACTATCCCTACAACCTGCAGGGCATTCTTTACTTCCCCAAACTGACAGGCAGGGCAGATTGGGAGAAGGGGGAAATCAAGCTTTACTGCAATCAGGTCTTCGTCAGTGATTCAATCAAGGAGGTCGTGCCCCGTTACCTGCTGCCCTTGCGCGGGGTGATCGACTCACCCGACATCCCCCTGAACGTGAGCCGTTCAGCCCTGCAGACCGACCGACGCGTGCGCTCGATCGGCGGGTTCGTGGCCAAGAAAGTGGGCGATCGACTCAAGGAGCTCCACCGTGATGACCCCAGGCGCTATGCAGAGATCTGGGAATCCCTGGCACCGTTCATCAAGATCGGTGCCATGGAGGACGATAAATTCGCCGATCAGGTCGCTGAGCTGGTGTTGTTCGGAACAACAACCCCCGCAGCAGAGGGCGAAAGCCCCGATCCAATCCCTGCCGAGGGAGGCAAGGCCTTTACAACCCTCTCGGGGTATCGCAGCCGCCTGGAGGCTGCCAACGACAAGCGCATTTTGTACTGCACTGATGAGGCCGGTCAGGCTGGTGCCCTGGCCCTGTGGAAAAGCCAGGGTGCAGAGGTGTTGCTCGCCGACACCTTCATCGACTCCCAGTTCATTCCCTGGCTCGAATACCGCCACGAGGATCTGAAGTTCCAGCGGGTTGACGCCGAACTGGACGACACCCTCCAGGACAAGGAGAGCGAACTGGCTGATGCCGAGGGCAAGGACAGCTCCGAGAAGATCCGTGACCTGTTCAAGGCTGCACTGGCCGATGACAAGGTGACCATTCAGGTGCAGGCGCTCAAAGGCGACAACGCCCCCGCCGCCCTGATCCTGCTGCCCGAGCAGATGCGCCGCATCAACGACATGGGTGCCCTGATGGAGCAGCGCCTGCCCGGCCTGCCCGACCACCATGTGCTGCTGATCAACCGCCGCCACAAGCTGGTTGAAGGACTGCTTAAGCTTTCGGCCGGATCGGTGATCACCGGTGCTGCCGGTGGCTCACCCAGCCAGCAACTGGCCGACGACCTGAGCCGACACCTCTATGAGATGGCCCGCCTGGCTGTCGGTGGCTTGGAACCCAACCAGCTGGCAGGGTTTCAACAACGCAGCAGTGATCTGATGGGACGGTTGATGGAACGCGGACTCTGACCCCGTTTCGCCCTCAACAGTCGAGGCAACTGCGCCGCTCGGCCTCACCGATGGGACCGCGTTCGCGGTTCCATTGCCGGCGGCGAAGGGTCTCGTAGGCCAGACAAAACTCTTCACCCAGCCCTGTGCGCAGTGGACCATCGGCGGCAAACGCGTCGAGCGCCTCACCCAGGTCAGCCGGCAATCGAGGGCATTGACCGGGGCCCAGAGGTGTGGCGTAGTTGTCATTGTCGTGGCGGGGGCCTGGATCAAGCTGCCGTTCAATGCCATCGAGACCAGCGGCGAGCAGGGCAGCCTGCAGCAGATAGGGGTGGGTTGAACCGTCCGGAAGACGCAATTCAATCCGCTGGTCGTCGGGCAACCGCAGCATGTGGGTGCGGTTGTTCGCGCTGTAGCTGATGCCCCCCGGACTCCAGGTGGCTCCCGACGTGGTGGGGGGTGCCGCCAGCCGTCGGTAGCTGTTCAACGATGGGTTGGTGATGGCACACAGGGCCGGGGCGTGGGCCATCAAGCCCCCCAAGAAGTGATACGCCAGTGGTGACAGGCCCAACGGGCCGGTCGGATCGGGAAACAGATTGTCAGCCGATCGCGCACTGCCTGGCGCCCCCCACAACGACAGGTGGGTGTGGCATCCGTTGCCGGTCAGTTCTGCGAAGGGCTTGGGCATGAAACTGGCCCGCAGTCCCTGGGCCTCGGCCATGGCCTTGACCATCACCTTGAAAAAGGCGTGCCGATCCGCGGTGATCACCGCATCACTGAAGGTCCAGTTGATCTCAAATTGACCGTTGGCATCTTCGTGATCGGCCTGATAAGGCCCCCAGCCCAACTGTTCCATTGCCTCCAGCAAAGGGCCGATCAGGCCAAAGCGCCGCATCAGGGCCAACTGGTCGTAACAGGGCTTCTCCTGGCTGTCGGCAGGGTCGGCGATCGCCTCTCCGCCGGCCTGGAGCAGAAAGAATTCGGCCTCCACGCCGCTGCGCAGCTGATAGCCCAACTGCGCAGCCCGCTGCTGCTGATGCCGCAACAAACGCCGGGGACATTGGGCCATGGGCAGACCATTGAGGCTGAGTTCGGTCGCGACCCATCCCACCTCCGGTTGCCAGGGCAAGGGAATCAGACTCGCCGCATCGGGAATCGCCATCACATCACCATCGGCCGGGCTGAGATCGAGCCAGGCTGCAAACCCGGCAAAACCCGCGCCGGCCTTGCCCATCCCCTCAACGGCCGAGAGCGGAACAAGCTTGGCCCGCTGCACACCGAACAGATCGGTGAATGAGAACAACAGAAAGCGCAGGCCCAGATCGCGGGCAGTGCTGGCCAGATCGGTCATCGGAACAACGGTGAAGACGGATGGTGGAAACCTGGATCAGGGCTCGAGCAGCTGCTCGACGATGCGACGCAGCACCAGCTGTTCGGGGATGCTGCTGTGAGGATTGCCGGCGCGATGGCCCAGCTCCGAGGCGATCACGTAGAACTCGGAATCTGGAATCAGCTGGGCTTCGGCTGCCATGTCATCAACGGTGAAGTAGAGGTCATGGCTGCCGGCCACCACGGCGCTGCGGGCCGAGATGCCCCCCAACGCCAGGCTCAGATCAGCAGCGGGGGCCACGTCATGGGCCATCCAGGTGTCCAGCATGGCCAGCAGATCGCGGGGATCATGGCGGCGGTAATGGGGCAGCCACTGCTGCTCAACATGCTGTTCAAGGGGCTCGGCAATGGTGCGGTAATGGGGCTGACTGGCAGCCCAGCTGGCATAGATGAAGGCAAACGTGCGCAGACCCTGCTCAGGCACGCCGTCAAAGCCGGTTCCGTTCCAGCTGGGATCTGCCGTCAACGCTTGACGCAGGCTCAGACAGAACAATGTGTTGTGCGCTGAGGTGCGTGCTGTGCCACAGACACAACAGATCCGCTCCACTGATTCTGGATGGCTGACAGCCCACTGGTATGCCTGTTGAGCCCCCATCGACCAGCCATAAATCAGCGGTAGACGGGTGACCCCAAACTGCTCTTCGAGCAACCGTTTCTGAGCGGCAACGTTGTCGCTGTGTTGCACCAACCACCCCTCCTCTGCCACGCCGATCGAGCCATCGCTGGGACTGCTGGAGAGCCCATTGCCGAACTGACCGGGGATGACGATGCACCAGTCGTCGGGATCCAGGACGGGGCCAACAGTCCAGGCCAGATCAGCGGGACGGGCCCCGTAGGAGGTCGGCATCAATATCAGGTTGGAGCGCTCGGCGTTCAGGCGGCCGAACTGCCTGTAGACGATGCGGGCCTGATGAATGGTCTTGCCGCAGCCAAGGGTCACGTCGCCGAGTTCAAAGACACGGTCACCCCCGCGCTCTGACGAACGTGGGGTCATGCAGGTTGACCGAGAGACGCCAGCCGCGGCAGAAGCTGGGCATGCACGGCCAGATAACCCTGATCGCAATGCTGAAGCCTCGGCCCGATCCAGCGGTGGGCAGCCGGCAGGGCATGAAATGGCAGCGATGGGTAGAGATGATGTTCGGCATGGAATGGCATGTTCCACATCAGCCAGCGCACCGGCGCAATCGTCAGCGTGGTACGGGTGTTCGCTAGGCCGTCATCGCTGTAGGCACAACCGGTGTGTTCGGCAAGCAGCAGAACACGCAGAAATGGCTGTCCCACCGCCAGCGGAAGCAGCCAGTTCCAGACCAGAAAGCCATTGGCACCCACCAGAGACACGGCGGCCAGAAGCACATAGACCGTGATTTGGATCCGCACTGAACGGCGTACCTGAGGACCGATCTGCGTGTTCAGATAGGGGTAGGACGTGAGGTCACCCCAGAGGAGGTGGCTGTACCCGCGCAGCTTGCCGACCCACCAGGTCCAGCCGCTGATCTCGCGCAGATAGGCCGACAACGATGCAGGCACGGGATCGTCGAGCTCGGGATCAAGCCCCGGTTGGTGGGTGTAGCGGTGGTGCCACTGGTGGTAGCGCCTGTAAAAGGTTGCGTTGTAGAAACTGAGCAGTCCCAGCAGCCAGGCCACCGCATCATTGAGCTGCCTGCTGCGAAAGGCGGTGCGGTGACAACACTCATGCAACCCTGCAAAACAGGACGCCAGCGCGATGCCACTGATCCACAACGCCGGCAGACGCACCACCAGGGAGACGGTGTCGAGGCGCCAGAGCACCCCTGCCAAAGCGATCACGGCCAGATGGGACAGCAGACGACGCAGGCCTGGGCCATCACGCAGGGTGTTGAGCAGCGCCAGCTCCTGGCGGGGAATCAGTTCTGAGGTGGTGGAGATCATCGGCACATCCCATCAGAGGATCGGCCTCCGTTTGGTAAGGAATGTGACCGTTCACGCTCCCCTGCCGGCGTGGCTCCTGCCAGGACCCACACCTGAACGTGCACCGAGCCAGGCTGCCAACACCGCAGCCAGCAAGGCCCCCATCGCCCCTTTAAGGGTCAGGCCGGGAGCAGAGCTGACAGCCTCTGGCGAAAATCCCCCTTGGGCATCCCTCCCTTCAGCTCACCATGGATGGTGAAGGCACCCTCAGGGTCGCTGACGAGCAGATAGGTCGGCCAGCCCATGCCCTGCTTGTTGGGGTAGTGCGCCAACAACACCCGGCGGTAGCGCCGATAGGTCTCGGTGTCCTGAAGCATCACGCTCACGAAGGCACAGCCCAGCTCGGTGCAGACCACCTCGTCGTAGTGACTCATGCGGTGGCAGGTGCCGCAGTCTTCGGAGCTGAACTTGAGCACGTGCAGCATGGGAAACAGCAGGCCAGACCCGCGGAGCTGCGGGAAAGGTAGAGAGTGGCTTGGTAGGATGGAGAGATTGGTCACATCCCTTCAGGGAGTGTCCTGGTTGTTTCGTTCCCTTCGGTCATGTCCCGCGTCTGTGAGCTCACCGGCAAGCGCGCCAACAACGGCATGGCCGTGTCGCACTCCCACGTGCGCACCAAAAAGCTGCAGCAGGTGAACCTTCAGGAGCGCCGTCTCTGGTGGGCCGAGGGAAACCGTTTCGTCAAGCTCCGGGTGTCAACCCGTGCCCTGAAAACCATTCAGAAAAAAGGCTTGGGTGCCTACGCCCGCGAGCTTGGCGTCAATCTCGCCCGCCTCTGAACAGGTCAACAGGCTGACAAGCCAGTCGTCTCAGGATCTGAGCTGAAACCATGCGTCGACGCCAGATCCTTGAAACGGGACTCCAGGCGTTGACGGTGCTTGGCGCTGCCAATCTTGCTGTTCCACGTCCGGTGCAGGCCCTGGGAGGACAGTTGCCACCCGAGGGGGAGGCAGCGCCTGACTTCAACCTGGAAGGCGTGTCCCCAGGGCCCGGCGGCACAACTGTGGCCATCAAAACGCGACTTGAGGATTTTCACGGATCCTGGCTCGTTCTCTACTTCTATCCACGGGATTTCACCAGCGGCTGCACGCTTGAGGCCCGGGGGTTTCAACGGGATTTGCCCCTGTTTGCCGATGCAGGCGCCCGGGTTGTCGGGATCAGCGCCGATGACCCCGACCAGCACGCCGACTTTTGTGGTAGCGAAGGGCTTCGCTACACCCTGCTCTCGGATCCAGGGGGGCTGGTCAGCCAGCGCTATGGATCTTGGCTCGCGCCCTACTCCCAACGGCACACCTTCCTGATCGACCCGCAGGGAATCCTCAGAACCCGCTGGGTTGCCGTGCGTCCAGCTGGCCACAGCCAGGAGGTTCTGGCAGAACTGGAACGCCTCAGAACTGCCTGATCCAGGACTGCCTGATCATGGGGTGAACAAGCGGCGATGGGCGCTGGCCTGAGCCCGCAGCTTCAGCAGAAGACCCTGGTCAACAGGTCTGTCCACCTGGGT